>VAOW01011254.1_pt1 | contig 60757 bp, 52 predicted proteins | sample 3393921 | NCBI WGS metagenome assembly VAOW01 (sample SAMN08290428, study PRJNA428436) | hydrothermal vent metagenome | isolation source: Deep-sea hydrothermal vent chimney | place: Indian Ocean: Southwest Indian Ridge | depth 2742 m m | reverse complement strand
GTGATAATCGGAATCACATTTAAAGATGGAATTGAAGTAACAAAAGTCGATCAGAACGCCGCTTGATTCAAACGACTAAACACCACTTTTGACAATAACTCGAAATCCATTGGATTAAACATTAATCCTGAATCTCAAAGCGTTTAAGCAGAAGCCATATTGAAGTTGCGCTCATTGAAATCTAGTGACGATTTTGCTGTCACCACGGACCTGAATGTTGCCATCACCGTCACGACTGACTTCAACGCCGCAGCCCACGCCGCAATAGGGGCAGGTCGTGACTACCCTATCGGCAGCGGCAACAGTCCCTGTCGTCATGCTCAGGCCTTCGACGTCTGCGCCAATGCAACGACGCCACCGTGTTGGGCATTGAGTTCGATGCTAATACGCCCCTGCTCAACTCTGATCGGGTAACGCCGCGTACAGCCCTCATCCGGGGCAACGGCACAGCCCTCGTCCAAATCGATATTCCAGTTGTGCAATGGGCAGGCGACACGCTTGCCGAACACGATCCCCTGTGAGAGTGGACCGCCCTGATGCGGACAACAATCATCGAGTGCGAAGATATCATCATCCCGGGTACGGAACACGGCGATATCGCCCTCCCCGGTTCTGATGACCCGGGCACCCAGTACCGGGATATCCTCCACACAACCGATCTCAACCCAATATCCGGCCTGCTTTGCGTCTTTTTTGTTCATCATTTTTCCCGGTTAACTCTACAATGCACTATTTCACTATCCCGGCGTGACTGGCCCGGTTCTATCCCACCTGCTTGAGCGGGATAAACTCGTGTGACTCGACACCTTGCGCACGCTCCGCCCAGGGGTCGATCTGTGCGTATTTCTGCGAGAGATGAAAACGCTCGGCCAACTCTGCACGACCAGTGGGATCATCGACCACATGCGCCTTGACATGACTGATGCCGACCCGTTCTATCCAGGGTGCGGTACGTTCAAGATAGCGGGCCTCCTCTCTATAGAACTGTATAAACGCCGCCGTGTACTCGAGTACCTCTTCTGGTGTCGTCACCTTGCACAAGAAATCGGTCGCGCGCACCTTGACTCCACCATTGCCACCGACATGGATCTCCCAGCCGGAATCTACCGCCACCACGCCCAGGTCCTTGATGGTGGCCTCGGCACAGTTTCGAGGACAACCGGAGACGGCCATCTTGAACTTGTGAGGCATCCACGATCCCCAGCTCATCTTCTCCAGCTCGATACCCATTGCGGTGGAATCCTGAGTACCAAAACGGCACCACTCCTTGCCCACACAGGTCTTCACGGTACGCAAAGCCTTGCCATAAGCATGGCCAGAGACGAGACCCGCCTGGTTGAGATCACCCCACATGTGGGGCAAATCCTCTTTCTTGACACCCAACAGATCGATACGTTGCCCACCGGTAATCTTGATGGCCGGTATCTGGTATTTTTCTGCTACCGCGGCTATGGCGTGCAACTCGGCCGGACTTGTCACGCCACCCCAGATACGCGGTATCACCGAGTAGGTCCCATCCTTTTGGATGTTGGCATGGGCACGTTCATTGATGAAACGTGACTGCATGTCATCCTGATAACTTTCAGGCCAGGCACATAACAGGTAATAATTGAGGGCGGGGCGACAGGACTGGCAGCCATCGGGAGCTTTCCATTCCATGAATCGGAATATAGCGCGCACGGATTTCAAATCGTTTTCACGAATGGCCGTGCGCACCTCATCGTGTGTGTATTCAGTGCAGCCGCACATGGATTTCTTGTTCGGAGAAACAGAATAGTCGCTGCCCAGCGTATTGATCAGCAATTGCTCGACCAGGCCTGTGCATGAACCACACGAACTCGACGCCTTGGTGTGAATCCGCACATCTTCCAGCGTGAAGAGTTTCTTCTCAATAATGGCGTTGACAATATCACCCTTACACACGCCGTTACAACCGCAGATCTCCGCACTGTCGGCCATCAATGCCACGTGATTTTCATCACCATGACCAGCATCACCCAGGTGAGCCTGACCGAACAGCAGATGCTCGCGTATGTCACTGATATCGGTCTCATCGCGCATGAGCTGGAAATACCAGGAACTGTCGATGGTGTCACCGTACAAGACAGCCCCCTCGATGCGATTATCCCTAACCACCACTTTTTTATAGACACCGCGCGCGGCATCCTTGAAGACCAATTCATCAGCGCCCTCACCACCGGTAAAATCACCTGCGGAAAACAGATCAATGCCCGTCACCTTGAGTTTCGTTGAGGTCACCGAACCCTCATAACGAGAGGTACCAATGGCTGCAAGATGATTAGCACAAACCTTTGCCTGTTCAAACAAGGGAGCGACCAATCCATAGGCAATTCCTCGATGCTGCACACATTCACCGACGGCATAAATACTGGGCACGAAGGTCTGCATCGTGTCATTGACCACAATGCCACGATCACAGTAAATACCGGATTTTTTGGCCAATGCCGTATTCGAGCGTATACCGACGGCCATGACCACGATATCGGCATAGATCTCGGTACCGTCCTTGAAACGCACCGCCTTGACGCGGTCCTCACCGATAATGGCCGCGGTTTGCGTTGTCATCATGAAATTCAGACCGCGCGCCTCCAACGAGGCCTTGAGCATAGCACCCGATGATGTATCCATCTGGCGTTCCATGAGGACATCACCAAGATGCACCACGGTGACATGCATGCCACGGGTCATCAGGCCATTGGCCGCTTCCAGACCCAGCAAACCGCCACCGATAACGACTGCATGTTTATGCGTGCGTGACGCATCCAGCATCATGTCGACATCGTAGATGTCACGGAAACTGATCACACCGGGCAGATCATGCCCGGGAACAGGGACGATAAAAGGATTCGAGCCGGTGGCAAGCAACAATCGATCATACGCTGCTTGTGTGCCATCTGCTGCGATCACCCGCCGCCGGACACGGTCGATCTCAACCACCTCATTGCCGGTATGCAGGGTAATGCCATTATCACCATACCACTGCACATCGTTGAGCATGATCTCATTGAGGGTCTTCTCTCCTGCCAACACTGGCGAGAGCAGGATACGGTTGTAATTGCCATAGGGCTCAGAGCCGAAAACAGTAATAGCATATTTGTCCGGGCAGATTTTTAACAACTCTTCCAGGGTGCGTACACCCGCCATACCGTTACCCACCAGGACCAGTTTTTCTTTCATCACAAACCCTCTCCATGTCGGCACATTGCCCAACGGCTGATGTAGTTCATAGTACGCTGTCGCAATGAAAGGCAAAATATGTGCCATGAACCAGAATGCTACAGAAAATACAAATAACATGATGATTTATCTTGATAAATAAAATGTGATATGTATCAGACGGCTTCAACCCTCTCACGTAAATGTACCTTCATGGTGCGTCCGGGCACCGGGATGCCTTGTTATGAAACAGTTATTTATCCCCGACAGCACATTCTGCCGAAAACGGTGCAAACAACGTATCAAACGGATGCTCGTATACGTTGCAGACGGCAACACGCATGCACATATTTTGTGCATGGCCTGCAGTTTTTCTTAATGGGCGCATGATAGAACATCGCAATAACAATAAGTTACAAAATGGCATATAACTTGCCTTCCCCCCGTCTGATAGCAACCCCTCCCCTGTTTGTGCAGACCCAATAAAAGGAAGGCCGATATGTCAGATCCAAAATCCAGAATCAAACTGTTGTCCTTCTCCGGCAACATGAAGATTCTCCATATGACCTGGGTGGCCTTTTTCATCAGTTTCTACGTCTGGTTCAACTATGCGCCGCTGATGATATCCATCCGCGATGCCTTCCATCTCACCACGCAGGAAGTGAAAACGCTGCTTATCATCAATGTTGCACTGACCATTCCAGCGCGTGTCGTAGTGGGTATTCTGGCCGATAAATTTGGCCCACGAATTATGTATTCGGCCTTGCTCGCCATTTCCGGTCTGTTGTGTTTTGCTTTCGCCGCCGCTGACAGCTTCCAACAACTTGCGCTGCTGCGTTTTCTTCTGGGCTTTGTCGGCGCCGGTTTTGTCATTGGCATTCGCCATGATGGCCGAATGGTTTCCCGCCAGGCAGGTCGGTATCGCTGAAGGTATCTATGGTGGCTGGGGCAACTTCGGTTCGGCAGCGGCGGCGCGGTCAGTTTCCTGACCATCCTGTCGTTCGTATCGCCCCGGATATTCTTCCTGGTCATTGCCGGGGCCGCAGTCTTTGTCTTTCTCGTCGTTGCCTTCTTCCTTGAAGAACCTAAAGGTCACATGACAGAAGTCTTGCCGGACGGATCGGTGGAAATCATTGAAGTGACCTGAGGTTCTGACACTCGCATTGCAGCCGCTACGCCGTCGGAATGGGAAGGTATAGGGCTACCATTGCGGAACACTTTTTTACACCGTTTATACTGTATGAAGTTCAAACGAATGCGACCGGCTTTCTTTCTCTCATCCCGGAAGACGCGGATGTGGATACACATCGATAACCCAGGAACCTCATGACCGCCAAGCTTAGTGTAAAAGTAGGCCAACACTCCGATGCCGGCATCAAGTCACACAACGAAGATGCCTGTGGCATTCGCATTCCTGACCTGCCCCCTGCTCGGTACCAAGGGGTTGGCCGTCGTGATCGCGGATGGTGTCAGCGGCAGCGGGGCCGGCCGTGAAGCCAGTGCAGCCTGTGTTTATGGATTTCTCAATGATTATTTCAGCACCCCCGAATCGTGGTCGGTCAAAACCTCCGGGCAACGTGTGCTGGGTGCGCTCAACCGCTGGCTCTGTGGCCAGACCCAGCACAACTATGCCACCGACAGCCACCATGTACTCAAGATTATCGAACCTGACAGCAGGTGCCGCTTCCTCTACTACACCACGGAATACATCGAAGGGCAGACACTGCGCACATGGATGGTGGACAACCCGCGCCCTACCTTGAGTGCAGTGCGTAATCTGATCGAGCAATTGGTCGCAGGCCTGCGTGCCTTTCATCGTCTGGAAATGGTTCACCGCGACCTCAAACCTGAAAACATACTCATCGATACGACGCAGACCGTGAAAATCATCGATTTCGGTTCGACCAAGATTGCCGGCATCGATGAAATACAGACCCCCTATGAACGCAATCCAGCACTGGGCGCATTGGATTACGCCGCGCCGGAGTACTTCGAAGGTCACACCGGCAATCCGCAAACGGATATCTATGCCCTTGGCGCCATCACCTACGAAATGCTTACAGGAAAGCTGCCCTATGGCAGCGCACTGAGCCTGCGCAGACTAAAACGCGCCAGTTACACCTCTATCAAACACTATTATCCCGAAGTGCCCACCTGGGTTGACGCGGCCATTCGCAAGGCGGTCCATCTCGACACGCGCAGGCGCTACAACGTGACCTCAGAGTTTGTTCACGATCTGATCCAACCCGCTGCTGAATTCATTTCCCCTTATCCCCTCCCCCTCATCGAACGCAATCCCGTCGGCGTATGGAAGGGACTGGCTGCACTCTTCTTCCTGTTCGACCTCGTACTCCTGTACCTGCTGGACAAGTAACAACCATCGCTGCCAAATCGCACGCCGCTAGCGTGAGAGGGGCACGGCAAACGCCGTATTCCCCCTGCATCAACGTGCACTCAAGATACGTTGCGCCAGGCCAGACAGGGATGTCGCCGGCAGATAACGCCGCCACAGCGCCGCATCTGTATTTATACTGGCAGACAGGGCATCGCGCATACGAGCTTGCGCCGCCCGTGCATTGAATCCAAGCAAGACGTACAGGGCACCGCGGGAACTGACGGCCGTACGATACACCAAGGCACCGCTGAGCGTACCGGGGCGCAGGTAGCGACGTAACGAGTAGGCAATACGCGCCTGCGCGCCTGGCACCGATCGCGCCTGGTGCTGCGCATAGATCGTCACACGCCGGTACAGATCGGCACGCGCCTGACGCGCAAGACCACGGCGGGCCTGGTGGATAGCCCGAGCCTTCAACTCAGCATATCCTCCCGCCCCGCCCGATGCCGCCCCCACCGCAGACAGGCTCACACCGGGTAAGGCGGCATCACAGACCCAGGTAGGTGCAGGCGTTGCCGAAGCCGTATCGTCTGGAAAATAACAGGCCCGCAGGCTCGGCTGTATGATCAGGGCACTACACCCCGCCAGCCACAGCGCCCCCAGACAGAGCACTCCCAACCTGAACTGCCGCAGACCACTCTTGCTGTGCATCGTCTCGTTCTCTCCTCAATGGTATTCTGAACCAGGTTAGCAGTTTATCGGGATAGCATCGGCGCGGGTGCCCAAGCGCTGCACGTTCTGATCGAGAAGGGCCGCGACATCGCCACCACTGCCAGCCGATCTCGCCTGCATGGGTTGCTCCTGTGCCGGGGTAATCTCATCGAAGCCTGCAAGGATCACCTCGGTGCGCGTATATGCATCTGCCTTGAGTGCCCCGGTCAAGATGGCGGGCGCCAGCCGGGTGGGCAACGTGCCCGCCGACAACCAGTCATTTTGTTCACACCGCCGGGTAAACTGGGCGAACCACGCCAGATAGGCATGGGCATCTTCATTGAGCGGCGTGGCGGTGGCGCAGATATCAAGCGATCAGATCTGACACAATTGCCAGGAATCACGTGTGAGCCGCGCTGCCACCTCGACCTGCAACAGGGTATCCACTACATCCCCTCCGGACATTTTGCAGGATCGGCGAAGCGGTGACACATGGCCCGGCCAGTGTACACACAAACCGGCGCATTCTGCTGTGCTTCATCCCCTGGTGAATACCCGCAGGCCACAAACAACCAATCGACGGTGAGCGCCGGATTCAAAGCCGTCTATATCGCCGACATCAGGCCCAGTCATCGCCATAGTGAACCGTAATTTCCTCATCGGCTCGAATCATGCGTACGGCAAAAAGCTCGAAATCACGAAACTCTGCATTGGGCCGGTGCGAGTGATTCACATAACGTAACTTATTCATGCCGCGTCGTCCCTGCGCACCCTGTTCGTCTTCCACCCACAGCACATACTTCCCGTTACGCTGTGCTTGCGGCCCTTGATAGGTGCCGATATAGACCTGTGGGCGGATACGCGCCGAAGCAAACAAACCCTTACCGTGAATACGAGACTCCGAGACATAAATACAATCGAGCAAGACCGCTCTCCTTTTATTCATAGCACAATAGTAAGGCACATCCCTGAACAGACAGTCTGCACTCAGACTGGCGATCAGATGACATGGCTGGATAGATTATTTGGAATAATCAGCCCGGGATTTCCGTTGGCGATTATAAGTCGATGTCTTGTAAATGGGAATGTAGCTACGACAGTTTATTTTCAGTTTTAGGCCATTGGCGGCTATTTTGGCTACTGCGAGCAGGATATGAGTCATACAGCTCCTTGTCGTTGCGCTGCGAGAGTCAGTAGCCCGTTCAGCCCATTGGTAATGCCAATCACACGGTGCCGAATATACCGATGAGTAGAGCGCTGTGATAAAGTCTCGGCTGTACCATTCGATGGCATCAGCGGTCCTCCGTCAGAGAGATTGAAGGTTATGCTTACGTTCAAGCTCAAGCGCCCTCTCGCGCACAGTACCGATTTTAACACCGTGGCCGCCGTCGATCTGGGATCGAACAGCTTCCACATGGTGGTTGCCAGACTACAGGGTAATGAGCTGAGTCCCATCGACAAGCTGCGTGAAATGGTGCGCCTCGCGGCCGGGCTTGATAAAGCACACGTCCTGTCCGCGGAGGCACAGCACCGTGCATTGGCCTGCCTGGAACGTTTTGGCCAACGACTCAGTGGTATGCCGCAGGGCAGCGTACGCGCCGTTGGCACCAACACCCTGCGCAGCGCACACAATGCGAGGGCCTTTATCGCCGTCGCGGAGGAGGCACTCGGCCATCCCATCGAGATCATATCGGGCCGTGAAGAGGCGCGCCTTATCTATCTGGGCGTCGCGCAGAGTACGCCGGACAATAGCGGCCAGCGGCTGATCGTTGATATTGGCGGCGGTAGTACGGAGTGCATCATCGGGCGCGATTTTCAGACCCGCCACCTGGAAAGCCAATACATGGGTTGCGTCAGTATGAGTCAACGCTTCTTCGCCGATGGCGAGATCACCCGCAAGCGCTGGGAGGATGCGGTTCTGGCGTGTGCGCAGGAAATCGAGCCTATCGCTGCACGGTATCGCAGCATCGGTTGGGAAACCGTGCTGGGTGCATCCGGTACCATCAAGGCCATCCAGTGCGTGGCACAGGAGGCGGGCTGGATCAAGACCGGGATCACGCCGGTGGCACTCAACACGTTGGCCGCCGCACTCATCGAGGCCGGACATGTCAACAAACTCAAACTCTCTGGATTGGGCAATGATCGCGCTGCGGTTTTTCCCGGCGGAGTTGCTGTTCTGTATGCCACCTTCAAGGCACTGAACATCGAGTCGATGGAGGTCTCCGAGGGCGCCTTGCGCGAAGGCCTGCTCTATGACCTGACAGGGCGCATTCGTCACGAGGATGTGCGTCATCGTAGCGCAACGTCACTGGCCGAACGCTACCACGTTGATGTGGCCCAGGCGGAGCGGATCAGACAAACAGCATGGGCCTGTCTGGCACAGGTTGCCACCGACTGGGGCTTAGAGGACGAGGAGGCAAAACGCTTTCTCGGCTGGGCCGCGCAATTACACGAGGTCGGACTTGGCATTGCACACAATCACTATCACAAACACGGCGCCTATATCATAGAGAACAGCGATATGCCCGGTTTCTCGCGTCTCGAACAGCAATATATCGCGGCATTGGTACGGGTGCATCGACGAAAATTCGCCACCGGCATCTTCAACGCCTTGAGCACTAACTGGCGTGAATCACTGACGAAACTGGCCGTGCTGCTGCGCCTGTCCCTGGTACTGCATCGCAGTCGTGTCGAGACACCCCTGCCCAAGTTCACGCTCAAGGTCAGGGATACCCATTCATTGGCGCTATGTTTTCCTGAAAACTGGCTGGACACGCATCCACTCACTCGGGCCGATCTTGAACAGGAATCCACGTACCTGAAGGTGGCACAATTCAAACTCCATGTCGCGTAGACACAGGTTCCGCTCAAGCACTCTCAGCCAAGCGTTCCAACAGACCCATCTGTGCAGAGTAAGGGGGCAACTCAGGTTCATCCACCCGCCGATAGACGCCATCATTAGACAACGTCCAGGCCTGGGTATTGTCCCTGAGATAACCCCTGAGATCAGCTATAATGCGCTCACGCAGGGCCGCATCGATTATCGGGAAACTGACCTCAACCCGGCGAAAAAAATTACGATCCATCCAGTCGGCGCTGGTGCAATACACCTCGGGCGTACCATCATTAGAAAAATAATATGCCCGTGTATGTTCCAGAAAACGACCTATCACGGAGCGCACACGGATGTTATCGGATACGCCCGCCACACCCGGTCGCAGACAACAGATACCGCGGACAATCAGTTCGATTTGCACCCCCGCCATGGAGGCCTGATACAGGGCCTGGATGATGCGGGGTTCGACCAGCGAGTTGAACTTGGCGATGATTCGCGCCGGTCGGCCAGCCAGCGCAAATGCGCGCTCGCGCTGGATCTTCTCCAATAACGCGGCATGCAGCGTAAAGGGCGACTGCAGCAATTTCTTCAGCCGTGATGCCCTGCCGAGGCTGGTAAGCTGGAGGAACATCTTATGCACATCTTCACCGATCTCGCGATCACTGGTGAACAGGCCGTAGTCCGTATACAGTCGTGCCGTGCGTGGATGATAATTGCCCGTACTCAGATGAACATAATCGCGTAATTGCTTGCCCTCACGGCGCACGATCAGAATCATCTTGGCGTGGGTCTTATAACCAACCACACCGTAGACGACATGTGCACCGGCTTCCTGCAAGCGAGTGGCCAAGGCGATATTGGCCTCTTCATCGAAACGGGCTCGCAACTCGATCACTACAGTGACCTCCTTGCCCGCACGGGCTGCACCCACCAGCGCATCCACAATCGCCGACTCGGGCCCGGTACGATACAGCGTCTGCTTGATACCCAGAACTCTGGGATCGGCCGCAGCCTGTCTGACAAACTCAATAACCGGTGCGAAAGACTCATAAGGATGATGCAGCAGAATATCCCGCTTGCGGATGTTGTCGAACAGGTCATTCGTGTAGACCAGTGTCGGCGGCAGACCGGGTGTAAAAGCGGTAAACTTGAGATCTGGTCGGTCAACCATGTCTATAATCGCCTGCATACGATTGAGATTGACCGGACCCTGGACCTGATACAGATCATTGCGCTCCAGTTTGAACTTCTGCAACAAATAGCCGATCAAGTCCTCATGACAATCATGGGCGACCTCAAGGCGTACCGCATCACCGTAACGGCGCGAGGCAAGCTCACCTTCCAGAGCACGCAACAGATCATCAATTTCCTCCTCATCGACGAACAGATCACTGTTGCGTGTTACCCGAAACTGATAGCAGCCCGTGACCTGCATACCCGGAAAAAGATCGCCGACATAGGCGTGGATCACCGAGGAGAGAAACACGAAATCGTGCGGGCCCCCGTCCAGCTTCTCCTGCGGCAATTTAATGAGCCGGGCCAGGGCGCGAGGTGCCTGTACCACAGCCATACCTCCACTACGGCCGAAGGCATCCTTGCCCTCCAGCGAGATGATAAAATTAAGGCTCTTGTTGAGAACGCGTGGAAACGGGTGTGCCGGGTCGAGCCCCATGGGACTGAGCACGGGAAATAATTCTTTAACAAAAAACTGTCGCAGCCAGATATCCTGTGCATGCGTCCAGTCCGTTCTCCGGATAAAACAAATCGATTGTCCAGCGAGTTGCGGTATCAACTCTTCGTTCAGCACACGGTACTGCTCATCGACCAGCTCATGGGCCGTGCAGCTGATCGCCTTGAGTACTTCGCCGGGGGTCATATTGTCCTGACCGGCCTGCACCGAGCCCAGCTCGACCTTCTGCTTCAGCCCCGAGACACGAATCTCGAAAAACTCATCGAGGTTGGTCGTCGCGATACACAGGTAACGCAAACGCTCCAGCAATGGAATCGACTCATCTCTGGCCTGCGCCAGCACTCGGCGATTGAATTCGAGCAGACTCATCTCCCGATTGATATAGAACTCCGGGAGCTTCAAATCCACCGCTTCAGGTAATGAGTCCCGAGGGGACGAGGTGATTTTTTCGGGGTGCGCCGACAACCCGGTCAACGAAGATGAACCGGGTACGGCGGACCGGGCGGTGGGATCGACATGACTCATGACACAACCAGTGTACACGCGACAAAAGTCAATTTCATGATAATTTTTTCACCTTTATCCTGGGCACACCGTCACTACGGTTTTACAGAGTTGCCGCATCCAGCCGTAGCGGCACCGACGACAATCGCAGGTGGGTTGTCGTGCCTTGTCCAGGCTGGCTCAAGACATCGATTTCCCAACCGTAGCGGTCACAGATGCGTTTGACCAGCGACATGCCGATGCCCTCCCCCTGGCTGCCAGCCCCCTTGAAATAGCGTTGGAACACCAGTTCGACCTCCTCGGGGCGCATGCCGCGCCCGGAATCCTGGACCACGACCTCGGTGGGTGTCAGGCGAACGACAATGCTGCCTTTTGCGGTGTAGGCGATGGCATTACGAATCAGGTTACCGATCACAATACCCATGACCGCACGGTCAACCGACAGGTTCACATCCTTTTCCACCTCAAGACGGATATCAACGGGTTTACCCGCCAGCATGCAGGCATGCTTGTCGACCGCGTCGCTCAGTACCTTGCGTACCGAACAGGATGTGGCTGCGGCATCCTTACCCTGCTCCTCTCTGGCCAGGGTCAGCAGGGCCTCGGTGAATTCTGACATATCCCGGGCTGCGCGGGATATGCGCTCGACGCGTTCCCGTGTACGACCAACTAGGCCAACATCCGCCAACAATACCTCGGTCGCACCCTGGATGACAGTCAATGGCGTACGCAGTTCATGGCTCACATCCGAGGTAAAATAGCGTTCGCGGTCAATGAAGGACTGAAGTCGACCTATATAATGATCAAAAGATGCGGCCAACTCGCCCACTTCGTCATCAGTGAAGTGCTCAGCCAGACATGAAGGTTCATTTCGCACACGTAGGTTGCGGATGAGTGCGGCCAGCGACGAAACGGGGGAAATCACCCGTCCGGCCAACCAGATCCCAATACCGGCCGCGATCAGGGTCATGGACAGCACGCCGCCAGCCAGAAAGATGAGGAAACGCCGCTCACGCTTGCTGGTCTGCGTGTGGTCATACAATACATAGAAGCGACTGCCGTCACTGTCAGCCACGACCACATAGTACTCCCGGCCATTTGCAAGCCGTGCGGTATGAAAGCCTGGCATTAATCCCTTCAGCGTTGCCGGGGGAGGAAATCGGCCACCAGCGGTGGCGACATAGGCACGAATCGCCACGCCATCGGGTGGTACGGTGTCGGGATTGGCCCGGTAGCGGGCCGTGTATTCGCGCAACTCGGCGGTTAAGGTCTCTGCGACCAATCTGTTCTCGATATCCAGGGTACCGAGGTACAGACTGACGCTCAATAAAAGGCTAGTGAGTGCACCAAACAGGGCAAAGGACAGACCGACACGATAGCGCAGGCTACGCCTGAAGCGCATCCGAATCTACCAGTTGATATCCAATGCCGTGCAGGGTGCGCAGTAACGCGCTGTCAAAGGGCTTGTCGATGGCAGCGCGCAACAAATGCATATGCGCACGCAGGGCATCACTATCCGGGGGGGTATCACCCCAGATCTCGCGCTCGATCTCCTGGCGGGTCATCACCCGTGGTGACTGGCGCATCAGCAGGCCCAAGATCTTCAACGGAATCGGTGGCAAGACGATTTTTTTGCCGGACCGCAATACGTTAAGTGTATCCTGATCGAAGGACAGATCACCGACAGTCAATGTCCTGCGCGTGGTCTCCCCGCGCGCACGGCGTACCAGCGCATTGAGGCGCACCTCCAATTCCTGCAAGGCAAAGGGCTTGACCATGTAGTCATCTGCCCCATTGGCGAAACCTTCGAGTTTGTCATTCAGAGCATCTCGGGCGGTGAGCATCAACACCGGGAGTTCGCGCCCTTCCTCGCGCAGTTTCGCACACACCTCCAAACCATCCATACCCGGCAACATCAGGTCCAGCACCAGCGCGTCATAGTGATTTTCCAGCGCAAACTGCAACCCGGTATGTGCTTCATTGGCGGCATCGACACTGTGCCCTTTCCCCTCGAGATAATCGTAGAGGTTGGCGACCAGATCGGGATTATCCTCGATGACCAGAACATGCATGCTTTCCATAGTGGTGCCCTCTCGGCAAAATTGCATTGACTCCACGACAACGCGCATCAGTATTTCACTGCGGAAATACGCTGGCACATCATCACCCCTATGCACATGCTACAGCACGCGGCCCGGTAAAGCGCAGGCACTATAGCCGAATTTTTAACCCTGCACGGATGATATCACCCACACTATTGAGTGTTTTCCACAGGAGATAGTTCAATCGTACAGACACATCTTGCTTTAATATATTGTTTTTTCAATATTATTCTTGCTATCAGTACCATCCAACGCAGTGATCTCAACGATGACACAGGCGACAGGGGGCAAGCCTTCCCTCTGTTTAGGACCCTTGGCCCCACCACTGCTATACCCTGACGCCACGTGCCGCCGTATGAGATTCACAGCGGGATCAGTCTGCACCAAGGCCGGTAAAGACAGTGCACGCCCTGAGTCAGATGCTGTCCTGTGAACGCCATGCCCATGATATACTGCGCCAGTACATGGGTTGCAACACGTGGACCGCAATACCCGGATCGGGCTGGAGATGGCCATTATTTTGCTGATGGCTTGTCCCCTCATCATTTGAACGCACACTGTTTTTCCGTGCAACCGCAGCCCGATACCACAGGACAATCTCGCCACGCGGGGTGGTCCATGTCTATCAGACAGGATACGCATTCCCCGCAAAGTGACCTGCTGCTGCGCCCATGGAACATCTCACCACATCGACGCGTCAACACAAGAACCGGACTACCTTCATCGGCAACCCACCCTCTCCACGCCCCACCAACGTGATTAACCCGGCATGTGAATGCCAAGGAAGCGCGCACACAACGGGATCAAAAATGCAGTTATGCTTAGAACCGGTACCGACTTTGTCTCTCTAAGCATACATCAATGTCCGGCCCCCGCGGATACCGCCTTCTCCTGCGGGCACACCAGCCGCGTTGAGCTGAAACAGAGCTAGAGAGATATTGTTATCAACCCATGGAGATCACTATGAAACGTAATCGCACCATCAACGCCTTGTTACTCATTCTGAGTCTGTTTGTACTCCAGGGTCTGAGTGCCAGTCAGGCAGCAGAACTGCCTAATTTCACCCGGTTGGTTAAAACCAACAGCCCCGCCATCGTCAACATCAGCACCACGCAGGAAATCAATACCGCAGATTCTGCCGGTAAAAGTGGTAACAACAACGCATCACCCACCCCCAATTTCCCACATGGAAGCCCCTTCAATAGGTTCTTCAAACGTTTTTTCGGTGGCACACCACACTTTTCCGGTAAAGAGAAAATACAGTCTCTTGGATCGGGGTTCATCATATCCAGCGATGGTTACATTCTGACAAATAATCATGTAGTCAAAAATGCTGACAAGATCATGGTCCAGTTGAGTAACCACCGTGAATTTCATGCCAAGCTTATCGGTAGTGATGAGCGCACCGATGTCGCACTTCTCAAGATTCATGCCGACGGGCTGCCTACAGTGAAAATCGGCGACTCATCGAAACTCCAGGTAGGCCAGTGGGTCCTGGCCATCGGGTCCCCCTTCGGTCTGCAATACACCGCAACCCAAGGCATCGTCAGCGCCCTCGGACGCAGCCTGCCGGATGACACCTATGTGCCCTTCATTCAGACCGATGCAGCGATCAATCCCGGCAACTCGGGGGGGCCGTTGTTCAATCTCCAGGGACAAGTGATCGGTATCAACTCACAGATCTACAGCAATACCGGTGGTTATATGGGCTTGTCCTTTGCCATCCCGATCAATGTGGCAATGAATGTAGCCAAACAAATCAAGGCACACGGCTACGTGGTTCGAGGTTGGCTCGGGGTCTATATCCAGCCAGTCACGCCGAATCTGGCGGAATCTTTCGGCATGAAGCGCTCCATCGGTGCCCTCGTCTCCAAGGTGGTAAAAGACAGCCCTGCCGCCAAGGCTGGTGTTAAACCAGGCGATATCATCCTCACATTTGATGGCAAGAGTGTCGATGAGGCCGACCATTTACCACCCATGGTTGCTGCTACACCCATTGGAAAAACAGTCAGTGTCATTGTGCGCCGTGATGGCAAGAAACTGGAACTGCGGGTCACCATAAAACGCCTACAGGGACAAAAGTTCCACAATGTAGACAACCCAAGCAACATAGCGCGCCTCAAAATGCGTGTCATCGACTTGAGCAAGACGTTGCGTGAGAAATTCAAGCTCGGTAACCGGGGGGTGCTGGTCAAGGAGATAGAAAACGGTCCTGCGGCCAATGCCGGTATCCGTCCGGGAGACATCATCCTCAGCATGAACTATCACGACATCGGCAATACCAGCGTGCTGCACTCCGTAGTCAGGAAATTGCCACGCAACAAGGCCGTTCCGGTATTGATCCAGCGCGGTAACGGTACCCTGTTCCTCGCACTGAAGATCGTGTCTCACTAAACCGACAGGTACAGGTCAACATGACAAGGAGGCGGTCGGGCTGATGGTTCTACCGCAGGCAGGGTGGGAGGGTGAGAACATATTTTTTCGATTTTAGTGAAACTCGAAGAAACGTGGATCACTCATCCCACCGATGCAGGCGCATCTTGAGTCCGATGACCTTTCCTGACGGTGCAAAGATATGTTCGGGCGGCATCTGCCGCCCTGTTCTTATCGTTACTATCAATAGGGAAAAAGCTGATGACGTCTATCAGAACCGACACAATCGTGCACAGACAATATTGCAATACTCCCACCGGGTGGTGCACTGTCTGTTCTCCCCGCCGCATAATGAAGATGCGTAACACGCGTGGGAAAGCTATCTAAATACGCGTTCCAAATACCCGTCCACGTAGAAGCGGTGGAATCGAATTGCAGTTTCGATTGAGTGAAGGACTGTGGTCTGGTTTTTTCAAAATAACTCGAGTATTTGGAACGCGTATTTAGCCGTAGCGGCCGGTAATGTAGTCTTCCGTCTCTTTCCGGCTTGGTTTGGTAAAAATGATATTCGTGTCATCGATCTCGATCAGTTTGCCGAGATAGAGAAAAGCCGTGTAGTCGGATACACGCGCGGCCTGTTGCATGTTATGCGTTACGATAACGATCGTGTAATCGGTCTTCAGTTCGTTGATCAACTCCTCTATCTTGAGGGTGGAAATCGGGTCGAGCGATGAGGCAGGTTCATCGAGCAATAACACCTCTGGCTTTACTGCAATGCCGCGAGCGATACACAGACGTTGCTGTTGCCCGCCCGACAGTTGCGTGCCGATCTGGCGCAGTTTGTCCTTCACCTCATCCCATAAGGCCGCTTTTTTCAGGGCCCATTCGATGCGATCATCCATACCCGATCGCGACAACCGCTCATACAAGCGTACACCAAAGGCAATGTTATCGTACACCGACATTGGAAACGGGGTCGGCTTCTGAAAGACCATACCAATCTTTGCGCGCAGATGATTGAGGTCCTGATCCTCCGCAAGAAGATCCTGTCCGTCGAGAAATATCCGCCCTTCCGGGCGCTGGTCTGGATAAAGTTCATAAATACGGTTAAACACACGCAACAAGGTGGATTTACCGCAACCGGAAGGGCCGATAAAGGCTGTGACCTGTTTTTCCGGTATATCCATATTGATGTCATACAGGGCCTGAAACTTTCCGTAGTAGAAGTTCAGATCCTCCACCCGCAGTTTCGGATCGGGAGAGGATGTCTGGGGTAGACTTTGCGCCGTTTCAATATCGCTTCGTTCACCTATTGCCTTCTCGGCGGATGTTGCATCGTTGAACATGTCGGTACCATCACTACTCATGGTTGTCAGTGAGCTGATTTCCCGGTGCGCAAAAGTATGCGTACCAGGATATTCAAAAACAGGATACTGAAGGTGATCAGCAAGGCGCCAGCCCAGGCCAGATGTTGCCAGTCATCGTATGGGCTCATCGCGAACTGGAAAATAACAACAGGCAGATTGGCGATCGGCTGATTGAGTGAAGTGCTCCAGAACTGGTTATTCAATGCAGTAAACAACAACGGCGCCGTCTCGCCACTGACACGCGCCAGTCCCAACATAACGCCCGTTAGTATGCCCGCCTTGGCGGCACGGTAGACGACATGAATGACCACCTTCCATTGCGGTGCGCCCAACGCTGCAGCGGCCTCGCGCAGACTGTCCGGCACCAGCCGTAACATGTCCTCGGTGGTGCGCACCACGACCGGTATCACAATAAGTGCCAGTGCCGCCGCGCCGGCCCAGCCGGAAAAATGTCCCATCGTGACCACAACAACCTCATAGATAAACACGCCGATAATGATCGATGGTGCACTGAGGAGGATATCATTGACAAAACGAATGACCGGAGCGATCTTGGAACCACGACTGAATTCGTTAAGAAATGTTGCAGCCAATATGCCGATAGGGGTACCGATGATCACCCCCATTGACGTCATGATGACACTGCCGACAATGGCATTGATCAGACCACCAGAGCTGCCCGGAGGTGGTGTTATTTTGGTAAAGATATCCGGCCCGATCCACTGTAGCCCATTGCTGAGCAAGGTCCACAATAGCCAGACCAGCCAGAACAAACCGAATACCGTGGCCAGAAGCGACAAACCTAGATTGAAGTAATTGATAAACAGTCTGCGCCGGTACAAGCTCATGCACCTACCCCTTTAACTGCGCTTGCCTTCAAGCGCGGTAAGGCGCATGAGCATGAGTTTAGCCAGTGCCAACACCACGAACGTGATAAGGAACAAGATGAGTCCCAACTCAATCAGTGCCGAGGAATACATCTTGCCAACCGCCTCGGTAAACTCATTGGCCAATGTCGAGGAAATGGTATTACCCGGCATGAACAGTGAGGCGCTGATTTGATGCGCATTGCCGATGACAAAAGTGACCGCCATGGTCTCACCCAGTGCGCGCCCAAGTCCGAGCATGATCCCGCCGACAACACCCACCTTGGTGTAAGGCAGCACAATATTCCATACGACCTCCCAGGTCGTCGCTCCCAGCGCATACGCCGACTCCTTGATAGACGCCGGGACAACCTCGAAGACATCACGCATCACCGAGGCGATAAAGGGCAGGATCATGATGGCCAGGATAAGGCCGGCCGTAAACATCCCAATCCCCATCGGCGGGCCATTGAACAGTACCCCCAGTACGGGCCAGTGACCCAGATGATCAATGACCCAGGGTTGTATGTTGTCGGCGAACCAAGGCGCAAACACGAACAGGCCCCACATGCCGTAAATGATACTGGGAATTGCCGCCAATAGCTCAATGGCTACGCCAACAGGGCGTTTGAGCCAACTCGGAGCCAGTTGGGAAACGAACAGCGCAATACCAAAACTGACGGGGACTGCAATCAGTAGCGCAAGCGCGGAGGTCATCAAGGTACCGAAAATCGCAACCAGGGCACCGAACTGTTCGGTGACCGGGTTCCAGGCCTTGCTCACCAGGAAGCCGAAACCAAACTTCTGCATGGCAGGCCATGCCCCGATCGTCAACGTGATCAGAATGGCAATGACAACGGCGAGGATGAACAGGGCGAAAAGTCGCGTTGTTCCCCGAAACAACGTATCGAGCCGAGCGCCTCGCTGCATTTTCGAGAACACAGTATCGGGCACGTGCGAGTCCAAGCTGATCTCTCCTAATTGACTTAGCTACCAACTTGTTACTGACAAAATAAACGCGGAGGAGCTGTCAGCTAACGGCACCTCCTTGACATCTCCCCCCCCAGGCCCCGCCTTCATGAGGCCAATCAGACGTGGCGGTTATTGTACCATGTCAGCATTCCAGATGGGGCTGCCATTGTTGGCCCTGATCTTACCCGCCCAGGTAGACTCGACCAGTTTAACTACCTTGTCGGGAATCGGCACATAGTCCAGCTTCTCGGCCATCGTCCGGCCATGGTGGTAGGCCCAGTCGAAGAAGGTCAATACGGCCTTGGCGACATCTGGCTTGCGCTGGCGCGTGTACACCAGGATGAAGGAAGCACCGGTGATCGGCCAGCTTGTCGCCCCCGGCTGATCGGTCAGAACCATATAGAACCCTGAGGCATGTTGCCAATCGGCATTGGCGGCTGCGGCCTGAAAGTTCTTGCTGGTCGGCGAAACAAAACGACCGGCCCGGTTGCGCAGTTGGGCATAGGACATCTTGTTTTGCAACGCGTAGGCATACTCGACGTAGCCGATGGAGCCCTTGATACGGCGCACGTAGGAGGCCACGCCCTCGTTGCCCTTACCACCGACGCCGACTGGCCAGGCAACCGCTTTGTTGTTACCGACCTTGCGCGCCCACGCCGGACTGACCTTGCTCAGGTAGTTGGTGAAGATCCAGGTGGTGCCCGAGCCGTCCGATCGATGCACGACGGTGATACGACTGTTCGGCAACTGCACGACCGGGTTGTTGACCTTGAGACGGGGATCGTCCCAGCGCTTGATCTTGCCGAGGTAGATATCCGCTACGTCCATGGGAGTCAACTTGAGCTCGCCGGGTTTGATGCCTGGGACATTGACGACCGGTACCACGCCGCCCATGATCATGGGAAACTGCATCAGACCGGATTTCTCCAGTTCTTCCGCCTTCAGCGGGGCATCGGAGGCACCGAAATCAACGGTCCTGGCCTTGATCTGCTTGATGCCGCCACCGGAGCCAATGGACTGATAGTTCATCTTCACCCCCGTCTTGTTGGCATACGCCTGCGCCCACTTGGCATACACCGGGTAGGGGAAGGTCGCACCGGCACCGGAAATGAGACTGTTTTGTCCTGCACTGGCCTGACTGCTTATCAGCCCGATGCACAGGAGGGCGGCACCGGCGAATACGCCTTTTACGAGGCTCTTCGACATTTTATGCTCCTTAAATGATAGGGTATTAAGTGATCAAGGGCCGACGCACAGGTTGGCTTTGCGTTGACGACGCTCAATCTAACAATGGACCATGACACCGGTGTGACTGTATTATTAAACAAATGTGACACATTGGACCCATGGCGGGATAGCGACATGCCAGAAACGTCCGCCTTGGAATGCCTAATAGAGTCCCGGTCGCCGTGATCCCCTGGGCGCAACAGATGCTGTCTCACCTCAGCCGCCATGCCTGGCAGCCACACGGCTGACACTGCATTTTACACGTAACACCGCTATGTCCCCATGCAGGGCACACTTTTTGCCCTGTACGGGAAGCCCTTATTGAACGCAGAGATTCATTGTGGGCGAAGTGGGATAACAAAAGTGATTTTGTTCTATTTTTAAGTTCATTGTGGATCTTCACGATGTGAAAACAGAGAAACTTGAGTCTTTCTCTCATCAATGCAGTAGACTCATCTTGAATTCAATACACTTATGATTTCCGATCAAATTTGACCTATGGACACTGTCAGAAACTGATTCTGCGGTGACTGCGCATGATTAAGGAGACGGACATGGAAACCACTTCACTGTCGCAGGCCAAGGCGCTCGGACAGAGTATCTGGCTCGACGATCTGCAGCGCCACATGCTGGTTGACGGTGAACTCGATCAACTGATCCGTGAAGATGGGCTGACCGGCATAACGTCCAACCCCAGCATCTTCAAGAAGGAAATCGTCGAGCGCCATGTCTACGATGAGGCCATCCGCCAGCAGGCCCACTCCGGCCTCGATAGTGCCGCCATCTATGAAGGTTTCGCCATTGAGAGTGTGCGCCAGGCCGCAGAGCACTTCGCCGAGGTTCACACGGCGACGGCGGGATGCGATGGTTTCGTCAGTCTGGAAGTGTCCCCGGAACTGGCCTATGACACCCCGGCAACGATCGACGAAGCCCGTCGACTGTGGCAGGCACTTGGGTGCCACAACGCCATGATCAAGGTCCCCGGCACTCAAGCCGGACTCGATGCCATTGAACAACTCATCAGCGAAGGCATCAACGTCAATGTAACCCTGCTGTTCGGACTCGATCGGTATCGCGAGGTCGCCAACCGCTATCTTGCCGGACTGGAACGCCGACGGGCAGCCGGACACCCCTTGCACGGTGTTGCCTCGGTGGCCAGTTTCTTTCTCAGTCGTATCGACACCCTGGTCGATCAGCTCCTCAACTCCCACCTCATCGGCCGCGGGCAAATGGCCACACGTGCCCGTCGCGTTCGTGGCGAGACGGCCATCGCCTCGGCCCGTCTGGCCTACCATCGCTACACCCAGTTGTTCTCTGGACCCCGCTGGCAGGCACTGCAGGAAGCTGGCGCGCAACCGCAACGACTGCTTTGGGCCAGCACTGGCACCAAGGATCCGGCGTACCGGGATGTGATGTATGTTGAAGCCCTAATCGGGCCGGAGACGGTCAACACCCTCCCCCTGGCCACGCTACAGGCCTTCCGTCATCATGGACGCGCAGCGGCACGTCTGGAAGACAACCTGAAGCGCTCCGAGGACATCATGGATACCTTGTCACATCTTGATATTCATATGGAGAGGATCACCGCCCGCCTTGAGACCGAAGGAGTGCAGAAATTTCAGATGGCCTTCCGCAAGATGCTGAGTGCCATCGATCAACGCCGCCAGCACCTTGCCCCCGACCAATGAACGCCCGTCTCCGCACACACCAATACACCCCGCCATACCACCTGTGGTCGCACACCGGTGCCGGTAGGGGCTTGCCGACCGGGCATTGCCTGGGAACATAATTCAGTCTGAAATTCTCCGCTGATTCTTATCCCCCGCCTCATCGCACTGGTGTATTGATGCCACATCTCACGAACACCCCACACCCACCCACCAGCGCCCCCGTACAACCGACCCGAACCGGCATCCAACTCGCCACATTGACCTGGTCCCACTTTCTCAATGATGGTGCGGCCAACTATCTTCCTGGGGTTCTACCCGCCATACTCATCAGTCTGCACCTCACCCCCGGTCTGGCGGGCAGCATCATGGCAGCCCTGCTACTGGGCCAGGCACTGCAACCCCTCTATGGCTGGCTATCGGACCGGATAGGTGGCCGGATACTGATCTTCACGGGCCTTATCGGCTCCACGTGTGGCGGTGCCCTGGTGGGTTTAGCGCCCAGTTATGTCAGTTTGCTGTTGGTACTGCTGATCATCGGCGTCACCAATTCCATGTTCCACCCGCAGGCGTTAGCCACGGTACGCCAGTTCGCTCACCGACGCCGGGGGCTGGCAATGTCAGTCTTTCTGGTCGGCGGTGAACTCGGGCGCGGTATCTGGCCGGTGCTGGGCAGTCTGGTGGTCATCGAGTTTGGAATAAAAGCCCTGTGGATACTCATCTTTCCTGCCCTGCTAACCCTGCCCTTCCTGCGACACCATATCCCTTCCCTGACAACACATCCCGCCAGCAAGGCACCCATCGTCTGGCGCCGCCACCTGCCCGATCTGACACGCCTGGTCGCGTTTTCCACTCTGCGTGCCACCGTGATGTTCACTCTGATCACCTTTCTTCCACTGTGGTGGCATGCCCGGGGAGGCTCCCTCGTCGGGGGTGCCGCATTGATCTCGACGCTGTTGGTCACCGGTATCATCGGCAACCTCGGCGGCGGTCATCTGGCCGATCACATTGGACGCGCTCGCGTCCTGTTCGGTGCCACACTACTCTCGACACTGCTGTTCGCGGGGGTCCTGCTGGTACCACCGGGTATCTGGCTATGGCCGCTCCTCGGTCTGCTGGGTATTAGCCTCTTCGCCATCCTCCCCCTGACCATTATTTTGGGCCAGGACTGCCTGCCCGAGAAACCCTCGCTGGGGGCCGGAGTGGCACTGGGGTTCTCTAATGGGCTCGGCGCACTGGCCATCATGGGACTGGGCCTGCTGAGCGACCGTTGGGGCGCGCAGGGCATACTCTGGTTTGGCGTCGGGCTCAGCGCGCTGAGCATCGTTCTCACCCCGTTTCTGCCGCGCTCTGGCGTGACCACATCGGTGTCTCCTGCTACGGGTTGAATCGCCGTGGCAAAGCGCTAACATGGACCCAATGAGACGGGCCACACGGGCGCCGACATCAACACCTGCACACCCATCGGTACCGCCTGTCCCGGTCGATGGGGTTCCTCACCGCCGGAATTGCTGAGTTATGCACGTTGCCCTCTTTATCACCTGTCTGGTCGACCTCTACCGCCCGCGTGTAGGCTTTGCCACCCTTCGCCTGCTCGAACGGGCGGGGTGTCGTGTCAGTGTGCCCACGACACAGACCTGTTGCGGTCAACCCGCCTACAACAATGGCGATGCCACTCAGGCACGCCGCATCGCACAGCAGGTCATCGAGGCCTTCGCGACCTATCCCTATGTCATCGTCCCCTCCGGCTCCTGCGCCGGGATGCTCCGCGTTCACTACCCGCAGCTGTTCAGCGACGATCCACACTGGCGCAACCGTGCCGAGGACCTCGCCGGGCGGTGCCACGAACTGAGCGGGTTTTTGCATGACGTGCTTGGACTGCACCCCATGGCCACCTATGCCGCCAAGGTGGTCTATCATGACGCCTGCGCGTCCCTGCGCGAACTCGGCGTACGCGAGCAACCGCGCCACTTGCTCGAACAAGTGAAGGGGCTGGAACTGCGCACGCTGCACGACAGTGAACAATGTTGCGGCTTTGGCGGCACCTTCTGTGTCAAGTATCCCGATATCTCCGCACGGATGGTCTCGGACAAGGTGGCCGATATCGAGGCCAGTGGCGCTGATACCGTGACCGCCACCGATCTCGGTTGCCTGCTCAACATCGCCGGGCGGCTGAGCCGACTGGGTCTACCGATACGTGCCCTACACATTGCCGAGATCCTGGCTGATATGGGTGAAGGGCCTGCCATCGCCGAAAGTAAACCCCGTAATGTCCCCAAACCGCAGAATGCAGGCCCATGAAGCCAGACGCAAACGGCTTCAAACAACGAGCCCGCATCGCTCTGAATGACCCACGGCTCCAGGCCGCCCTGCACCGGGCAGGTGAGGGGTTTGTCGGCAAGCGTCGCGAGGCCATTGCGGCGCTGCCCGAGTTCGAGGACCTGCGCACCGCAGCACGCGCGATCAAGGACCACACCCTCGCCCACCTCGATCACTACCTGCTCCACTTTGAGACCCAGGTCCGTGCGCGTGGTGGCGAGGTACATTGGGCCGCCACGCCGGCCCAGGCACGGCGCATCATCGTTGATATATGCCTGGCTGGTGGTGCTCATCGGGTGACCAAGGGCAAATCCATGGTCGGCGAGGAAATCGGACTCAATGATGCGCTGGAGGCAGCAGGACTGGAGGCTATTGAGACCGACCTGGGCGAGTACATCATCCAGCTTGCCCACGAGCCACCCAGCCACATCATTGCACCGGCCATCCACAAGCGTCGCGAGGACATCGCCGAGCTGTTCCATACTCACCATGCCTGCCTGGGATACACTGCACCGCTAGACACCCCGCGGGCCATCGTCGATGAGGCCCGGGAGGTCCTGCGCGAGAAGTTTCTCAGTGCCGATGTCGGCATCACTGGCGCAAATTTTCTGGTCGCTGCCACCGGTTCAGTGGTCGTCGTCACCAACGAAGGCAATGGCGACTTGACCGCCACCCTGCCCCGCACCCACATCGTCCTGGCCAGCCTGGAGAAGATTGTCCCCACACTGGAGGACGCCAGTGTCCTGTTGCGCCTGCTAGCCAGAAGCGCCACTGGCCAGACGAGCACCGCCTATACCAGCTTTTTCACCGGCCCACGTGCCGCAGGTGATACCGACGGACCGCAGCACTTCCATGTCGTGCTGCTCGATAACGGTCGCAGTGCGATGCTCGGGGGGCCCTACCAGGACATGCTGCGCTGCATCCGTTGCGGTGCCTGCCTGAATCATTGTCCCGTCTACACTTCGGTTGGAGGCCACGCCTATGGCTGGGTCTATCCCGGCCCGATGGGGGCCGTGCTCACCCCCCAATTCATCGGACTGGGGCAGGCCACCGATCTGCCCAACGCATCAACGCTGTGCGGGCGCTGTGAATCGGTCTGTCCCATGTCCATTCCCCTGCCTGCGATGTTGCGCCAGTTGCGCATGGACCAGCATGTACAACACCTCACCCCGAAGCGACAGCGCATTGCCCTGACCGCCTGGGCCCTGCTCGCACGCCATCCCCGACTCTACCGGGCACTCACCACACCGGGCATCGCTCTGCTCGGCTGGCTCGGACGCCGGCGCGGCCATTTCACCCACCTGCCGTTCGCCGGCGCCTGGACCCGCAGCCGCAACCTGCCTGCCCCCGAAGGCGATACTTTCATCCGCGCCTGGCAACGCCAGCAGCGGGATCTGCAACGCCGCCGCCATGGTTGATACCCGTGATCACATCCTCGCTGCACTGCGCAGTGGGCTTGCGCGTGATGAGGTGACACAACGCGACACCGCAGCGGCGGTACATGCGCGCCTCACCCAGACCACCCGTGGCCCCCTGCCCGCGTTGACCCCGCCTGCCGATCTGCTCACCCGCTTCTGTCGTCAACTCGAGGCCGCCGCCGGGCATTGGCGCCAGGCCGATAGCCCGGCGGCCATCGTCGCGACCACGGATACGTTGTGCTCCGATGCACGCTCCCCGTTGATCGTCGCCCCGGACCCTGTCTTGGCGGCGTTACCATGGACCACTGGCGTTGCCACCGAGTTTCGTCCCATCGGAGCGGGCGATACTATTGCTCTGACCCATGCCTGGGCCGGCATCGCGGAAACCGGCACTTTGGTACTGCGCGCGGGGCCATGCACACCCACCACACTGAATTTCCTCCCTGACACCTTGATCTGTCTGCTCGAAGTGTCTCGCATTCTCCCTTATCTGGAGGATGTCTGGACCCGGCAGCGCCGTGAAGGCCTGCACATGCCCCGCGCACTCAACCTCATCACCGGCCCCTCACGCACCGCCGATGTAGAGCAGTCCATCCAGATCGGCGCACATGGCCCTCGCCAGCTGTACGTCATACTGAGTACGTAGCGCCTGGCTGGCTTCGTACCAGGGCGCTATAGATGCGCCGAAGTCGCAAAAGGACGTGAATGTGACCGACTAAGGACTCTGATCAAAATTAATTTTTCAACTTCATCGTGAATGTAACGCGTAGTTCCAGTTACCTAACGCACGTGGTGAATGGGTCATGGTGATGAATGTGGAAATGTTATTCTGGCGCGGGTCCTAATTACTTACTGCACCGGCGCCAACAATCTGGAGACACTCACGACAAAACGGAACCACAATGGTTTTTTATCGAAGGCTTTCGTATCCACCTCGATAGATCGCGAAAAATCCGACACCAGCATGTCAGTCACTTTACCAGTAAAGTCACGGTCGTACACAATGATAGAAGTCTCGAAATTAAGTCGAAATGAACGATTATCCAGATTCGCTGTACCGACGACCGCCAGATCGTCATCCACCAGCATGACCTTTTGGTGAAGAAAACCGGGCTGATACCGGAATATACGCACCCCGGCGACATGCATCTCGCTGTAATAGGAAAAGGCCGAGAGATAGACAAGCAGATGATCCGGACGTTCCGGGAGCATGATACGCACATCAACGCCGCGCATGGCCGCAAGTTGTAATGCACTGACCACCATCTCATCTGGCACAAAATACGGGGTAGCAATCCACAAACGCCGTGTTGCGCCATGAATAACAGAAACAAACATTAACGCACAGGTATCGACGTAATCCGCCGGTCCGGATGACACCACCAGAACCCGGGTGTTCTCTTCACACGACAACACCTCCCAATGGAGACTGAGGATCTGTGCTGTCGCCCAATACCAGTCACGCAAGAACGAGCGCTGTAACATTAAAAGTGAGGGTCCTTGTACACACAGGTGAGTATCCCGCCAGTTACCATAGCGCTGCGTCACCCCCAGATACTCATCGCCAAGATTCAACCCACCGACAAAGGCCTTCGCCCCGTCAACAATCACCAACTTCCGATGGTTACGAAAATTGAGTTGGAAACGATTACCCTTTCCACGGCGCGAATTGAACGCACTGATACTCACCCCGGCGGCCCGCAAATCCCGCAGATAGGATCGCGGCAATTTTCTGGACCCGAACTCGTCATACAGAAAGAATACCCGCACCCCATCTCTGGCCTTATTGATCAGGGTCTCCTTGAAAATATCTCCCACATGATCACCATGAACGATAAAGAACTGCAACAAAATATAATCAGCGGCACATCGAATCGACTCGAGCATGCGATGAAAAGTCTGGTCACCATCAATCAACAACTCGACGCGATTACCAGACAATACTGACTGATCCGCCACAACTTGTAGACCGGCCAACAGCTCTTTCCGTACGTTGCCAGTTCCCCGTGCATAGGGCGCAACGGCCTTTTCCACCTCATCGACAAGACGCCCGATAGGGGCCCCGTGAGATCGCCTGATACGGACGTAACCCCGAAATTTATTGCGCCCAAAAATAAGATATAAAGGTATCGCCACATAAGGCAGACTCACCAGAGACACCGCCCACGCAATCGCCCCCTGCGGGGTGCGCACATACAGCACCGCATGTACGGCATAGGCAATTCCGATGGCCTGTATCAGCACAACCAGAAAAAACAACACGATCGTGTTTTCTCCCTGTAGAACAAGTAAGGGTAAGCCGACTATGTCTAGACGCTTATTGGTAATCGGTTCGCCATCGCACTCCCAATTCAGACAGTAGCAGTAAATCCGGTCTGCACGAATCGGTTATAGAATAAAAAATTGGCTCTTCAGGAAAATTAGTAGGTAGACAGCGAGTCAAACTATTGGCCGGAATCCGGGGTCCACTTTAAACAACGGTGCGGAGCATGCTATTCGCCCCTTTGTGGTCGGGCGAAAAATTGGTTGTTCAGTACCTCGGTCGAAGGTGTGAAGGCCAGCGCCAATCTGTACTCTCTGATCGAGACCGCAAAGGCGAACGGACTGGAGCCCTATGCGTATCTGCGTTATCTGTTCACGAAACTGTCAAAGGCAGAAACGGTTGAGGTAATCGAGGCGTTGTTGCCGGGCAACCTCAGCAAGGATCAGATTAGACTCGAATGAGCAACCCCGTCGTTCGTTCGACGCTGACATTATAACTTATTGAGTTAATTGGTCGGGGCGAGAGGATTTGAACCTCCGACCACCTGAACCCCATTCAGGTGCGCTACCAGGCTGCGCTACGCCCCGATATAAAGACTGGCAAAACGAGAAAAACGTGACGGAAATTCAGGAGTGATTTCCAAGGAGATCTTTGTGAAAACCGGCCCGCCAACGCGGGCGTATGATACCCCAGCCATAGCTGGAAACCAAATCTGGTACTCAACGCTGGAGAATATCCAGAACCTCTTCGAGCTCACTGCGCAACTGACGGATGACCTGCTGGCTGTGGTTGATATCGTCCTTTGCCGCTGAGTCGGACAAGCGCAGCCGGGCCCCTCCAATCGTGTAGCCCTGTTCATAGAGCAGGTTGCGGATCTGGCGAATCATGATGACATCCTGGCGCTGGTAATAGCGCCGGTTGCCACGTCGCTTTACCGGTTTGAGCTGAGGAAATTCCTGCTCCCAGTAACGCAGCACATGCGGTTTGACAGCACACAGTTCGCTGACTTCACCAATGGTGAAATAGCGTTTGCCCGGAATTGTCGGTAACTCATTGTTATTGGTGGGTTCCAGCATAGGCCTCTACTCGCGCTTTCAGTTTTTGTCCCGGTCGGAAAGTCACCACACGACGTGCGGTAATTGGTATTTCCTTACCCGTTTTGGGATTACGCCCAGGACGTTGTTTTTTATCGCGAAGATCGAAGTTGCCGTAACCTGACAACTTGACTTGTTTGCCATTTTCAAGTGCACCACGAATCTCTTCGAAGAACAGCTCGACGAGTTCCTTGGCCTCGCGTTTATTCAACCCGAGTTCTTCAAACAAACGTTCGGCCATATCGGCTTTTGTCAGTGCCATACTTATTCTCTCAATGCCGCCCCCAACCCGCTGCGGAGGGCCTCAATCACATTCGCCACGATATCGTCAACTTCACTATCAGTAAGAGTGCGTGAAATCTCCTGTAACGTCAAGCCAATTGCAAGACTTTTTCTTCCAGAATCAATGCCTTTGCCGGTATATATGTCAAACAGCTGTACATGGCGCAACGCCGCAGGCGCCACGCCATGAATGCAGTCCTGGATCTGTTGCGCGCTGACCGCTTCATCCACGATGACAGCAATGTCGCGCCGGATGGCAGGGTACTTGGACAACGACCGGAAGGCGGGTATGCGCGCATGCTCCAGTGCAGACAAGTTTATTTCAAAAAGCACCGTGTTTTGGTTGATATCCAGTTCTCGCTCCAGTGTGGGATGCAGGGTACCGATCCAACCCACCTGTTCCCCATCAAGATGGATTGCGGCACTCTGTCCAGAGTGAAGAGCGGGGTGCTTCTTCTTATTAAAGATATAGTTACGCGCATCTCCCGTCAATCCCAACAGGGCTTCGATATCACCTTTTACGTCAAAGTAATCCACAGAACGGGATTTTTCTCCCCATTGTTCCGACCAAAGTGTCCCTGTCGCTATACCTGAGATCATGTTTTCTTGTTCAATTTCATTTCCTTGAGATATAAACCTCAAACCACTCTCAAACAGACGCACACGGTTTTGCTGCCGGTTCACATTATGTTGCAGGGCCTGGATCAGACCCGGCCACAGACTGGTACGCATGACCGACAAGTCCATTGAGAGCGGATTGGCCAGGGGAATTGGGCTCAGTTCAGGATTAAAACGGGCCTGCAGCGCAGGGTCGACAAAGCTGTAAGTGATGGCCTCCTGATACCCCCGATCGACTAACAGCGTGCGTATGCGCCGTAGCGTGACCCGCCCTTCCGGGCAGGCCGGCACCAACAGCACGCTGCTAGGGCGACGGATCGCGATGGCATCATAACCGTGGATCCTGGCAATCTCCTCGATTAGATCCTCTTCGCGTTCGATATCGAAGCGAAACGCCGGGGGCGTGACCTGCCACTGTTGCGCATCGCCTTCCCCGCTAGCCTCCAGAGCCAAACCCAGGTGCTCGAGGATGTCCGTAACCTCCTGCGCAGGGAGGCGCTGTCCCAACACTCGCGCAATACGGCTGTAGCGCAGACACACCGGTGCGCGCACGGGGAGATGGGCCGCGTCACTGACCTCAACCACTGGCCCGGGCCGACCCCCGGTGATATCGAGCAGCAAACGTGTCGCGCGTTCCATGGCCTCACGCGCCAAGCTGGGGGATACCCCTCGTTCGAAGCGGTGTGAGGCATCGGTATGCAGGCCATAGGCCCGCGCCCGCCCGGCAATCGCGCCAGGAGAAAAAAAGGCACTTTCCAGAAAGACATCCCGAGTCTCATCATCCACCGCCGAGGCCGCACCGCCCATGATGCCGGCCAGTGCCTGCGGGCCTGATTCATCGCAGATCAACAGACTGCCGGGCTGTAGTTCGATATGCTGGCCATCCAGCAACGCCAGCGCCTCGCCCGCTTCGGCCCGACGCACGGTGAGGGTGCCACTGAGACGGTTCAGATCAAAGGCATGCATGGGTTGGCCCAGTTCCAGCAGGACATAATTAGTGACATCCACCACGGGTCCGAGGCTGCGCACACCACAGCGGCGCAGACGTTCACGCATCCACAAGGGCGTGGTGGCCCGCACATCCACAGCACGGATCACCCGCCCCACATAGCGCGGACAATCCTCCGGCGCACTCAGCCGCACCGGCACACAGTCTTCAATCGTGGCCTCAACCGGTTCCACGCTCGGTGGTGTGAGCGGCATCCGACACAACACACCGACCTCACGGGCAACACCGGCGATACTCAGACAGTCACCCCGGTTGGGGGTGAGTCCCAACTCAATACTGACATCGTCCAGACCGAGATAGGTGCGAATATCGCTCCCGACCGGGGCCTCCTGCGGCAGTTCCAGAAGACCCGTGGAATGCTCGGCCAGACCCAGTTCGCAGGCCGAGCACAGCATACCGCTGGAGGCAACACCGCGCAGTTTGGCCTTGCGTATCTTCATGCCGCCGGGCAAAAGCGCGCCGACCACGGCAACCGGTACATGCAGGCCGACACGCACATTGGCCGCGCCACACACGATACTCAGGGGGGCATCGGCTCCGGTGTCGACCTCGCACACACGCAATTTGTCAGCGTCGGGGTGCTCCATGACAGCACGCACTTCACCGATGAGCACACCACTGAACGTACCAGCGACGGGAGTGATGGCGTCGACCTCCAGGCCGGCCATAGTCAGTCGGGTGGCAAGTACATCGGTGTCAATAGGGGGATTCACCCATTGCCTCAACCATTGTTCGCTGAATTGCATGCTCGAAGCCTCGTCAACTAAGCGGTGTGGCAGACCGGGCAGACATCACGCACACGCGTGGCCCCGCTCTGAGCACCCCACCGGTTTATTTGAATTGTTGCAGGAAACGCAGATCGTTTTCAAAAAACAGCCGCAGGTCATTGACGCCATAGCGCAACATGGCCAGACGCTCCACACCCATGCCCACCGCAAAGCCGGTATATTTTTCGCTGTCGATGTTGACGTGGCGAAACACCTCGGGGTGAACCATGCCGCAGCCCAGCACTTCGATCCAGCCAGTCTGGCTACACACGCGACACCCCTCACCACCACAGATCACACACTGAATGTCGGCCTCGGCGGAAGGTTCGGTAAAGGGGAAATAGGAGGGCCGGAAACGCACCGCCAGATCGCGCTCAAAAAACTGGTGCAGGAATCCGATAATCATTCCCTTCAAATCGGCGAAGGTGACTTGCTCATCGACCAGCAAACCTTCGACCTGATGAAACATCGGTGTGTGCGTTAGATCGGAATCGCAGCGGTAGACCCGCCCTGGAGCGATGATACGCAAGGGCGGTTTGCGTTCGCCCATCGCGCGGATCTGCACCGGCGAGGTGTGGGTGCGCAACAGGCGATGGGCATCAATATAGAAGGTATCATGCATGGCCCGCGCAGGGTGGGACTCGGGGATATTCAAGGCCTCGAAATTGTAGTAATCCTCCTCAATCTCCGGCCCCTCGACTACCTCGAAACCGAGCCGGACGAACAGGGTTTCGATGCGCTCCAGCGTACGTGTCACCGGATGCAGGCCACCTACGTCCTGGCCGCGACCGGGCAAGGTCACGTCCAGTGCCTCATCCGCCAGTCTGCGCTCCAGCTCTTCGGCTTGCAGGGCGAAACGACGCTGATCCATTGCATCCTGAACGGCCTGTTTGGCCACATTCACCGCCTGTCCCGCCGCCGGACGCGCCTCGGCGCTAAGGCCAGCGAGCGAGCGCATCTGCATCGTGATCGCGCCCTTCTTGCCCAGATAATCCACTCGGATCCGATCAAGGGCGCGCAGGTCGTCGGTCTGCGCGATCGCCTGTTTCGCCACCTGTACGTGTTGTTCAAGCTCTTCTTGCATACTCATGGGCATACTCATGGGAAAACTCGGTACGGCATCGACGCCGACGCCATGTCACTGTGGTCGCAAACCCTGCACGGCAGGCGCAGGCGACAGGACATGCAGAAAACACCGGTGTATAAAACAAAAAAGGGAAGGCAGGCCGCCTTCCCTTTTCGCCTTACAACCGATTAAGACGCTCACTCAAGGCAGCACCAGCGGATAACACACCGGTCGGTTTTCGCCAGCCAGTCGCGGTTACGCGCTCAGACTGGCCTTGGCCTTTTCTGCCAGGGCCGAAAAAGCGACCTTGTCGGTGACCGCCAGATCCGCCAGAACCTTACGGTCAATCTCAATGGCCGCCTTGTTCAGGCCATTGATGAACCGGCTGTAGGACAAGCCACACTCACGGGCTGCGGCATTGATACGTGCGATCCACAGCACGCGGAACTGACGCTTGCGCTGGCGGCGATCGCGGTAGGCATACTGCCCGGCCTTGGTGACCGCCTGGACGGCAACACGATAGACGTTCTTGCGTCGACCGTAATACCCCTTGGCCTGATCAATGATTTTTTTGTGTTTGGCGTGTGCTGTGACGCCGCGTTTAACTCTTGGCATGGTCGGTTACCTCGCTTGTCTCAATTTAACTGTAAGGCAGCATCCTGCGCACGGATCGGACATCAGACTCGTGCACCTGCTCGGTAGAGCCCAGGTGGCGTTTCCGCTTGGAGCTCTTCTTGGTCAGGATGTGTCTCAGGTGAGACTGGGTGCGTTTGTAACCACCCTTGGCCGTACGCGTAAAACGCTTGGCGGCACCACGGTTGGATTTCAGTTTTGGCATGTCAGTATCTCCGACTGTTCGCGCATTGGGTTTGTCTTCATGCACACGTTTGAGACTGGACGCCCAGGGTTGCCAATCCCGGCGGACAGTAGCGCGCCTATTTTTTCGGGGCGATGACCATAACCATCTGGCGACCTTCCATTCTGGGCCGCTGCTCGACCGTGCCCAGCTCGACGAGATCAGCCTCGACGCGCTCAAGCAACTTCAGACCTAGCTCCTGATGTGCCATCTCACGACCGCGAAAACGCAAGGTTATCTTGGCCTTGTCCCCATCACCGAGGAAACGCACCAGGTTGCGCAACTTGACCTGGTAGTCTCCCATTTCCGTCCCGGGACGGAACTTCACTTCCTTGATCTGGATCTGCTTCTGCTTCTTGCGCGCCGCCTGGCGTTTCTTGTTCTCTTCGAACACATACTTGCCGTAATCCATAATACGGCACACAGGCGGTGCGGCATCCGACGCCACCTCGACCAGATCGAGCTCCTTGTCGGTAGCGCGTTGTAATGCCTCATCAAGAGGCAATATGCCGACTTGTTCTCCGTCGGCGTCGATTACACGGACTTCACGGGCGGTAATCGCGTCGTTGATACGCGTCTCTTTCCGGCTGGCGATACCTTATTCCTCCAAAATACAACGGCCGCGGTCCGCAATCTCTACGGCAAGACGTTGCACCAGAGCCTCCAGGCTCAGGGAACCCACGTCATCACCGCTGCGCGTACGCACAGCCACAGTCTGATTCTCGACTTCCCGATCGCCCACCACGAGCAGATACGGGACCTTCTGTAATGTATGTTCGCGAATTTTAAAGCCGATCTTCTCATTTCTCAAGTCGGATGTGACCCGGAACCCGCTTTCCAGCAAGGTTTGTGTCACATTCTGCACATACTCGGCCTGTGCATCGGTGATATTCAGGACCACCGCCTGCACCGGAGCCAGCCAGAGCGGGAAGGCCCCGGCATGCTGCTCGATGAGAATACCGATGAAACGCTCCATCGAGCCCAGGATGGCCCGGTGCAACATAACCGGGACCTGACGAGTGCCATCTTCGGCAACATATTCGGCCCCCAGGCGCCCCGGCATGGAGAAATCCACCTGAATAGTGCCGCATTGCCAGACCCGTTCCAGACAATCCTTGAGCGAGAACTCGATCTTGGGTCCGTAGAAGGCCCCCTCACCCGGCTGCAACACCCAGGCCAGGCCCTTGGCATTGAGCGCCGTCTCCAGGGCCTGCTCGGCCTTGTCCCAGAGCGCATCGGCACCGACACGCTGTGCGGGGCGTGTGGAAAGCTTGACAATGATCTCATTGAAACCGAAATCGGCATAGACCGAATAAAGCAGGTCGATGAAGGCCGCAACCTCCTCCTGGATCTGCGCCTCGGTACAAAAGATGTGGGCATCGTCCTGGGTAAACCCGCGTACCCGCATCAACCCGTGCAGTGTACCCGAGGGTTCGTTGCGGTGACAGGAGCCGAATTCGGCCAGGCGCAACGGCAGATCACGGTAGCTCTTTAGTCCCTGATTGAAGACTTGCACGTGGCACGGGCAATTCATCGGTTTGATAGCGAAGGTGCGCTTCTCCGACTCCGTGGTGAACATGTCTGCACGAAATTTTTCCCAATGACCCGACTTCTCCCACAACACCCGGTCGACCACCTGAGGGGTCTTGATCTCCTGATAACCCACTAGGCGCAGACGAGCCCGGATGTACTGCTCAATCTGCTGATAGATGGTCCAGCCCTTATCATGCCAGAACACCATACCCGGTGCCTCTTCCTGGACATGAAAGAGGTCCAGTTGGCGCCCGAGACGGCGATGATCGCGCTTCTCGGCCTCTTCGATACGATGCAGATAAGCCTTGAGCGCCTTTTTGTCCTGCCAGGCCGTGCCGTAGATGCGCTGCAACATCGCGTTGTTGGAATCACCCCGCCAGTACGCGCCAGCCAGTTTGGTCAGTTTGAAGGCCTTGAGCTTGCCTGTCGAGGGGACGTGTGGACCTCGGCAAAGGTCGATAAACTCGCCCTGGCGATACAACGATATGTCCTGATCCTGGGGGATACTGGCGATAATCTCGGCCTTGTAGTCCTCACCGAGATCACGAAAAAAGCGCACGGCCTCATCGCGCGGCATGACCGTACGCTCCACGCTGAAGTCTTGCCGGGCGAGTTCTTCCATCTTGCGCTCGATCTGCGCCAGGTCTTGCAGGCTAAACGAACGCGGGTAAGAAAAATCGTAATAGAAGCCGTTATCGATCACCGGACCGATGGTGACCTGGGCCTGCGGAAACAGCATTTTGACAGCCTGCGCCAGCAAATGGGCGGCCGAATGGCGAATGACCTCAAGGCCCTCTTCGTCACGCCCGGTAATGATCGCGAGCTGGGCATCATGGTCAATGACAAAGCGGGTATCGACGAGGCGCCCGTCAACCTTACCGGCCAGTGCGGCCTTGGCTAGGCCGGGGCCGATATCGGTGGCCACATCGGCGACAGTGACGGGATGATCAAAACTGCGTTGGCTGCCGTCGGGCAAGTGGATGATCGGCATAGACACGCTCCAGTGGTGGCCTGTACGAGGGGTCACATGATGATAAAAAAACTGACAAGACAACAAAACGACCAGCCCCAGGGCATAACACCGGCCACTGAAGACTGATCGCTGATGGCAGAAATATTTGGTAGGCGCGATTGGACTCGAACCAACGACCCCCACCATGTCAAGGTGGTGCTCTAACCAGCTGAGCTACGCGCCTGAAGTCAGAAGACCGACATTATAGGTTTCCCGGCATGCATGTCAATGTGCGCCATGTGATTATTCTACATGCAATAATCCATATTCAATCGAACGGGCTGACGCCGTCCGGAAAAAACCTGGCCATAGACTCATCCTGTGGTCGTCCTCGCCCTATCCCCCTCTGACCAGCCCCAAGCCCTGTGCCTTGATGTGCTCAATCTCATCGCGTAGTTGCGCGGCCTCCTCGAATTCCAGGTCACGGGCATGTTTGTACATCCGCTGTTCGAGCTGTTTGAGCTTCTTCATCAGTACCCCCGGTGAGGCACCGGCATACTCGCCTCCCCCGTCGGCGACCCGTGCCGTTCCGCGGCGCGAGCGGGCATCTGGGTAAGCCCCCTCCATAATGTCCCGCACCGTCTTCTGAATACTGCGCGGGATGATACCGTGGGTGATATTAAAGGCCACCTGCTTGGCGCGACGGCGGTCAGTCTCGTCAATCGCCCGACGCATGGAACCAGTCACGCTATCGGCATACAGGATGGCCTTGCCCTTCACGTTTCGGGCTGCACGACCGATGGTCTGGATCAGGGAGCGATCGGAGCGCAGGAACCCCTCCTTGTCCGCGTCCAGGATGGCCACCAGCGAGACCTCCGGAATATCCAGTCCTTCGCGCAACAAATTGATGCCGACCAGCACATCGAACGCACCGAGGCGCAGGTCGCGAAGGATCTCCACCCGCTCGACGGTGTCAATATCGGAGTGCATATAGCGCACCCGGACGGCGTGATCATTGAGATAATCGGTCAGGTCCTCGGCCATGCGTTTGGTCAGGGTGGTCACCAGCACCCGGTCACCGTCATCGGTGCGCAACCGTATCTCGGAGAGCAGATCATCGACCTGGGCGGTGGCCGGGCGAATCTCCAACTCCGGGTCGACCAGACCGGTCGGGCGCACCACCTGCTCGATAACCGCCCCGGAGTGTGTCCCTTCGTAGGGGCCCGGTGTCGCCGAAACATAAATGGCCTGTGGCGCCAGGCGCTCGAACTCCTCGAACTTCAGTGGCCGGTTATCCAGTGCCGAGAGCATGCGAAAGCCGTACTCAACCAGATTTTCCTTGCGCGAGCGATCTCCTCGGTACATACCGCCCAGTTGCGGAATAGTGACATGGGATTCATCGATGACCAGCAGGGCGGTGTTCGGCAAGTAGTCAAACAGGGTCGGGGGCGCCTCGCCCGGAGCGCGACAGGTGAGGTGGCGCGAATAATTCTCGATACCCGAACAGTAACCTAGCTCCATGATCATCTCGATATCGAAACGGGTACGCTGTTCCAGACGCTGGGCCTCAACCAGTTTGTTAGCGCCATAGAGCTGTTCGAGACGCACCGTCAGCTCTTCCTTGATGGCCTCCACGGCATTGAGCAGGGTCTGTCGCGGCGTGACGTAGTGCGACTTGGGATAGACGGTCAGGCGGGGGACCCGTCGCAGCAGCTCACCGGTGAGCGGGTCAAAATAGCCCAGATTGTCGATCTCATCATCAAACAACTCGATACGCACCGCCTCACGATCAGAGTCTGCCGGATAGATATCGATCACCTCGCCACGCACCCGATAGGTGCCGCGACGCAGCTCCGCATCATTGCGCGTGTACTGCAGTTCAGCCAGACGACGCAGGATCTGGCGTTGGTCGATCACCTCACCGCGCGAGAGGTGCAACAGCATGCTCAGGTAGGATTGCGGGTCACCCAAACCATAAATGGCCGAGACGGTGGCAACGATGATGGTATCCGATCGCTCCAGCAGCGCTTTGGTCGCCGACAAGCGCATCTGCTCGATATGCTCGTTGATCGAGGCATCCTTCTCGATGAAGGTGTCGGTCGACGGCACATAGGCCTCGGGCTGGTAGTAATCGTAATAGGAGACGAAATACTCGACCGCATTATGAGGGAAAAAGTCGCGCATCTCGCCATAGAGCTGGGCGGCCAACGTCTTGTTGGGGGCCAGGATCAGCGTCGGGCGTTGCACCGCATCGATGACATTGGCGATGGTGAAGGTCTTACCCGAACCCGTGACGCCCAGCAGGGTCATGGCGGATTCGCCGGCCTCCAGCCCACCTATGAGCTGCTCGATAGCCTCGGGTTGGTCACCGGCCGGTTCAAAACGGGTCTCGAGCTTAAAGGGACGATCTGTAAGTCTTTCGGAAGTCACTGGGTTTCAAGTATATTACACGGGTTTGTCCGTCAACCTGTTCTATGAGGAATCCGGTGTGGAAATTAGACTGTCGCAACGTGTTCAACGTATCAAACCCTCCCCCACCCTGGCCGTGACTGCGCGCGCAGGGGCGCTGCGCGCCGCGGGTCACGACATCATCGGGCTGGGTGCCGGGGAACCGGACTTCGATACACCTGAGCACATCAAACAGGCCGCCATCGCTGCCCTGGGCGAAGGTTTCACCAAGTATACGGCGGTCGATGGCACGATTGAACTGAAACAGGCGATTATCGACAAATTCGAGCGCGACAACGGCCTGCACTATACCCTGGCACAAATACTGGTCTCCTGTGGCGGGAAACACAGCTTCTATAACCTGGCCCAGGCCCTGCTCGAAGCCGGTGATGAGGTGTTGATCCCGGCCCCCTACTGGGTCTCCTACCCCGATATGATCCTGCTGGCCGACGCCACACCAGTCTATCTGTTCGCCGACATGGCACAGAATTTTAAACTCCAGCCCGCACAGCTGGAGGCCGCCATCACGCCCCGCACCCGTTTGCTGATCATCAACAGCCCATCCAACCCCACCGGAGTGGCCTACACCCGCGCCGAGCTGGCGGCACTGGGCGAGGTCCTGCGCCGCCATCCCCAGGTGCTGGTGGCCAGCGATGATATGTACGAACACATCCTCTGGGCCGACGAGCCTTTTGCCAACATCCTCAATGCCTGTCCCGATCTCTATGATCGCACCATCGTGCTCAACGGCGTATCCAAGGCCTATTCCATGACGGGTTGGCGCATCGGCTATGCCGCCGGTCCTGCGACCTTGATCAAGGCGATGAAAAACATCCAGTCCCAGAGCACCTCCAATCCCACCTCCATCTCGCAGGTGGCTGCCACCGAGGCACTCAATGGTGAGCAATCCTTCATTGCGGTGATGCTGAGTGCATTCAAACAACGCCACGACTTGGTGGTCACAGGTCTCAATCGCCTGCCCGGTGTGCATTGCCTGCCCTCGCAGGGCGCCTTCTACTCCTTTCCCGACATGCGCGAAGTCATTCAACGCCTCGATGGCGTGGGCGACGATGTGGCCCTGACCGAATACCTGCTGGAACACGCCGGTGTCGCCCTGGTCCCGGGTTCGGCGTTTGGCGCACCGGGGCACATGCGCCTGTCTTTTGCCTCTCATCTGGACACTCTGCGCGAGGCCCTGCACCGTTTGGAAAAGTGGCTGACCCCACAATAGGTAATGCCTTACAGAAACAGACGCTGAACGCCTACGGCCACGGGCTTCCCTTCAGCGCCGATAAGCGCTACCTTGACCCCCAACATGGAAGTGGGGGGTCGACATGGATGTCTCAACCAACCACCCCGGTGGATATTGCCACCAGGATGGTTCAATTATTCGCAGCTCGACAGTGCCAAACCCATCGGGTTTTACACTCCTCGAGACCCTTGTCACCCTGGCCATCATTGCCATTCTCACGGCCAGTCTGTTCACCCCGGTGCGGGCACTGCTCGCCGACAACCGGAGTGTCGCGCAGGTCAATCGGCTCATCGGCGACCTGGCCTATGCCCGCAGCGCCGCCATCATCCAACGCCAGCATACGGTCATCTGCAAGAGCACAAACGGGCAGCGCTGCGTGCGTTCCGGCCACTGGCAACAAGGCTGGATCATCTTCATCGATGCCAACCACAACCAACACCATGACCCTGAAGAACGCATACTGAGAGTCTCGGGGCCGCTCACGCCCGGGCACAAACTCACCTATAGCGCTTTCGGATCGAAACACTACCTGACCTATCGTCCCAGCGGGATGACACTAACGAATGGCAGCTTCATCTTTTGCCCCGCCAACCACGCCGCACGGCCACGCGCCGTTATCGTCTACAAGTCAGGAAGAGTACGCACTTCACGGACCCGCGCTGGTGGTGGGCCATTGATATGCCGATAGGAGTCAATCGACCCAGGCTGACTGGGCGCAATGATGCGGGTTGACCCTGTTAAACCAATTTCACCGGCTTGTATTGACCTTCTCCTGCGTACTCATTACCATACACAACCTGATTTTCCCCGGTAGCTCAGTTGGTAGAGCAGGTGACTGTTAATCACCGGGTCGGCGGTTCGAGTCCGTCCCGGGGAGCCATTCAAACCACGCCTGTATCGGCGCGTTGATGTAGTCACGCAACACCGTCTTGCCAGTATCAATGTCATCGGCAAACAGGCATTCAACACTTGTCTGCTGCAAGGTTTTGCAAAACGCGGGAATACGTTGCGCCTGCACCTGAATCGTGGCCTTAAAATCTTTCGCCAGAACCCTATTACGCTTCTTGCCGTTTCCGGCGCTTAGGGTCACGCCAGCCACACCGTTGCAGTGCCCGCGTAAACCGAGATGATTCAGGGGGAAGCGGCCCCTGTCACTGGCACCGGGCGCTTCCAGGCCACATCGTTGCGCAGGTACATCGGTAAGGCGAATTCTGCCGCTACGCCCTGTCCGCCAGCGAAACCCTCGACACCCAGCCGGGCGATCTCGCGGGCATGTGGCAAACAGGTCGCGTCAGACGCGCACAACACGGTGGCGAGGGGTGCGCCGAGTGCCTCGCCATGCACCTGCCAACCACTACCCACCCCCAGCCACGTCCGCCCGCCGTCTCCAGCGCCAAGACCCTGTCCCGTAACCGCGTCGTTCGCGACAAACCTTGCAGCGATGACCGACGCAGCACCAACCTGTTCCGTACCAATGAGCCGGACACCTTCTCCTGACGCTATATAGGCGCCCCAGTACACCTCGTCCATGCGGGCATCGAGCGCCGCCAGCACCTGCGTGGCACCTTGCGCTCGCATGGCACCCAGGGCCAGCGCGGCCAGGGTCGAGACGGGCACGACCGGGATCTCCGCGCCAAGGGCCAGCCCCTGCACAATGCCGGTGGCGATGCGCACCCCGGTGAAGGCGCCGGGGCCACGTCCAAAGGCCAGCGCGTCGAGTTCAGATAAAGTCAGTTGCGCCTCGCCCAGCAGGGCCTCGACCATGGGCAAGATGAGTTCGCCATGGCGCCGCGGCGCCACCTCGAAGCGTTCGTGTACCGTCCCCTCCACCCACAATGCCGCCGAACAAGCCTCCGTGGCCGTTTCGATTGCGAGCAGTTTCATGCCCGGCACTCTGGCGCGGACAAGTCATCCAGCACATCGCCATCACGCTCTTCCTGTGCGAAAAAGTGCTCCACTGCCTCGATCTCACGGCTACGAGCCATCGGTGGCAAACTCTTGAGAAACACATGGCCATAGGGCTTGCCGAGTAGGCGCGGGTCGCAAATCATCAACACCCCGCGATCATTGCGATCACGAATCAGGCGCCCCACCCCCTGTTTGAGGGCGATCACGGCGTGCGGTAGTTGATAGTCCATGAAGGGGTTGCCGCCCTCACGGCGCAGCGCATCGATGCGTGCCTGCAACACCGGATCGCCCGGTGAGGCGAAGGGTAGCTTGTCGATGATCACGCACGACAATGCCTCGCCGCGCACATCCACCCCCTCCCAGAAACTGCTGGTACCGAGCAGCACCGCATTGCCGAGCTGACGAAACCGCGCCAGCAACACATCGCGCGGCGCCTGACCCTGCACCAGTCGTGGATAGGGCAACGCCACCTCAGCCTCCTCCAGCAACGCCGCCGCCTCGCGCAGGGCGCGATGACTAGTGAACAACAAAAAGGCACGCCCCCGACTAGCGCTCAGGACCGGTCTGGCCGCGGCGATCATCGCACGGGTATAGCCAGCGTCATTGGGTGCTGGCAGTCCACGCGGGACATAAAACAGCGCCTGGCGGGCAAAATCGAACGGACTCTCCCAACGCCGCATCTCGGCATCTTCCACACCCAGGGTCTGGGCAAAGTGACTGAAGTCCTCGCCCACCGACAGGGTCGCCGAGGTGAACACCCAGGCCCCGGGCGTGGCCTGCATATGTCGCTGAAAGGGCTCAGCGACATCCAACGGTGTGAGGTGCAACGTGAAGGAACGCGTATAGACCTCAAACCAGTGGATATGATCATCGGGCGTCTCACCGCTCAGGCACTCAAGACGCGCCAACAGGTCCTCACCGCGCCGCGCACAACTCTCCAGCCCCTTGCCACGCTCGGCCAGGGGCGCCACTATCTGCACCAGTGCAGTCAGTGTCTCATGCATCTGCGCCAGTGCTGCACACAACGGTGCGCGCGTCGCCACCTCGGCCCAGGCCCCGCGCCCCGTATCCAGTCCAAAGGCGAGCCGTGTATCGCGCACGGCCTTTTGCAGGCGCTCGGCACACTCGGGCACGGCATTGTCTTCACTACACTCACGGTGGTATTCCGTGATCGTGTCGCGTCCCAGCTCCAGCAACTGATTGGCGCTCAGGCTCTGGCCAAAGAACTGGCTCGCCACCTCCGCCAGTTGATGCGCCTCATCGATAATCACCGCATCGGCACGCGGCAACAATTCGCCAAATCCCTCCTCACGCAAGGCCATATCGGCAAACAGCAGATGATGATTGACCACCACGATGTCGGCCTCCTGGGCCGCGCGGCGCGCCTTCATCAGAAAACACTCGGAGAATGCCGGACACTCCTGACCCAGGCAATTGTCAGCCGTGGTGGTGACCTTGGGCCAGACCGGGGCATCTTCGGGGATGTCACTCAGCTCGGCGATATCGCCGCTGCGGGTCCGACCAGCCCAGGCGCGGATACGCACCACTTGGGCAGCACTTTCCCGTGCCCGGAAACGACCCTCGTTCTCGGTCAGGGCCAGGCGGTGCAGGCAGAGGTAATTGCTCCGTCCCTTGAGCAGAGCAGTGGTGACCGGCAGGGTCAGGGCGTCGCGCACCACGGGCAGGTCTTTGTGATAGAGCTGGTCCTGGAGATTCTTCGTCCCGGTGGCGATCAACACCTTGCGCCCCGCACGCAGGGCCGGCACCAGGTAGGCAAAGGTCTTGCCAGTGCCCGTGCCAGCCTCGGCAATGAGTATGCGCCCCTCTTCCAGGGCCGCTGTCACCGCATCGGCCATGGCCTGCTGTGCGGCACGCACCGTAAAGCCGGGGATGCGACTGGCAAATGGACCCGCCTCGCCCAGCACCTCAGCGGCAGTACACAGTTCATCCATCGATTCAGTCCGGCACGTGCCGCATCAGCGCCATGATCACGACCGGGGTGAGGACGCAACAGGGCGATAGCCACGACATCGACACCTCATTCACTCGCCTGATTATCCCAGATACCCTCATCGACCAGACCTTCTTCACGCGTCCACACCCGTCGACCAATGGCCTTAAACTTCGCCACTGACAGTGCCCCTCGTTTGCGGCGGTTACTCGTCTGTCCCTCGTGCAGGGCCTCAAGCAGTACCTCACGTCCCGCCTCGTAGAGTTCCACCGGTTCGAACTCGGCATCCATCAGTACCAGTACCACCCGGTCCCAGGGCTGTTCGACCTTGATCTGACCGATACGTTGACCCGATTTTCCCTCATCGAAGATGGCACGCCCCTTGATTTGGACACGCAGGCCCGCACTCGCTCCCCGACCAATGGCATCATGCCCCCCCTCATGGTCTGCCACCGGCTGCAGATCAAGCAGACGACAGGCATCGTGTCGGGCGATCTCACTGCTCAGGGCCAGCGATTTGCCCGTGGTACGCCGATAATCGGCCGCCAGCTTGCGAGCTTGCGCGATCAGTTTGTCTACCGCAAATACCGTCAAGCCGGTTCTCCTGAGTACCACACCGTGGGTTCCTCCACGGACTATACACTATCCACCCGCTGCCGGCGTCGCCCGGCCCGTGCCCAAGTCGCCACCCGGTCAGGGTGACCCTCTCAATCGTGCGGCGCGTGCCCGGGCGCGCTGCGCCGTGTGCGGATCACCCAGGCGCTCACTGGCATAGGCGATCAGCGCCCAGTTGTCGGCCCGCAGGCGCTGCGCCGTACCCGCCAGAGTGTTGGAACGCGCCGCCAGCGTACGGGCCTGGGCAAACCGACCCTGGCGCACCCGCAGTCGGGCCAGGTAATACCACAGTATTGGGTTGCGCGGTTCGATGTGCAGGGCGCGTTCCAGCAAGGCCTCGGTCATCTGTAAATGACCGGCACGTGCCGCGCGACTGGCCTCGACCAGCAGCGTGTGCACCGCTGTACCGGTGTCGCTACCCGGTCGCACCACGGCCTCGCTGCCGATGGGTGCCACCACGACAGCAGATGACGTGGAGACCACCGATGCACTGTTGCCCACACCCTTACCCGAAAATCCGCCGGGTCCGGCACAACCCGCCAGCCACACCACCATGGCCCAGATGGCCGGCCATGCCCCGATACGTCGCCAGTGTAGTGCGATCACCTGAATCCTCCTTCGGCCCCGTTCAATGCGTCATTCGCTGCATCACCTCTGCCCCGCCATCCGCACACGGGGCATAGCGGGTCGGGGCGCTGCCCGCGATAAAGGCCAGTGGCACAGCGCCCGGGCATGCGGCATTCGCCAGCAGCCGCGTCGCGGGATCAACCCACAGCGTCTCGACATGCTCCACCACCGGCAACCTCAGTGAGGTCAGTGGCAGGTGGCGCATGAAATCGCCCCACACGCTCAGGGCGCCGCTACTCCCGGTCAACCCGGTCGAACGGTCATCATCCGTGCCCAGCCAGACCACGGCCACATAGTGATTGGTATAACCGGCAAACCAACTGTCACGCAGGTCGTTGGTCGTCCCCGTCTTGCCGGCCACACCGATAGCGGGTGCGATCCACCGCGATAGCCCCTTGGCCGTCCCCTCGCGCACCACATTACGCAAGATACTGTCGAGTACCTCGACCGCTGCTGGATTAGCCGCCTGCTCGACTTTCAGCGGATAGTGCTGCAGCGGTTTGCCGGTACGCGAGACCACCTCGCGGATGGCCCGCAAGGGCGTGCGAAACCCATCCCCGGCCAGGGTCTGGTACATCTGCGCCACGTCATAGGGACTGAGTGCCGTCGCCCCCAGCAACAGGGCAGGATAAGGCTTGAAGGTCTCCTCGATCCCCAACCGATGTAGGGTGTCGATCACTCTGGGCACACCCAGTGCCAGTCCCAGGCGCACCGTGGCGAGATTATAAGAGTGCGTCAACGCCACATACAGTGGCACTATGCCATGCGATTTGCCCGAATAGTTCTTCGGCATCCACACCCTGCCATTGGACTCTGTCAGGCGCAGGGGTCCATCATTGAGCGGAGAAAGCGGCGTGTACTGTGTGGGCTGGGCCAGCGCCGTGAGGTAGATCGCCGGCTTGATCAACGACCCGATGGGGCGGCGGATATCCAGTGCCCGATTGAAACCCGCATAGCCTGGCCTGCGCCCCCCCACCATGGCCAGCACCTCGCCACTGCTGGCACGGGTGACGATGGCCGCCCCTTCCAGGCTGCCCCGTGGCAACCCTCGGGCGCGCTCCAGGTGTGCCACACGCCGGACCATTGCCTGTGCAACCACGCGCTGGACCAACGGGTCCAGAGTGGTGAAGATGTGCAAGCCCTCGGTACTCAGATCCTGTTTACGGTAATCGCGCCTGAGCTGGCGCTTGACCAGATCCATGAAGGCCGGATAGGGGGTGGCGCCGTGCCCGGCCTCTTTGCTGACACCCAACGCGGTCCGCTGTGCGCTCGCCGCCTCGGCCGCACTGATCACCCCCTGCCTGGCCATAATCGCCAGCACCTGGTTACGCCGCTGCAGGGCACGGTGCGGATAGCGGCGCGGATCGTAGTAGGACGGCCCACGTACCAGTCCGATCAGCAGGGCAATCTGTGGCAGGGTCAGCTCCGTGACCGAGCGGTCAAAATAAAAATGACTGGCCAGTCCAACGCCGTGGATGGCCCGTTTGCCTTCCTGGCCCAGATAGACCTCATTGAGATAGGCCTGCAGGATCGCACGCTTCGAATAATGCAACTCCAGCAACACCGCCATCACCGCCTCATTGGCCTTGCGCCACAGCGTGCGTCGATTGCTCAGAAAATAGTTTTTGACCAACTGTTGCGTGAGTGTGCTGCCACCCTGCACCGTGGCTCCCGCCCGCAGATTGACGAGCAGGGCCCGGGCGATGGCCCTGAAGTCCAGCCCGTGATGGTGGTAGAAGCGACGATCCTCCACCGCGATGAGGCCCTTTACCAACCGCGTGGGCACTGCGGTAAGGCGCACCAGAATGCGATCTTCATACTGCCCCGGGTAGATGCCGCCAATGTAGAGTGGGTCGAGCCGAACGAGTTGCACCGCCCCCCCCCGGGGGTGGCTCAGTGCCGCGATCCGGGTGGCATCGAAGCGCACGTTGATTGCCTGAGAGGGCGCATAACCATCCCAGAACGCAAAATCGCGGGTGACCAGCTCAACCGTGTCACCGCGCACCTGATAGGTACCGGGGCGCAGGGGCCGAGCAACCCGCTGGTAGCGTAAGCCTCGCAGCACTTCCAGCAGCCCCGGTTCCGCCAGTCTACGCCCCGGATACATCTCCAGGGGGCGCGCATAGACCCGTGCCGGCAACGACCAGCGCTTGGCATTGAACTGGGCACGCAAGATGGCATCGAGATAGGCGCTATAGGCCAGCCCGACAATGCCGAGCAGGGCCAGCAACGTCGCTGCACGACGCCACCAGATCCGAGCCGGACGCCTGCGTGCCACCCTGTTTCTGGGCCTGTACCGGCGAGACGAGGAGGCGCGACGGGCAGGTTTACGGCGATTTCGGCGTGTCATGACGGCATACAAGAAACTTTAATAACAGAGCAGAACATATTGTAATCTATGCACATTAACTTGTCATAGTCATTATGATGGTCCATAGTCTAACTGGACCGCCCTGCAATATATATGGTGTCGGCACATATGCGAACCGAAACACGACACAACGCACTGATCCGCTCCGCCCGGTCGGGCCCGTTACCGCCAAATTGGCGCCAACAACCCCTCTTAAGGGGACTGCCTTGGCTGGCCCTTGCCCTGTTGTTGGGCGGTTGCGCCAGTGCCCCACTGCGACCTAACGTCAACGCTCAGGTCCTTTCCGCCCCGCCCGGTCGGGCTGCATCGGGGGCCGCAACGCGACGCACCGTCGTCGCCATCGCGCGGGACATGCTCGGTGTGCGCTACCGCTACGGCGGCACCACACCACAACACGGCTTCGACTGTAGCGGGCTGGTCTACTACAGCTACCGTCGCGCTGGTTGGAGAGTCCCTCGGGTTGTCAGCGAACAGTACAGACACACCCGTCCCATTCCCTGGTACGCCCTGCGCCCCGGCGATCTGGTCTTCTTTCGCATCGGACACGGCCGCTTTGTCTCGCATGTGGGTATCTATATCGGCGATCAGCGCTTTATCCATGCCCCCACCACCGGCCAGCGGGTGAGTATCGCTCACCTCGACAACCGATACTGGCGCCGGCACTTTGTGCGTGGCGGGCGCTTCATCGACACCTCCGGTTCCGCTCGGGCGCCGTCCTCAGTGTTCGAAGGCCCGTGAGGCGATAAAGACCCGGAACAGTTCGGGGTCGAGCTTGCCGCCACGACACTCATCCTCAAGGACGCCCAAGGCCCGCTCGACGCTCATACCGCTCTTGTACGGGCGATCCCCCGAGGTCAGAGCATCGTAGATGTCGGCAATGGTCAGGATACGGGTCTGGATGGATATCTGTGAGGCCTGCAATCCCAGTGGATAGCCGCTGCCATCGAGTTTCTCGTGATGGGCATGGGCAATATCCGGCACCCCGGCGAGTTTGCGCGTCCAGGGGATGAGGCGCAAAAAGGCAAAGGAATGACTCACATGGGCCTCGACCTCCTCGCGCTCATCCGGCGTCAGGCTCCACTTCGCCCGGGTGAGATCGGAGAACTCGAAGTCCTCCAGCAAGGGACGTGCCTGCCCGTTGCGATCAACAAAGGTATATCGGGCGACCTCGTCCAGTCCGGGCGGCAACTCCGAAATCAGCACATTGGGCTCGTTGATCGTGCCGACCAGTACGCGAAAACGCTCAAGGCGCCGAGCCTCCTCGGCAATCATCTGTTGCAGGCGTAACTGCTCGGCAACGAAGGCCTCATGGCTGAGATTGTGCGCGACGTGAGTATCGATCAGTGTCCGGTAGGCCTCGCGTTCCAGACAGGTGATGGCATGGCGAAAGCGCTGTTCGAGCAGAGTCATCTGGTGGGTGTAGAGTTTCTTCTCCTTGGTCAGCACCGCCTCGGGGACACCGACCTTGCCGAAGTCGTGCAACAGGGCCGCGTAGCGCATTTCTTGTAGTTGATCGCGGTCGAAATACTGCGCCCGCAGTGTCTTCGAGTCTTCCCGATCCACGGCCCGGGCCAATCTGACGGTATATTCAGCCACACGAAAGGAATGCCCCGCAGTAACGGGGTCGCGGGCCTCGATGGCATGGACTGAGGCCGTCACAAAACCCTCGAAGAGGTGTCCGATATCGGCGTAGAGCTGGAAATTCTTCAACGCGATGGCGGTCTGGGCACAAATGCCGGTGAGCACCTGCAGATCCTCGCTGCTAAAGGCCCGCGCATCGCTACTGTTGTCCACCTGCATGATACCCAGCACCTCATCCTCGACCAGCAGCGGTGCGGACATCACGCTGCGAATGGACAGGTTGGCAATGGACTCGCGGGACCCGAAACGGGTGTCGCCCTGGGCATCATGCGAGAGGATCGACTGCTTCTGCTCGACCACCTCGTTGAGGATCGCCCGTGACACCGGTATGGTCTCGTCGCGGTCCAGTGAGCCGTGGCGTTGACGGGCCGCCACCGGCAGGTATTCGGTATTACCGGGTTCGCGCAGAAGGATAAAGGCCCGCTCTGCGGATGGGAAAATGTCGAAAATCAAGGCCATGATGCGCTGTGCCAGGTCATCGAGGTCAATCACCGCACCCAGTTCGATGCTGACCTGCGCCATGGCCTGGAGGCGTTTGAGTACCTGACTGATTTCGGCCTCTTCCGGTGCCGAGGGGGCACGCAGGGCCATGATGAGCTGCGAAGCATCGATGGCGACACTGTGTTCCGGATCCGGCGGGGCATCATCCAGGAACTGCATGGAAACCGGTGCGCGGTGGCGGGAGGAGCTATCCGGCAACACCCCCAATGCCTCCAGCCCTGCACCGGCGGAGGATAAAAGTGAGTCTGATCCCGTGGTGCCCCCCTCGATCAGGCGCATCTGCGTCTCACCGATACAAATTTTCGTCCCCGCGTGCAGAGGGTATTCGATATGGGGCAGGAGACGGTTGCCATCGATCAACGTCCCATTGGTCGAACCCATGTCGACGATGACATAGCGATCGCCACTGCGACGAATCACCGCATGTCGGCGACTGACATCATGTTCGTTCAGGCTCAGGCAATGCCTCGGTGTCGCATCATCCGCACGTGACTGACGGCCGATAAACAACTCCTCGTCGAACTCGAACCGCTGCCCGGTCCGTATACCTGCGATCACCTCAAGACACACCATGTCTCACCCCACATCACGACCATCGCCTGGTACGCTCACCCGCTACCATGGCTGCACACGCAACACGCTACGCTGACACTAGCATGCTACTGCCCGCCCGGAAGGCCACCGCCCGGCCCGCGGCACCGAGTACGACAGTACACGATAGGTCCGCGGTAAGCGAGAAGACCGCACCACCACGCCGCACACATTAAAGCGGCTATATTGTTAAGTAATTATTTGATCTTCAACAAAAAGACATTATATTAGGTAAAGCCTGTATATTGGCTGTGCGCCCAGCCATCGGAACAGGCCATGACGGTGGGCAGCGCGCTCGATCCAAGCTCGACACTTTGCCCGCAGGGAGACCATCAGCACGTGTCCGATCCGCGATTGAAAATCCCCAAAAACCTCCGCGAGGTCACTCTCTGGGTTCACCCCGAAGGCCAGGTCATCGGTTCACTGTTCCTGCGCCAGCAAAGTATCCACCATGCCGGTGAAGAGGAGCCGCGCGAGGTGCTCAACCAGGGCCACCCGTTTCTGGTACTGCAACGTGATACGCCCGATGAACTGCGCTTCTACAACCGCGCGGCCATCATACGTGTCGAGTATACTGCGGCAGATGCCGAGGGCAGCGATGAGACCGGCATAATTACCTTGGCCTGTGAACTGCACATGATGGACGGCTCCTTCATCAAGGGTATCATCATGGAGCGTCTGCCTGCGGGAAAGGCGCGCCTGTTTGATTATATCAACAGCGAAAAGGAGCGTTTCATTCGCGTGTTCCAGGATGATGGCACCATCGGGCTGATCAACAAGGCCTATGTCGTCCAGGTGGTGTCACGCTGATGTCAGCCGCGTATCGCACACCGCCATCTCCCCCCGCCATGCGCCAATGCAGGTGCAAGCGCAGACAACGCCGAGGCACTGGCGTATCCGGGACACAACAAGAACGAAACACATGCTGGCTGGCCTGAAGGCAAAAAGATCCGTCGAGGCGATCCTCTACGCCCCGGACAAAAACACACCCGAACTCAAGGATGCGGTGCTACGATTGCACGCCCTGGGCAGCGGCGCTGTACCACGACTCATCGATGCCCTGCAATATCATCACAACAGCGATGTCATCGAGTCGCTGTTGCTCGCACTGCTTGACCGTCAAAACGAGGCACAGTTTCTCAACGCGCTGTCAAACAAGGACGGTTACATCCTCGGCGGCGTTGCCCGGGTACTGGCAAAAGCACCGCGAATCAATCCCAATCAGCTGCTGCCTCTGTTCAAACAGAGCACGGTCTCCAAGGCCGCCCTGATTCATATCTTGCTCCAGCACAAGGACACTCTCGACCCGCGTGCCCTGATCAAACTCATCGACGATATCGACAAGGAAAACCGCCAGGCCTACTTCAAGCTCATCGAGCACGTCGCCAACGACGCCATCGTGCCAGAGCTCAAGGTGCTGGTCGAACACGACGATCCCGCCGTGCGCCAGTTTGCGGTACGCTTGCTGGCCAGCTTTCCCAGTGAAGACAGCCGGGACATCCTCCTGCGCCTGCTCCAGGACCCGCACAAGGTCGTGCGCTATGCCGCACTGGGTGGGCTCGGCACCCTCAGCGTGCCGGTCTCGGCCGAGCCGATCACCGCGCTGCTCAAGGACCCGGACATGACAGTGCAGGCCAAGGCCATCGAGACCCTGGTTAAGATTGACGATCCGGACACGGTCGGTTACCTCATCACGATCCTCGAAGACGAATCGGAATACATACGCCGGGCCGCCGTTGAGGTACTCAATGAAGTGGGCAACGCCAACGCCGTCAAGGACCTCATCCGCGCCCTCAAGGACCGCGACTGGTGGGTGAAGGTGCGCGCCGCCGACGCGCTGGGCAATATTGGCGGACCGCGAGTGGTCGAAGCCGTGTTTGAACTCATCAAGGACGAGGATGAATTCCTGCGCCGCACCGCAGTGGAGATCCTCAACACCACCAAAGACAAACGCGCCTTCGATTATCTCCTCGAGGCACTCAAGGATGCAGACTGGTGGGTGCGTGAGCGGGCCGCTGACGCCTTGGCCAATCTGGGCGATGCACGTGCCGCAGACGCACTGATCGCGATGATGCGCCAGTACCCCGAGGCCAGCCATATCGCCATCAAGGCACTGGCTACCCTAGGCGATCAGCGCGCGATTCAACCCATCCTGGACCGGCTCCACCACAGCGATGTGATAGTGCAACGCGAGGCGCTGCAGGCACTGGGCACGCTGGTGGACAAGGAAACCGCGGCTACGGTACAAAACGGCATCGCTCATCTGCTCAACACCAACGATGTCGAGACCCGTGATCTGGCCGAGCAGACACTGCAGACACTGATCTCGCGTTTCGGCCACCTCGTCAGCCAGGACAGCGCCGCCACCACCTTTATCCGGGCTGGCGCCAACGGGGCATCCGTGCGGTCCGGCGATGAGGAGACGTTCGACCTCAACGCGCCCTCGCCAACCCCTCCCCCCAGCGAGTTCAACATCAACAACCTGAGCGCAGGGACCATTATCGAAAACCGCTACCGGGTCATTCGCAAGGTCGGCGAGGGGGCCTTCGGCATCGTCATGCTGGTCGAGGACATGGCGGTCAACGAAGAGATTATCCTCAAGTTCCTCAATCCCCGCGTGGCCTCGGATGAGAGCGTCGTCAAACGCTTCGTGCATGAGTTGCGCTTCGCGCGCAAGATCACCAACGAGAACGTCATTCGCATCTACGACTTCATCTCCCTGCAAAACGCCTACGCCATCTCCATGGAATACTTCGAAAGCCACTCCCTGGCCTTCGAACTCAAGCAGGGCGCCTTCAAGGACCGCGCCCGGGCAATTCGTATCTTGTGCGACATCATCACCGGCATCCGGGTGGCCCATCGCGCCAACGTCGTGCACCGGGATCTGAAACCGGCTAATATTCTCATCAATGACGATGATCTGGTCAAGGTGGTGGATTTTGGTCTCGCCGCTGCCGCCAGTTCCACCGACTCCCGGGTGACCAAGAGCGGCATCCTGGTCGGCACCCCGACCTATATGGCCCCGGAGCAGGCCCGCGGACAAGCCATCGACCTGCGCACCGACATCTACAGCCTGGGCATCATCATGTATGAGATGTTCACCGGCAGACCCCCGTATACAGGCAGCGACTCCATGGCTATCCTGTTCAAACACGTCGAAGGCAAGCCCACACCGCCGCGGGAGCTGAACCCGGATATCACCGAGGCGCTACAGGCGGTCATCCTCAAGGCGCTGATGGTCGATCGCGCCCAACGCTACCAGTCAATCGATGCACTGCACACCGCCCTGACCGCGCTTGATGCGGTGGCAGTGAATTGAGCCGCAGCAGAATACACTGATGCCAAGAATCAACGCCTTTCTGGAACTGGGACGCCAACAGGGGTGTTCGGATATCCATTTCGCCGTCGGTGTCCCCCCCATGCTGCGCCTGCTGGGTGACATGACGCCGGTGAAGTACCGCGACCTGGACGCCGACGAGGTACAGGCCCTGGCGTATGAGATCCTCGACCAGAAACAACGCCTGGACTTCGAGGCCGGCGCGGATCTCGACTTCTCCTATACCAGCCCCGAAGTGGGACGCTTTCGGGTCAATCTGTTTCGCAAGCTGGGCGGCATCGGTGCCACATTCCGGGTCATTGCCGACAAGATACCCTCCCTAGAGGACCTGAACCTGCCCCCCGTGGTCAAACAGCTCACCGACCACAATCAGGGGCTGGTCCTGGTCACCGGCGCCACCGGCACCGGCAAGACCACCACGCTCGCGGCGATGATCGACCACATCAACACCACCCGCAAACTCAACATCATCACCCTAGAAGACCCGGTCGAGTTTATCCACAACAGCAAACAATCCCTGGTCGTGCAGCGCGAAATTGGCCCCCACGTCCGCTCTTTCCATGACGGGTTGCGCGCGGCACTGCGTGAAGACCCCGATGTCATCCTGGTCGGCGAGCTACGCGACCCCGACACCATTGCCATTGCCATGACCGCAGCCGAAACCGGTCACTTGGTGCTGGGCACCCTGCACACCACCTCCTCGACCAAGACCCTGGATCGCATTATCGACGTCATGCCCACGGAGCAAAAGGTGCAGGCGGCGGTCTTTCTTGCCCAGCACCTGCGTGGCGTAGTCAGCCAGCGTCTGGTGCGCACCGTGGACGGCAAGGCGCGCAAGGCCATGGTGGAGATCCTGATCAACACCTCAGGTATCGCCAACCTGATCCTCAACGGCAAGGTCTTCCAGATCCCCTCCCAACTCCAGACCGGTCGCGACAAGGGCATGCAGCTCATGGACCAGGCTCTGCTCGAAGCGATTCAGAACAAGGAGATCGACCCCGACGACGCCTATCTCAATGCCGATAACAAGAAACAATTCCAGCGCTTTGTCACCGACCCCGATCTGCTGCCGCAGGTCGCGCTGGCCAGCGTGCCGCACTAGCCCGGAGCCCCAGCGCCCATGAGCCGTGTTGATGCCTTCCTCGATTTGCTGATCAAGCAAAAAGGTTCCGACCTGCACCTGGTCGCCGGAAACGTGCCGCGCCTGCGCCTGTTCGGCGAGATCGTCCCGATCAAATACCGCACGCTGAGCGCAGGCGAAACCCAGGAACTGCTCACCGAGATCATGCCCCGCTCCCTGCAGCGCCTGCTCACGGAACACGGCAATATCGACTTCGCCTATGAGCTGCCGTCAAAGACACGTTTTCGCGTCAATGTCTTTCGCCACGTCGGCGGCCTGGGTGGCGTATTTCGCGCGATCCCCGCGCACGTTCAGACACTGGATGAACTCGGCTTTCCCCACGTACTCAAACACTGCGCAAGACAGCGCAAAGGCCTGTTCCTGGTCACCGGACCCACGGGATCGGGTAAATCCACCACCCTGGCCGCCGTAGTGGATTTCATCAACACCGAGCGCAAGGGTCACATCATCACCATTGAAGATCCGATCGAATTCATCCACGCCAACAAACAATGCCTGATCAGCCAGCGCGAGGTCGGCCATCACACCCAATCCTTTGCCGACGCCCTGCATTCCACTCTGCGCGAAGATCCCAATGTCATCCTGGTTGGTGAGATGCGTGATCTGGAAACCATCCATCTGGCGGTAACGGCCGCCGAAATGGGCATTCTGGTCCTGGGCACCCTGCACACAAACAGTGCCGCCTCCACAGTAGACCGCGTAATCAACGTCTTTCCCCCCGGTGAAGAACCTTATATTCGTACCATGCTCTCCACCTCGCTCATCGGCGTGGTCTCCCAGCAACTGTGCCTGACGGCCGACCACCGGGGCCGCGTGGCAGCACTGGAAATCCTCGTCAACACCGCGGCTACCGCCAATATTATCCGCGAGGGCAAGACCGATCAGCTCGGCAACATGATCCAGAGCGGTGCCCTACAGGGCATGCAGAGTCTCGACACGGCCTTGCGTCGACTCCTTGATGCCAAAGCCATCAGCGGAGAAGAGGCCTATCTGCGCGCCAACCACAAGCCCGACTTTGAGCGCTACCGGGAGGAAGATGAAGAACTTCCTGTCTGAGTAGCGCCCACCACCACCGTTACTGCTTGGGTCAACACATCGATTCAGGTTAGAATTTGTTTAACACGTTCCTGGAGAGGCCTCCGGTAGATGTCACCCGAGGCGGTCTTCAAAAGGTCTGTCAAACATCGAATCTTGTTCAGGGAGCCTCCTGCAGTCATGCCCAAACTCATCATCACAATGGACGGCGCAGTCGTGCGCGAGCACATCATCGATAGCGACAGCATCAGTATCGGGCGCAAGGCAGGCAACGATATCCAGCTCAACGACCTCACCGTCAGCGGCCGCCATGCCCTGCTCACCACCCTGAGCGAGCATACCTATGTTGACGATCTGGGCAGCACCAATGGCACCCTGCTCAATGGCAGGCGGGTCAACAAGTCACAGCTCAAGCACGGTGACGTGATTCAGGTCGGCACACATCAGTTTACCTACTTCAGCGAAGACGAGGCCGCCTATGAACCCACCATGTTCATCAAGGCCGAATTCGAACCCACCAAGGTCATCGAGACCCGGCCCGGCAATGACAGCGGCGCGCGCGGCGCGCCTCTGGGCGCCGTCAAAGTCACGAATGGCCCCTTGGCCAACAAGGTGCTCGAATTGCGTAAACCCTTCAACACCCTGGGCTTCAATGGCAAAAAAATAGCCATGATTTCACGCAGCCCCGTCGGCTACACCCTCTCCGCCCTCAAGGGCATACGCCTGCGGCGTAACTCCGATGTCCCGATCATCAATGGCGAGCCCCTCGGCGCAGAACCCAAACTACTCAAGGACCATGACGTCATCGATATCGCTGGCACCGTTATCGAGTTCTACCACATCCGCTGACCCCACCGTCCTGAGTGACCGGAAAATAGGACCCCACGGTGACAGGAGGTACAAGTCCAAGGAAGGACGAGGTAGAGCAACGCAGGAGGACAGAACCGACGACGCCAACAATCCCCTCTCCCTCCGGGGGAAAGAGCTAAAAGACAATAACGAAGGCTCCCCTCTCCCTCCGGGGGGAAGGGCTAAAAGCAATAACGAAGGCTCCCCTCTCCCTCCGGGGGGGGGAAGGGCTAAAAGCAATAACGAAGGCTCCCCTCTCCCTCCGGGGGAAAGGGCTAAAAGCAATAACGAAGGCTCCCCTCTCCCTCCGGGGGAGAAGGGCTAAAAGCAATAACGAAGGCTCCCCTCTCCCTCCGGGGGGGGAAGGGCTAAAAGCAATAACGAAGGCTCCCCTCTCCCTCCGGGAGAGGGCTAGGGTGAGGGGATAAATTAAGAACAAGGTACGAGTCCAAGGAAGGACGAGGTAGAGCAACGCAGGAGCAGTTGCCGGGAGCAACGCAGGAACAGTTGCCAAAGGACAGGATGAAGGCATCAAAAGACCTAAAATTGCTGGCCCGCGAACTTCGCAAGCATGCCACCGATGCCGAAAGCGTATTGTGGAACCAATTGCGGGGGCGGCGCCTGAACGGACACAAATTCAAACGCCAAGTAGTGATCGAACCATACATAGTCGATTTTGTCTGTCTGGATGCGCACTTAATCATCGAAGCCGATGGTGGGCAGCACGACGAGCAGATTGAATACGACACTCAACGCACTGCCCGATTTGTAGCCATGGGCTACCGAGTCCTGCGCTTCTGGAACCACGAGATACTGGGTGAACTTCCCAGCGTGCTTGAGCAAATAGCGGCGGCCCTAATTGAATCCCCCTCACCCCAACCCTCTCCCTAAGGGAGAGGGGGCTAAAAGCAATAACAAAGAGTCATCCCTCCTTCAGAGAGAGGGGGCTAAAAGCAATAACAAAGAGTCATCCCTCCTTCAGAGAGAGGGGGCTGAAAGCCAATAACAAAGAGTCATCCCTCCTTCAGGGAGAGGGGGCTAAAAGCCAATAACAAAGAGTCATCCCTCCTTCAGGGAGAGGGGGCTAAAAGCAATAACAAAGAGTCCCCTCTCCCTCCGGGAGAGGGCTAGGGTGAGGGGATAATTTACACTGCCTCACGTAAAATATTCAACAACCTAGGCCCTGTCACCGTCAAACAATACTCCTCCTCCACCCGCCTACGCCCCGCCAACCCCATCGCCCGCGCACGTTCTGGATCAGCCGCCAGGGTACATAGGGCCTGAACCCACTCCTCATCTGAACGGGTCAGAAAGCCGTTCTCACCTTCGCGCACGATATAATTATTTTCCCCAACGGCGGAGGCCACCACCGGTATCCCGCAGGCCATATACTGGATCAGCTTGTACCCACACTTACCCTGCTCCCAGAGCCCATCCGCCAACGGCATAATCCCCACATCAACATCTGCGAGCAGACTGGCTTCCTGGTTCAATGACCAATCACGCAACTCAACGTCGATACCATCAAAATCGACACGCCCGGCACCAATTAACACCAATCTGAAATCCACATCAGCGGCCAATTTACGCAGTGCCGGCATCACCAGCGGCAGATACTTTTGTGCCGTGATCGGCGTGCCAATCCAGCCGACCGTAAAACGTTCTCCCACCGAAACAGACCTCACCGGGTAGTCGGACAGGTCAACCACGCTGGGAAGGAAGTGCACACGGGCAGCACCGGCCTGGCGTGCATATTCAGTGAGCGTATGGCTACCCGCCACCACGCCCTGTGCCCCCTGCATGATAGCGGTAATTTTATGACCTAGAACCCAACGGACAAAAGGATTTCGTCGTCCCACATAACGCTGATAAATAGCATCATCATAGTCAACCAGTTGACGTACGCGAGCAGGCAAAAAGAAACGTTCGAACCAACCCGGTAACCATGGCAATAATTCCTTTTCGTACCAGAGTAGGTCATAATCAGTGGCGGTTAAAATAAAACGCATACGCTTGATAAACGCCCGGATAACAGAAAACCGAGAACAACGCCGACCTTGATAAAGCGCCTCGATATACTCACGTTCGAAGAACGGCTTCACATCGACGTGTATGCCGTGATCATGCAAGAAATCAAGATACTGAAATACCCGAACACGACTACTCGCACCGATAGAGACATAACGTGGAAGACACAACACCTTCATCAAGTCGAACGTCTCACAGCATGCATGGGGGTACACAGCCAACGCGTATCGCCATATTGATGGCAACGTACAATGGGGCTAAATTTATTCGCGAACAAATTGAAAGTATACAAAAGCAGACCTGGCGGGATTGGCACCTCATTATTCGTGATGATGGGTCTGGTGACCTGACACCGGCCATCATAGAGGCCTTTGCGGAACAAGACAAAAGAATATCATTATTAACGGACACCAAGAAAAATAAGGGTCCTGCGGAAAACTTCTTCACGCTCTCTGCGCACGCACTAAAGTCCGGTTATGAATATTTCATGTATGCGGACCAGGATGATGTCTGGCGGAAAGATAAAATTGAACTTAGCATCTCAAGTATGCGCAAAGTCGAGGAAGAACATGGGAAACAGTATCCCCTGCTTATCCACACCGATATGCAGGTCACAGATGACGCATTAAACATCATTCACCAGTCTCACATGCGATACAGAGGGGGACATCATACGAATAAGCGTTCTATGAACACGCTGCTAGTCCAGAACTTCGTCACTGGCTGTAGTATGGCATGTAACAGGGCGCTACTGATCCTGGCCACACCCGCTCCAGGGTACACTATCATGCATGACTGGTGGTTGGCGCTTTGTGCATCCCTGTATGGAGAAATTATATATCGAAGTGAAAGAACGCTCTTATACAGACAACACGATATGAACAGGATTGGCGCACATAGGCACAAGTATATACCAAATCCATTCAGACTAAACTTACCCACGCTATGGACGAATGGTCGTCGGCACTTCGAAAATAAGATCCGGCAGGCCAGAACATTGAGAAACTTAGCTGATATAAGAACCTCACCAATCCCTCAAAATGAAGAAACACTAGAGCGTTTTCTGTTTATATACAACACGCGCAATACTACAAAAAGGTTGATTCGCACATACAGAACGCACCTCGACAATCAAACAGGAATGATACGCAAACTGATCATGCTGACCTATATTGTTAGCTGTGAGAAATAAGACTTCCCCCTTTGATCTCTCACTAGATCAATTCCGTTAATATAATAAGGGATTCTCAGAGGACAGACTATATCCACGGATAAATGGGTCATCGATATCGCAATCGACGACATCATCTTCCGTATGTCCCCTGTTACTCATCAGCCATCAGCCGCAGCCACCAACCCCCATACGCCTTCTACCTGATTAAGCATTCGATCATAGCAGACAGACACAACGGTCTTTTGCGGATTTTCATTCTTATGTAATGATGACTTCCTACGAAGGAGTCGTCCAATATCTGCACAAATGCGTCATGTTGCCGTTCAGCCTCCATGACGAATATTTTGTGTGATTAACAACATTTTAAAATCGCAAAAACTGATCAAATTTAAATAATCATCTTTGTGCTCAATGAGATCTTTAATTTCAAAAAATTGGTTGACTTCCTTAATGCAACGACCAATTTGCCTCTCCTTAGAAAGAATTCCTACCCCCCAATCAGAGTCGATGCAGCATGAGTTAACCAGGGAACTAAATCGCCATTTTAGAAATGCCTTCCATGTTGTTCCATTCCAATTACCCTTTGCAGGCGTATTGGCATAATAATAATTCTCTCTTGCATGCCATTCGGTTGGTGGATTGCAATCATGTAGGACAATAAATCCATCACTCTTTATGAATCTCAGGGAATTAATAATATCCCTGTCAACTTGCTCTGCGAAGTGTAATCCATCTATGAAAATCACGTCAAATTTAATTTTTGAAGAAAGAATTCTATTGTTTGATAACAATTCATAAAATTTATCACTTGTCATTTTAAAATCTACAGGATTTCTCTCATGCTCAAGACCTGGGTCAACGCTATATTTCTCATCAGCAACGATGTGACTGTAATTATCATCAGGATTTCTTACTCCAATTTCCAGGTAAACTGTCTTTCCTTTTGTTTTAGATAAGAGGAAATTTATTATTTCTGTTCTTTTTGGCATTTTAAGAGTTTCAGAATGACTTTTTTCTTGTCCGTCCTGGTAATACGGATCATTCAACAGTCTTTTCCCGGCCACATAATGCCTTATTAAGGGGATTGATCTTAGGGCTGATTTTACAAATCTCATTTACATTACCTCTCTTCCGAGACCCCAGCATACAGGCTAATCTGCGCCACTGACATTGCATTCTTAGCCCTGAGGGATCCCCACGAATTTTCAAGCAATATCATCGATTTTATTCGTAAATTGTGACACCTGATCGAAGACCATTCGAAGCTCCTTGTTGCTAATCTTG
>VAOW01020974.1_pt1 | contig 61539 bp, 49 predicted proteins | sample 3393921 | NCBI WGS metagenome assembly VAOW01 (sample SAMN08290428, study PRJNA428436) | hydrothermal vent metagenome | isolation source: Deep-sea hydrothermal vent chimney | place: Indian Ocean: Southwest Indian Ridge | depth 2742 m m | reverse complement strand
GTATTTGGTGACGCCAAAATGGCCACAGCTATGCTCGATCGCATTACCCATCACTGCGATATTATCGAGACTGGAAATAAGAGTTGGAGGTTCGAAAATCGAACCTGATTTGGCCCGTATTAGGGGGGTCAATTTTGGACGCTGTTTGACAGCGTGGATGCAAAGCGGAGATCCAGACAGTGGATATCCGTCTCCATGATGTGATCTGATGTTTTATTCATGCGCCAAGTGTGGAAGTGGCGCAGCAAATGGCTATGAAGTCCTATCTTTGCAAGATGGGGCGGATTTAAGGGGCATGCGCACAAACGGTTGATACAACAGAGATATTAAGCATCCACGCGTCCATCTTTGCAAGACGCGACGCCTGGTCGCGTTCGCGCTGTTTCTGCCTGTTGCGTGCTACATAGTCAGGATGTTTGGCTCGATATTGCCGCCAATACTCTGGATGCGAGGTTCTCCATCGCTGCTGTGCATCCTTCTGGTTCTCCCGGTAGGTTGAATCTGTTTTTAACTTCTTCTTCTGCCAATGCCTCTTCCGTGTCCGCTGGCATTCACGCGTTGAACAATATTTTTGATTCGGACACTGCGGTCGAGAATGGAATGCTTTTTTACAACCCAAACAACTGCTCATTTTCATGCCAACCCCCTGAAATAAATCAGAGCGTGGTATTGAATTTACTGAAAATCCAAATCAGAAATATATACAGAGGTCAGTTTGTTGAGCAGAAAATAGAATGCTCAGACTGATGGGTCAGCTTTTTAAGTAAAACCGGGTCAATTCTGATGAGCGCTGAAGATTATTCCCGGGATTCGTTGCGGACAAAGGAACATCTGAACTGGCGGAAGACGTAACACCTGTCAAGATTTATTGTGCTGAGTAGTTACCCTTTAAAGGTATAATGACAAAGATGGGATAGGTTTGGTCACGTGAATTCCGGCAAGAAAAAAGGCCTTAAAAACACAATGTTTTCAAGGCCTTATGTTTGGTTGCGGGGGCTGGATTTGAACCAACGACCTTCGGGTTATGAGCCCGACGAGCTACCACTGCTCCACCCCGCGTCAGGGAAGCGGGACTATAATGGCAATCAAATCCGTGTCAAGCTATTCACTGCATCACCTGTAGTAAGGTATCCAGTCCACGTACATCAACGCGAACCCGGCCACGGCCTTGCAGCGGAATGATAATCCCTTCTTTCTTCAGGGCGCTAATAGCGCGAGAAATAGTCTCCCGGCTGGTGGACAACTGATCGGCAACCAGTTGATGGGTTGGCAGTTTGACTTCAAAGCCGCCATCGGTGCTTTGAGAGCCAAAACACTGACAATAGTCACGCAAATAGTTGTACAATCGCTGTGGGACATCCATCGTGCTGATACGCTCAAGCACCGAACTCGTGCGCCGGAGCCTGCTGACTATCTCGGCCAGTAGTTTCCGGGTCAATTGCGGCATTTGCAGCATCAGTTGTTCAAAATCCAATCGACAAATATGGCCCAGTTCAGTTTCCACCATCGTCACGACACTTGCCGAGCGAGGTTCCCTGTCCAGTAGCGCCATCTCGCCAAAGAAGGTTCCTTTTTCGAGTAGACTTAGCACCACTTCTCGCCCATCAACGGCATAGGAAGATATCTTTACTGATCCGTCGAGAATGATGAACATGGAATTGCCCGTCTCGCCTTCCTGTACGATGAGCATTTTCTTTGGGTATTTTCTGATGGAGACCAGTTTTGTGATTGCATCAATCTCAGCATCATTCAGTTCCGAGAACAAGGGGATAGCCTTGATAATTTCATGCATCATCTTCCTCCCTGCACAATCAGCATGGTACCGGGAGCGGGAGTCGAACCCGCACGGACGCAATGTCCTCGGGATTTTAAGTCCCGTGTGTCTACCAGTTCCACCATCCCGGCACAGTATGCACTATCTAGCCTGCATTATTCATAAATACTGCCACGCCCTTACCTGTTCCTTGCCCGTAACAAGCCCCTCGCCGCTCGACCGTATGCACGGCTACGACTTCCTTCTTCGGAACCCGTTGCGAAGAAGTTGCGAACAACTGTGCATCATGCCAAGTCTTTTATATAGAGCAAGTCGCGCGCCCGCATTTATCGCTGTGGTGTCACCAACCTGAATTTCGGGGAGTGGTCGCAGGTATTTGGCAACGCCAAAAGGGCCACAGCTATGCTCGATCGCATAACCCGTCACTGCGATATTATCGGGACTGGAGAGCCTCTTGCAAAACTCATGAGCAGAAATCGGCTTCCCCACTTCGGCTCATTTCCGAGCTTGAATTTCGCTCTATGGAACCACCATGCAGATCATTCAATCCCGAAAATGGTCTCAAAGCGGGATTGCCGCTCATCCACCCCGAGTTTTGCAAGAGGCTCTGGAAATAAAAGTTGGAGGTTCGAAAATCGAACCTGATTTGGCCCGTATCAGGGGGGGTCAATTTTGGACACTGACGGGGGGTCGAAATTGGACGCTGAAGAACCATGCACAAAAGCACAGACAGAGAATAAAAAAGCACCTACGTTTCCGTAAGTGCTTGATTTATATGGTGAGCCGGACGCGGTTCGAACGCGTGACCCGCAGATTAAAAGTCTGCTGCTCTACCAACTGAGCTACCGGCCCTAACTAAAAAAATGGCCGTTAATCGGCCACGCTGACATGGTACTCCCAAGGGGAGTCGAACCCCTGTTTCCGCCGTGAGAGGGCGGCGTCCTGGACCACTAGACGATGGGAGCGTCCTGGGAGGGCGGGGTTTTACTGGATTCCGATGCGCCCGTCAATGGTCCAAGCAGGGCGCGTAATGTGTCGTGCAAGCGTCCCTGATCGAGACTTTGTTTCACGAGATATGCATCCGCACCCGCTTCCAGTCCCTTGAGACGATCCTCGGCGCTCTCCCGTGTTGAAATAATCAGAATGGGCATATCTTCAAAGCGTTGCTCGTTACGCACGCGCCGTACCAGTCCGAAACCATCCAGACGTGGCATCTCCAGATCGGTAATCAATACGTCGTAATCACGCCGTTCCATTTTCTCCATGGCATCCATGCCGTCAATAGCTGTATCCACATGGATCCCCATGGACTCAAGAAGCACCTTTTCAACCTGACGTGCAATAATTGAATCCTCTGCCAGAAGCGCCCGGACATGGCCCATCTCCTGTTCCTGTGCCAATACGGTTTCGGTATCCTGACCGGGAGCGGTACGGCCCATCTCCTTGATGCCATAGGGTTCCATCAACAATACCACGGAACCGTCATCAATAATGGTGTTGCCCATCAATCCCTGCGCCTGATAACGTTTTAGATAAGGATCCAGTTCGCGGACGATAATCTCGTCATCACCAAACAATTCATCAACAACAATTCCTGTAAACCCTTCGATATGTTTGGCAATCAGCACCATGGGCCGTTCCGATACTTGCCGTCCGTCACCGTTATCCAGCATCTGACGCAAGTCCACCAGAAGCACTTTCTGCTTATGATAAGTCACAAAGAGTCTGCCTCCGGACGTTTCAATCTCTCCGTCACGCGGGGACACCACCTGCTCCACCATATGGATCAGCATCGCCAGTTTCTGACTACCAATGCGAAATAACAAAGCCCGCTGCACGGCAATGCTCACCGGAAGTGAAATCAGAAAGCGCGTACCCCTGCCCTTTTCCGTTTGAATACGAATCGTCCCCGTCAGGCGCCTTAGCGTATCCTGCACGATATTCATGCCAATGCCGCGGCCCGCCGTTTGATCCACTGTTTCCCGGGTGGTGAACCCAGGCCGAAAAATCATCTCCAGCGCCTCGGCCCCATCCATATCATCCGCTTCCATCCGGGTGGTCACGCCCTTTTTAACCGCCACCTCCTTGATATATTCCGGATCAATGCCACGCCCGTCATCCACCACCTCGATCTGAATCTCGCTGCCACTTTGCGCCGCAACCAGCGTCAGCTGCCCTGCTTCCGGTTTACCTGCCCTGATGCGATCCTCAACGGATTCAATACCATGCGCAATCGCGTTGTTAATCAGGTGAACCAACGGTTCCATTAACGACTCAACCACGCCCTGATCACATTCCACCGACTCTCCAGCCATAACCAAACGCACTTTCTTCCCATAACGGTTCGCAATATCCCGGACCGCACGAGGAAATGTGGTAAATATGCTGTCCAGCGGCCGCAGCATCAATCCCAGCGCATGGTCTCGCAAGTCATCGAGCATGATGGCCTGGCGTTCAGCGGCATATCCAATATTGCCGACAAGCCGTTTACTATCGCGGAAAAGCAGAGACAGCGGATCATCGAAAGCGTCCAACAGGGCTGATTCCGCATCCATCCCACGCTCATGGAACTGCTCTTTCAGCTTGTCCAGCATGCGCTGCGCCTGCCGAACCTGTTTCGACAGTGCCCGGGCTTCTTTGCCCAACTGTCCCCCCGCGGCTTTGCCTGTGCTTAGCTCAAGGACCTGGTCAGACAGGACATTCAGGCGTTCGGCATCCACTCTCAGGAAACGACCGGAACCGTGAGCGTGGCGTGCGCTGGCCCTGGCTACGACCAGGTTGGGACGGTAGATGTTTTCTTCAGTTGCCGGAGCTTCCGTCTCCTCTTCATCACAAACTTCTCCGGATGCAGGCGGTCGTTCACTTGCCCCCGCATCCGCGGGCGTTGCGGCGGCGGCTTCCGCACCTTCCTCCGGCGCAATCCCGGTCCGCACCGGAGGAAGCGCCTCGCCTTCTTCCAACGCCGCAAGCAACGTTTCATATTCATGGCGCAAATGATCGGCATCCAGTGGCGGCGTATCCTCCGCCTGGAGACGTTCGGAAAGCTGATCGTGCATGTCAAACAGGAACTGGATAACGGATGCCACCCGATGTTCACGGTGCAGAATCAGGTGCTCCACCGCATCCTCAAACAAATGACCCGTTTCTCCCACATCATTGACGCCCAGCATCAGGGCGGAACCCTTAATGGTATGCGCATCCCGGCGCAGGCGGGCCAGCCCTTCCTTATCCAGCGAATTGTTCTCAAAGGAAACCAGCCCTTCGTTGATTGACGACAAGCGCTGACGCGCCTCGTCAAAAAAGGCGGAGATAAATTGGGATAAATCCAGATCTGACATACGGCGCGGTTGAGTCCGGGTCAGACCATTTGATGCAGTTCTTCCGCCACATCACGCAAATGGGAGGCTGATTCACGCGTCGTCTGCATCTGCTGATTGGAATCATTCAACAACTGACTAATCTGCCGCATCGTTGCAATAAATTCACGGTTGCTGGCATCCTGTTTGTCCGTTGCCCTGGCGATATGCTGAATCGCCAAACTGGTTTTCCCGGACATGGTTTGCATCATCTTCAGCGCCTCACCGGCCCGTTTAGCGATTTTCACCCCTTTGGCCACTTCTTCCAGACCCTCCCTGGTCACGGCAATGGACTCCTGGGATGAATGGTGTACGTCATCCACTACGGCTTGAATCTCACTGGTAAACTCGCGCACGCGATCAGATAAACGACGAACCTCGCCAGCGACCACGGCAAACCGTTTACCGAATTCACCCGCCGCAGCGGACTCGATGGACGCATTGAGCGCCAGCAAGTGGGTTTCCTCGGCAATCTCCTGAATAGCGCCGATCGACTCGGTAATCTGCGCTGCTTTCTCACCCGCGAACGTCACCTTTTCGGCAATGGAATTCACTTCACCCCTGATACGTTCCATATAACGAATCGCATCGTCCACCGCCTGCCCGCCGTCACCGGCGGATTTTCGGGTGGCGTCAGCGATGCGCACCACGTCTTTGGACGTCTTGGCAATTTGCCGCGAATCACGGGAAAGCAGTTCCATTTCCTCCGTCACATGCTCCACGGATTTGGCCTGAGCAACCGAAGCGCTGGCCTGCTGATCCACGGCGCTCAGGATATCGCTGGAGGCATTGGTCACGCGGTAAGCAACGTCCGTAATCATACCGGCGCTCGAGGCGACGAAATAGCGACCGGAAATAACCATCACCAACACCAGCAGCAACATCACCGCAAGGCTGGCAATCACGAGCATGGGAAGTTGTTGCCGTTTGTCCTTCACATTGATATTCAGCCGCTCATTCAGGCCCCTGGCCACGACATTCACCTTTTCCTGGGCCACAAACACCAGACTCTGCGCCACCACGGTTACATTCTTGGCCTGCGAAGCGGGAATCTTTCCGCTGACGATACTGCCTGCCATATCGATCACTTGCTGCATCAGTCCCGACACATCCTTCAATTCCTTGAGATCCTTCCCTGAAAGGGTACTCAGATGATGAATATCGTTGTCCAGGCGGCTAAATTCCTTCGACGCCCTGGTCAACTTCTCCGCATCGGCCTTGTTACCTGTCAGACTGAAATCATTGAGCGGCGCCAGCAAGCTGCCGAGAGAAGCACGGAACCGCTCCAGTTCAATCTGCTCGCCATACAGCTTGTTCAATGAGTCAAAACTTTCGCTGGCCCTGTTTGCGGCAAACCCCACTGTTCCAATCAGAATTATCAGCATAACCAACGATATTCCCACATTTCTGTTCGCGCGCTTGCGCAGGCTGACTACCGCCATTTGTTTCCTCCCGCTGTTTTGTTATGGCACCCGGTTCCGCGATACCCAGCCTACCATATTTTACAGGTTTTCACCATCGTTCGTGTCCGTTTGGATTTTAGCCACGGACGGGCGTGGATCTAACCCGGATTACTCATCAATGCTGAAGAGCCTCTTGCAAAACTCATGCGCGGCGATCGTCTTCCCCACTTCGGCCCATTTCCGAGCTTGAATTTCGCTCCATGGAACCACCATGCAGCTCATTCAATCCCGAAAATGGTCTCAAAGTGGGATTGTCGCCCATCCACCCCGAGTTTTGCAAGAGGCTCTGAACACAGGAGATTCGCCGGAAATGCCGGTCAATCACTCGTGCAGTAATGCCGCGATATCGAGCATATCGTAATCCACGCCATCAACAGTAACCCTGCCCGGTGCATGATCCGCATCCGCCGCGCCTGCATGAGGTAATGCGTCTTTGATCAGGCAATGGATAGCGGGCACTGCATCCACACGAATTGCCACATGCATGCGCGCATGCCTTAAGCATACGAAACGCGTAGCCTCACCATCTTTAGCAGACGGCTCCGGTAAATCCAATATTTTCCCAGGCTCAACCACGCACACAATCCGTCCGCGGATATTACCGATACCTAACAGATGATCCGGCGCCATCGGCACAGGGGTTAGCGGAATCGGCCGCACCACCTCCTCCACATTCAGTACGGGCAACAAAAAGTCTTTTCCACCCATTCGGATTTGGAGGACGTCGACAACGTCCGCGCATTCATCTTCCTGCTCGATCGCGGCAGTGATCTCCCTGCCCGAATCAGGCTGGACCTCTTCGCTTATATTCGTGGATGTCTGATTCGGCATTTTCTTCATCTCTCCATCCGTCAAATATCTACTCTAACCCTCCAGGAATCAAGCCGCGGCATTTCCGGCTCTCCCTGCTTTGATGAATGTGGGTGCAATTGCCTCAGTAAACAAAGACAGCGCTTTACCATCCGGATCAACCCGCTATCTTTCATCCATGCCTACCATAAAGTGGATTTTGTTTCAGACTCTGGCGGTCACCCTTTGCCTCTCCTTCGCACAGGTGCGAGTTCCGGCCGCACTCGCAGGCGTCGCCACGGGTATGGACACCGCCCCTGCTGTGCCAGAACCCGGACAAAACATGCCGGCAACGGATACGCCCAACCCCTTGCTGCAAGGCATATCCGAACGCGATCTGGCCCGTATCCAGGCGGAAGCCAAGCGTGTTTATACAAAACTATGGCCTGTATTCGCCGAACGTTCCCGTTATGTCCGCGGTCGCATGCTGCCTATATTCAAGAAATTGCATGCCCCGTTATCGCTGGACATCCTCCCCGCGGTCGAATCGGGCTACAACGCCTATGCCTTTTCATCCGCCGGAGCCACGGGTCTGTGGCAATTGATGCCGGGGACGGCCCGCATGCTGAACATGCGGTCCCCGCGCGGCGTCAACGCTCGCCGCAATGTAGAGCGCGGGACGGAAGGCGCCGTGCGTTATCTGCTGAAGATGAGGGCGCGTTTTGGCAACTGGCCGCTGGCGTTTGCCGCTTACCACCGCGGTCCGGGCAATATTGCACGCGCCATTCGCCGCCATCCATGGCAGCCGTCAGACGGACTGGACCATTTACCCGTTCCTTTAATTACCCGCACTTATGTGTGCAGCATCCTGGGGCTCTCGGCGCTGCTTCAGCGTGGCGTGTGGCGTTTTCCTGATCCGTTGCCCATGCAAGCGCTGACATTACAGGCGCCGGTGGACATCAACCTGTTGGCCCGGGCCGCAAGTATCAACCGCGACAATTTGTTCCGCTTCAATCCGGGACTGGATTACAGCCAATATCTCGATTCATCCGTCACCCTGTACGCCCCCGGCACCATGCGCTCCCGCATGCTGACACTGGCTTCCGAAGCCGTTCCCGCGCATATCCGTATTCGTATTCGTCCGGGCGACAACTTATGGACGCTGGCCAGAAGATACCACACCACCCTGCGCCATTTGAGGCACATCAACCCGAAGATAGGCAGCCTGTTACGACCGGGGCGCTCTTTACGGGTTCCTGCCAAGCGATTTAATACCGCGGCGCCATCACCCAATCCCCTGCTGGCGCGAGGAAGACGCATTCATTACCGTGTTCGTGGCGGTGACAATCTGTGGAACATAGCCAAGCGTTTTGGCACCACCCCCGGAGCAATCGCACGCGCCAACAGCCTGCGCCAGGCCGCCATGCTGCATCCTGGGGACCGGCTGTGGATTCTGGCGCGCATTCGGCCTTCCTGACCTGAACTATTCATGAATAATCCAGGCTAATTTGCACTTGCGATATTTTCCGGCAATCCTGCTGTTGATCGGGTGTTTATATGGCTGTTCTGACTCTAGCGCTCCCGGCCAGACCCAAACCATGGAAACGACGGCAGAAAGTGCTGTGTCAACAGACGTACCTGCAAGAGGAGGCAAACTGGTATCGGCGAGCATTGGTGATGCCAGCAACCTGATTCCCATGATTGCCGGCGATGCAGCCAGCCATGCCATTGCCGGTCAGATGTATCTGTCACTGCTTAAATATGACAAAGATCTCAACCTGGCGGGACAGCTTGCCCGTTCATGGGAAGTGTCGGGAAACAACCTTACCATCACCTTCCACCTCCGCCCGAACCTTCACTGGACGGATGGAACGCCATTCACGTCCGCCGATTGCGCCTTCACCCTCCATCTGATTCAAGACAAGCATACCCAAAGCGCCTATAAATCGGATTATATTAAAGTCATCAGTATAGAAACACCCGACTCCCTAACCTTTATCGCCCACTATTCCGAACCCTTCTCACCTGCACTCTCATCATGGACATCGCTGAATATCCTGCCCAAACATATCTTTGAACACGAAGACATCATGCATACGGAGCTGGCGCGGCATCCGAAAGCCACCATTGGTCCTTATCAGTTGGCGGACTGGCAATCGCAACAATCCATCCTGATGCGCGCTAATCCCGATTATTTTGATGGCCCGGTATGGATCACCGAGCGCTTAACCCGCATCATCCCGGATCCCGCAACGCAATTTCTGGAGCTGTCCGCGGGGAAGCTGGATTCAATGGGGCTGTCACCCATTCAGTATACCCGCTTATTCAACACCAAACCGCAACTGAAAATGAATTACACACGCTATAAATATCTGGATTTTGTCTACACCTATCTTGGATTTAACCTGAAACGTCCGCTATTCGCCGACCGCCGCGTTCGCGAAGCCATGGCCTATGCCATCAACCGCCAGGAAATCGTGGATGGTGTGCTGCTGGGACTGGGAAAAGTCATTGACAGCCCGTACAAACCGGGAACAAAATGGGTCAACAAACAGTTGCATCCCCGCCCCTATGACCCCGATAAAGCAAAGAAGATACTGTTCTCCGCAGGCTGGCGCGATCATAATGGCGATGGCGTTCTGGACAAGAATGGAAAGTCCCTGTCCTTCACCATCCTCACCAACAATGGCAACACACAGCGCGCCAATACCGCTATCATCATCCAGCAACGCCTGAAAGATGTTGGCATTGGGGTGAAAATACGGTTAGTGGAATGGTCAGCCTTTATCGAGAATTTTATCAACAAGCGAGATTTTGATGCGGTCATCCTGGGTTGGTCGCTCTCCCCCGAACCGGATCAGTATAGTATCTGGCATTCCTCACAGACAGGCAAGCGCCAGTTTAATTTCCTTTCTTACAGTAATTTGAAAGTGGATCGTGCGTTGGTCGAGGCTCGCGGGACCTTCGATGAGGGTAAACGCAAACAATGGTATGACGTGATGCAGGAGGAAATCTATAAGGACGTCCCCATGGTGTTTCTTTACGCCCCCTATTCGCTGCCCGTTTACCAAAAACGCATTCACGGTATCAAACCCGCCCCGGCAGGTATCGGCTACAATAGCGAACACTGGTTTATACCAAAATCCGAACAGAAATATCAGGTGTCCATTCAACCCTGATGATTTCCTGCAACGTCATCAGGGCAGGCATTTCCACCATGTTCCGGTTGCAGCGTCGCATGGGCAATCCCCTCCCCGTGCAGGCCTGAAAGTAATTGGGGCAAAATTTCCGGCCACTCCTCCATATCCCGGATACACACATGCGACGATAGCGCCAGCCGCTCATCCGGTAGCGTCCACACATGCGCATGGTGCACGCTCCTGACGCCGGCAATAGCGGTCATACACGTCTTCAGCGCATCCATATCCACCGACGCGGGTGCCGCCTCCATAATCTGCAACGTCGTATCGCGCACCAGCCGCCAGCCGCCCCATACCAGAATCAGCGTCACCACGAGGGAAAGAATCGGATCAATCGGCATCCAGCCGGTCCACACAATGACGATCCCGGCCACAATCGCCGCCACCGATCCCAGCAGATCCCCGAGTACATGCCAGTAAACAGCGCGCGTATTCAAATCGTGGCCGCCGCGGAACCATCTGAGAATAATAATATTGACCACCAGCCCGGCCGTGGCAACGCTCAACATCAGCACGCCTTGCACATGCGGCGGCGAATGAATGCGTCCCACAGCCTCCCACGCAATCCACCCGGCAACAAACCACAAGCCAAAGCCGTTCACTTGCGCCGCCAGCACACGCGCCCGGCCATAGCCGTAACTCATGCCGGCATGCGCGGGACGCGTGGCAATTCTTTGCGCCAGTGACGCCAACCCAAGCGCAACCACATCGGAAACCATGTGAACAGCATCAGCCAGCAAAGCCAGTGAATCGGAAATCCAGCCACCTGCCAGTTCCACCGCGGCGAATACCGCGGTCAGCAGTAATGCAGCATTCATTCTGCGTTGTGAATCTTCATGGTGTCCATACATAGCCGTGGCAAGTATGAGCGATACGTGTCCGCAGGCAATCAGTTCTTTGGAACCGCCCGCGCATCCATGTTGGCGTGATCCTGCTCCACGAGCGACAGCGCCAGAGCGGAGGTATGGCAATACGCTTCTTCCATTTCCTCGATGAAATCACGTTCCGATCTCCAGAACGGGAGTTTTCCCAACCGTCTCGGAATCGCCGCATGCAAGGCGGGCAGACTGGCTGTCACTGCGCCCTCCGGCAACAGCGCCTCCTTGCCCCAGAATACATCGTGATCCAGCGGCAACGGCTCTGATTCGGGCTGGGGAAAAGCTTTTTCCGCTATCTGTTCGCCCGCTCCGGCTGTACGCAAGCATTCCAGGAACACATCCCGATCCATGCCGCGCAATCTGAATAGCAGGAATGGATCCTGATCGAATGCTTCCGCCAGCAGGTAATAAACCGCGGCAATATGCTTGCAAGGGTTGGACCAGTCCGGACAGGAACAGTCGGTATCGAGGTCATTCTGGCGCGCGGGAAACAATGACATCCCGGCATCGAAGAAAATCCGTTCAATATCCTCCGGCATTTCGCCTCCGAGCAGCAAGGCGGCGAAGATCGGCTCTTCGCTGACCAGGTCCACAACTTTCCGCCACTGTTCGCCGTTCAATGCGGTCAGTTTAATGGAAACGCTGTAAGCACCTTTACGGGATCCTTGAACCCTGGCTCGAATTCCTCCCGCTTCAATCTCCAGGCTGGCCACCTGCCCCTTGCGGGCATAGGCGCGACCCCGCGACAGCCGAGCGCCGATATGGAAACCTTCCAGCGTCTGAATCCAGCGCTTACCCCACCACTTCGTGGCAAATGCGCCGCGTTTACTCTGCGCCTTGATGCCGCCTTTCACCGCCTTCGGCGTCGTGGGCGTATAATACCAGTCATATCCGGTCATTTTATTCCCCCACGGCATCGCGGCTGAGACTGATCATGTCCCGTAGTTCGTCATTGGTCAGTTCAGTAAGCCACTGCTCGCCGCTTCCCACCACCTGCGCGGCGATACCTGTTTTCCGTTCGATCATCTCGTCGATTCGCTCCTCAAGCGTTCCGGCGACGATGAATTTGCGTACCTGCACATTACGACTCTGGCCGATGCGAAAGGCTCGATCTGTCGCCTGATTCTCCACGGCCGGATTCCACCATCGATCATAATGCACCACGTGGTTGGCCCGCGTCAGTGTCAGCCCCGTGCCGCCAGCCTTGAGCGACAGGACGAAAAGATACGGCGCATCCGCATCCTGCTGGAAACGCTCAATCATGGCGTCACGCTGTTTCCTGGTGACGCCGCCATGCAAAAATAACACTTCCTCGCCAAACTGCTCCTGAAAATAGTGTTGTAACATCCCGCCCATGCCCGAGAACTGGGTAAACACCAGCGTCCGTTCACCGGCTTCCCGGATCTCTTCCAGCATCTCATGCAGGCGCGCGAGCTTTCCGGAGCGGCCGGCCAGGATGGATGCATCACCCATGAACTGGGCCGGATGATTGCAGACCTGCTTGAGTTTGGACAAGGTTGCCAGCACCAGCCCGCGCCGCCCAATGCCTTCCGCCTGCTCCAGCCTCTGCTGCATATCCTCGATCACGGCCTGATACAATGAGGCCTGCTCGCGGGTAAGCGTACAATATACCTTTTGCTCCATCTTCTCCGGAAGGTCGCTGATAATGGAACGATCCGTCTTCATCCGGCGGAGGATAAAGGGCGCTGTCAGTTGCTTGAGTCGCGCAGCCGCATTCGCATCGCGCCATACCTGAATCGGCTTATAGAAGGCTTGTTTGAATCCGTTCCAACTGCCAAGCAGGCCCGGATTGAGAAAATCCATCAGCGCCCACAAGTCTCCGACATGGTTTTCCACCGGCGTACCGGTCAGGGCAATTCGATAGTCCGCCTTGATACCGCGAGCGGCTCCGGACTGTTTACTCTCCGGATTCTTGATGTTCTGCGCCTCATCCAGGACCACGCCGGCCCAGTCAATCTTTTTAAGAAAATCAATATCCCGCTGAAGCAGTCCGTAACTGGAAATCACCAGTCCGTTTTTGACAGCGGCCCTGGCAAACGCATCCTTCCTTCCGCGGTCGGGGCCATGATGCACAAGCACCGGCAAGTCCGGGGTAAACCGTTCCGCTTCCTTGCGCCAATTGTTGATGACCGAGGTGGGACAAACCAGCAACACGGGGCGTTGCTCGCCCGCCTCGCGCTCACGCTGGATCAAGGCCAGCGTCTGAACCGTTTTCCCCAGCCCCATGTCATCGGCCAGGCAAGCGCCCAGCCTCCACCGACGCAGAAAAGCGAGCCAGGAGTAGCCTCTTTCCTGGTAGGGTCGAAGCTGGCCCGCAAACCGACCGGGCTGGGAAAGTATTTCAAAATCCTGCCCGCCGGTAAGTGTTGACAGCAGATCATCCAGCCACCCTTCCGTTTTCACCGCCGTAACCGGCATTCCACCGACTTGCATTTCTGATCCAAGCGCCATCGTCATCAGGTCACGGGCCGTCGCAGACTCCTGCCGATGCCGTTCCAGAAAGCGCACGGCACGTTTGATCTCGTCGGTTTCGATCATCGTCCACTGGCCGCGCACCCGCACCAGCGGCGCTTTCAGCAGCGCCAGTCGGCGGAGCTCATCGATATCCACGCTCTCGCCACCAAGTGAAGCCGCCAGATCAAATTGAATCATGGCATCCAGCGTCAGACCGCCTGCCCCCTGCATCCCGGAATTCTTCACCTTGGCCGTGAGGCTCAGGCGCTTGACCGCCCCGCGACCTACCCACCACGACGGCAACATGACAACAAAGCCGGCGGATCGTAACGCCTGCGCCTGTTCCCGCAGGAAGCGGCAGGCGCCATCGGCATCACACGCAAATCCATCCGGGTGCCGGGCCTTCAGGCTTCGCGCCACTTCAGGGCAGAGACCGGCGGCCTGCCCCAGCGCCGTCAGCAGGAATTCGGTCGCATCGGAACCAAATTCCTTCAACCGTGCAACAGCGCGCTTGTCTGTCCGCCACAATTCAGCGACAGGAATCGTCAAACTCGGATCACTTTTAGGTTGCAGCAGGTAATCCACCCGCCACGCGTCAGCGGTGGAATCCTCCGGAGCATCATCGCCGGGCTCCACCAGGCGGAAAGCGAACCTGAATGGTGATTTCGCCACCAAATCGACCGGTCGCTGCCACCGGGTCAGTTCCCGGGCAAAACTTTGTAACTCCCCCGAATCGTCCCACCTTACCGAGGCATCCTCCGATACCAGCGCCGCCATCCATGCATCATGCAAACTGGCATGACGCCTGGCCGTTCGTCTCAGGGTTCCGGATGCACTGGCGCGGCGCACCACGGCGTCCACCATGCGTGCAAGCAAGAGGTTCATCGTTTGGCGGGAACTGGTTTCCGGCGGCGCATCCGGCACGCCTCCCATACAGCGGCAGACACCGGGCATGCCTGATGCCAGTGCGGCGAGGCTCCGCTCGTCATCCTCGCCCGGCGCCGGAAACCAGCGCGCTTCGTAGCCGTCGCCACAATGGACCAGCCCCGGCAGGAAACTCTCTTTGACCATCATATTCAGCGCCAGGGCCAACAGGCGGCCACACCACAAAAGGGAAGTTCCGAACAGGATTCCGGCACTGGCATGCGCCCCGGACTCGGCAATGGACACCAGTCCCAGCAGCTCTTCCACCGATAATTTGCGCACCGGCACGACACTGGGCCTGATTCTCACTTTCCTTCTGAGGTCGGGGGATGGACCGATCATCGGCGATGAGGGAACGGGGGCGTCGCCCCGCGACGGGAGCCAGACTGTTGCACTGGACGTGTTGCGCTTCAGCATGCTGATTCCGGGGGCAACCTGTTTCAGTACGGCACGTAACGTCTTGAGGCCGGGGTCATAACGGTATGGCCTCGACGCCTTGTCCTGGCTCGCACGATCTTGTTCGCCCCAGAGCCAGGGGACGCCGTCGCGGAGGGAAACATGCAGGAAGATCACGGCCCGTATGTTCCCCGCCTGATCACATCGTACAACGCAGGGCTCCTTCTCTCCCGCGCAATCAATTCTTATTCCCTTCGTCACCTTCTTTGTGAGATGACAGGCCGGCCAGTTGCTCGTAGCGGTGATACCGGTCCATGACATCCGTCTGAGCCTGTTTGAGCAGGGTTTCCGCGGCCTCGGGATGTGTGCGCCACAGCATGGAGAAGCGGGTCTCCGTTTCGGCGAATTCCTTGAAAGGAATGGATGGCTTTTTGGAATCCAGTTGCAGAGGATTTTGGCCCTTTTCGGCACGTCTCGGGTCGTAACGCAGCAGATTCACATGGCCGCTGTCTACCGCCAGATCCTGCTGGCGCAGGCAGTGCGACAGATCCACGCCGTGGGCAATGCAGGGACTGTAGGCGATGATCAACGATGGCCCCGGATAAGATTCCGCTTCCATGAAGGTACGCAACGTCTGTACGTCTTTGGCTCCGAAAGCCACTTGTGCGACATAGACGTGTTTATAGGCCATGGCGATGATCGACAGGTCTTTTTTGGCTGTGGACTTACCTCCGGCCGCAAATTTTGCCACGGCTCCAATCGGTGTGGCCTTGGACATCTGTCCGCCGGTATTGGAATACACTTCGGTATCCAGCACCAGAATATTGACATCCCGGCCGCTGGACATGACATGATCCACGCCCGAAAAACCGATATCGTAGGCCCAGCCGTCGCCGCCGATAATCCACACACTTCTTTTCAGCAGGTAGTCGGCAACCGTTTCCAGATTGCGGGCATCGGCAGAATCGATTTTCCGGAGGATGGTTTTTAAGTCTTCGACATTGTGGCGTTGTTCGTGGATGCCGGGCTCATCCGATTGGTCCGCCTCGATGATTTTCTGAACCCGTTGTCCGCCAATTTGCTGCTCAAGGCGCTTGAGCAGTTCGCGCGCATAATCCGCCTGCTTGTCGATAGCCAGACGGAAGCCCAGACCGAATTCAGCGTTGTCCTCAAACAGTGAGTTGGACCATGCCGGACCGCGCCCTTCCGGGGTGACCGTGTATGGCGTAGCAGGCAGGTTGCCGCCATAGATGGAAGAGCAACCGGTCGCGTTAGCGACCACCATGCGGTCGCCGAACAACTGGGTGGCGAGCTTGATATAAGGCGTTTCTCCGCAGCCGACGCAGGCGCTGGAAAACTCAAACAGTGGCTGGGCAATCATGGCCCCTTTCATGCCGTTGAAACGTATCTTTTCGCGGTCATATTCCGGCAATTTCAGGAAATAGTCCCAATTCTCTCTTTCCTGCTCCCGCAGGGGCGGTTGCGGTGCCATGTTCAGGGCTTTGTGACTGACGTTGGTTTTGTCCCGGGCAGGACAGATTTCCACGCACAGGCCGCAGCCGGTGCAATCCTCCGGCGCGACCTGATAGCTGATGTGCAGATCATCCTCGAACTCTCTACCCTTGACAGGCACGTGCTTGAAGGTCTCCGGTGCATCTTCGGTAAGCTCTCCCGAAAATACCTTGGAACGGATAGCCGCGTGCGGGCAGACGAAGGGACACTTGCCGCAATGGATGCATAAATCCTCGTCCCAAACCGGTATCTCCAGAGCCAGATTGCGCTTCTCGAAGGCCGCGGTGCCGAGCGGCCATGAGCCGTCGGCGGGTATCCGGCTCACAGGTAGCGTATCGCCGCGACCGGCGATGATTGTACCGGTGATATTTTTCACGAAACTTGATGTGTTTTCGGGAACCGGTGGTTTCATTTCAAGCTTGCTTGTCGCCTGATCCGGCACTTTCATGCGGTACAGGTGCGCAAGTGCGGCATCAATGGCAGAAAAATTCCGTTCGACGATTTTCCTGCCCTTCCGGCCATAGGTGGTTTCCACCGCATCCTTGATCCGGGTGATGGCCTCGTCCTTTTCCAGAACACCGGAAATGGCAAAAAAGCATGTTTGCATCACTGTATTGATGCGTCGGCCCATCCCTGCTTCATGTGCTACCTTGTAAGCGTCGATCACATAGAATTTAAGTTTTTTGTCGATGATCTGTTGCTGCATCTTTTCGGACAGACTGTCCCATACCTGATCAGGCGCATACGATGAGTTGAGAAGGAACACGCCATTCTCCGCCGCATGTTCCAGCATGTCGTAGCGTTCCAGAAAAACCGGCTGGTGGCAGGCGATGAAATGTGCCTCATCGTTGCCGATAAGATAGGTGGAACGGATAGGCTCCGGCCCGAAGCGCAAATGGGAAATAGTGACCGCTCCCGCCTTTTTCGAGTCATAGACGAAATATCCCTGCGCGAAGAGGCGGGTGCCTTCGCCGATGATCTTGATGGAATTCTTGTTGGCGGACACCGTACCGTCCGATCCCAGACCATAGAACATGCACCTGGTCACACCCTGACTGGCATCCGGACGGAAAGTGGCGTCCCATTCCAGGCTGGTATGGCTGATATCGTCGTGGATACCGATGGTGAAATGGTTTTTTGGCGCATCCTTTTTCAGTTCGTCGAGCACGGCTTTAATCATGCCCGGCGTGAATTCCTTCGAAGCAAGCCCGTAGCGTCCGCCGGTAATACGGGGAAGGGTGGCAAACTTTCCACCACCGCAACTCACATGTTCGGCAAATGCCGTGACCACATCTTTGTACAGGGGTTCGCCATCGGAGCCGGGCTCTTTGGTGCGATCGAGTATGGCGATTTTCCCGGCACTGGCGGGAATAACTTCGAGCAGGTGTTCGGGGGAGAAAGGACGGTACAGGCGCACTTTGACCAGCCCCACCTTTTCACCATGGGCATTCAGATGTTCCACGGTCTCAGCCGCAGCTTCCGCACCCGAGCCCATGATTACCAGTACGCGCTCGGCATCACGGGGGCCGATATACTCAAACAGGTGATACTGTCGGCCGGTAAGTTCGGCGAAGTGGTCCATTGTCTCCTGCACGGTGTCCGGCATGGCCGCATAGTAGGGGTTGACTGACTCGCGTGACTGAAAATAGACGTCCGGATTCTGGCTGCTGCCACGCAGCACAGGCCTTTCGGGGGATAACGCTCGCCCGCGGTGGGCATGGACAAGGTCGTCCGGCAGCATTGCAGCGATGACCTCGTCGGTGATGATTTCAGCGTTGTTGATCTCGTGTGAAGTACGAAAGCCGTCAAAGAAATGGGCGATAGGTACGCGCGCTTTGAGCGTTACCGCCTGAGAGATGAGCGCGAGATCCATCACTTCCTGCACAGAGTTGGATGCGAGCAGTGCAAAACCGGTCTGACGCACGGCCATAACATCGGAATGGTCGCCGAAAATGGACAGGGCTTGCGTGGCAATGGCACGTGCCGCAATATGAAAAACGGTGCTCGTCAGCTCACCGGCAATCTTGTACATGTTCGGAATCATCAGTAACAGGCCCTGGGAGGAGGTGAACGTGGTAGTCAGCGCCCCGCTCTGCAGTGCGCCATGCACCGTACCGGCCGCTCCCGCCTCGCTCTGCATTTCAATCACTTCGGGAACCGTTCCCCACAAATTTCTGCGCCCCTGATCAGACCACGCATCCGCCATTTCGCCTATGGGTGAGGAAGGCGTAATCGGATAGATGGCAATGACCTCATTGGTCCTGTGGGCAATATAAGCGGCAGCCTCGTTGCCTTCAATGGTGACTCTGCGCTTTTGCGGCATTCTCAACTCCTGTGCGCAACTTTGCGTGTGACCATAGCGATTCGGCAAGCAACGGGCAATGTGCAACCCCCCACCAACACAAAGATGTAGTACTATCCGGCGACCATCAGGCAGCGTAGCATACGGACATGCCTTTCGATCTGGCTGTTATTGACCTGGACAACACCCTGTATGCAGCGGGGAACGGCGTATTCGCACGCATGGACAAACGCATGACGGCATTCGTTGTCCGTGAACTCGGCATGGGCATACCCGAAGCCAGTCAACTGCGCGTCCGTTACTGGAAACAATACGGCACGACATTGCGCGGCCTGATACTGCACCACGGCGTGGAACCGGAAGCCTTTTTGCGTGAAGTGCACGACATCGGCGTTCACGAAATACTTGCGCCGGATACCGAACTGGACGAAGCGCTGGCTCGTCTTCCCGGACGCAAGGTCATTCACACCAACGGCATACGCGAACATGCCGATCGGGTGCTTGCCACGTTGGGCATCGCGCACCACTTTGACACGATTTATGACATCCGGTTCAATCACTATCAGCCCAAACCCTGTGCTATCACCCTGTCCGCACTGATTGAATCCGAAGGGATGGCGGCAAGCCGGACGCTCGTTATTGACGACATGGAGAACAATCTGGCGGCGGCCCGTTCCATCGGCGCGCAAACGGCATTGATTTCAACCCGTGAATCCGGTGAACAATGGGACTTTCACGCCATATCATTGCCCGGATTGAATTGCCCGCAGTTCAATACTGCATGATGCGGATGAATCCGCTATCATTCGATAGCGGAGTGGCCCGGATGGTCGCGGCAGGCAGTTTTCCGGCCTGTCGAGGAAAGTCCGGGCTGCACTGGGTACGGATGCCGGATAACGTCCGGCGGGGGCGACCCCGGGAAAGTGCCACAGAGAGCAGACCGCCGGACATCGTTCGATAAGGACGAAGGGTTCGGTAAGGGTGAAAGGGTGCGGTAAGAGCGCACCGCCCCGCACGGCAACGGGCGGGGGCGCGGTAAACCCCATCCGCAGCAAGGCCAAATAGGGAAGCGTCAGACGTGGCCCGCGTCGCTTCCGGGTAGGCTGCTAGAATGCGTCAGCAATGGCGCATCCAGAGGAATGACCGTCATCCGCCGTGAACGGCGGATACAGAACCCGGCTTACAGGGCCACTCCGCTTTTTCACCTGGTTCCTGCAAGTGCGAACATTTGCAGGATCCAGGTTTCACTTTATTTCTCTTCCTGTATCCTATGCTAGCCTTGCCGTTTTATGGAGGTAGTTATGACCGTTAAATTTGCAGGCGCAGCCAAAGCCAGGAAACTTCGGGAATACTTCGCCCGTCATGGCCGGGTTTATATCGTGGTCAATGCCACGAATGATAACGTGACCGTACCGGAACATCTGCACGGTGATCCGGCCTTGCGGCTGGTGCTGAATGTACGCATGCCACAAGCCATTATCTTCAAGAACGACGCACTGGAATCCGAATTCTCCTTCTCGGGAAATTTGTTTCACTGTTCAATTCCCATGCAGGCCATCTGGGCGGCCTATGTACCGGAACAGCGGATTGAGAATGGCCTCCTGTGGGAGGACGATGTTCCGGAAACTATCCGTGCTGGCGTCAAAGCAGTGCGCGGCACACGCGAGAATGACAGTCAACATAAGACGGAAAACAACTCGAACACGGAACCCTTGAAATCAAAGGATGAGAAGAAACAGAGCACCCGGCGGGTGGCTCATTTGCGGGTGATCAAATAATCCTCCGGCCAGTTTATTGTTTCCGCATCCTTGCCTTGCTGAGCTTGTGCATGCTGGCTACGCCGCCGCTGTGGGCGAAAGTGAACGATGCGCGTCTGCGCATCGTGATTTCTGTTAAAGATATGCCGGACGCCCGAATGGCTGATACGAAACAGGCTTTGCGCCTGGCCTGGCCGCGCTTGCTGGACCGTATCGTACCGCGTCCAATGCGTTCACGGGCCGATGCCATTGCGCCCGGCTATGCCCTGATCGCCCGTATTATTCCCGGCAGGAAGCAAACCGTCGTCGAATTTAACGGCAATACCGTTTTCCGTGCGCTCAAGAAACATCATATCTCCGCCATTATCACAGCGCCGCGTTTCCATCTTGTCCTTCACATACGCAATAGCGACGGGCTTGAAATGCGCCAGACCGAGATCCTGCTCATGAATACGGCCAAAGACTTTGCGCCAGTATGGGGTATTGAACTGGCCGATAACGCTCCGGGCATCGTGGCTGTTTGGCAATGGCTGGATAATCAACATGTTATGCTCAGTGTGCGTGGAAATTCACGCTTGCAGGAATTTTCCGAAACTCGTGTGATAACGGATGCGGATCCGTTACCGAAGCTTTCGGACTGGCTCGAAGAGATTCTGATCAAGGCGCGCGATGCCTATGCCCTGGATGCGAACCATGCGGAAACGCCTCATGCCGCGGGCGCCGAGGTCGAACAACAACTCATCCTGACCATCGACCGGAAAACACAGCTAATGGCGCAAGTGGCATTGGAAGACGCGCTTGGTAATGACCCGCGCGTCCGCCGCGTGCTTCCAGTCAGTCTGAGCGTCACACACCAGCGTTATCTGTTGCTGTTGAAGGGAACCGACAGCAGTTGGTTACGGGAATGGTTTAAACGCCGGGGCTATCGGCTGGTCGCATTGCCCAAGGGGGGATGGCTGGCGCAATGATCCACAAGGCGATCAACCTTCCGAACCTGCTGACGCTGAGTCGTATTCTGATGACGCCCTTTATCGTCTATTCGATTCTGAACGGTTTTGCCGTGCAGGCGCTGGTTCTGATAGTCATTGCGGGCCTGACCGACTTGCTGGATGGCGCCATCGCCAAACATTTCCACATGCAGACAGTGGTGGGCGCCTATATGGACCCCATTGCCGACAAACTGATGCTGGTGGGATCCATCATCAGCCTGTTTATCGTGGGGCAGACGCCGATGTTTCTGTTTCTGGCCGTGGTGTTCCGTGATATTATTATCATCATTGGCGCCATGGCGTATGAGTTGGCGACCCACCGGCTAAAAATGCAACCCACCTATCTCTCCAAAGTGACAACGGTGGTGCAGATTATTTATGTATCCACTGCCTTGCTGCATATCGCATGGCCGTTTCCTGCTGCCATAATGAATGCTGCCACATGGATCACATTCGCCATTACATGCATGTCCGGCGTGCAATATATGATTCTGTGGGCCAGCAAAACCGCGCATGAGGAGAATGCTTCATAATGCGGGCTAACGCTGGCCTTGACACCCAAGTGCAGTGGTGGATCAACACGGGGCTGTTCGTAGCTCTGGTGAGTTTGTTGTTGTGGCTGTTAACAAGCGTGGCCGGGCCGCTGCTTATTGCCTGGCTGCTGGCGTATCTGCTCGTTCCGCTGGTCACATGGCTGAACGCACATGGCATCAGGCGCGAGTGGGCCGCGCTGGCGGTATTTTTACTTGGACTAATCGGAATCGTGCTATCGGTGATTTTGCTTGCGCCACTGCTTCTTACCCAGATTGCCCATTTTATTCATGTCTTGCCGGACGCAGTGTTGCGCCTCAAGGAACAATGGGCGCCATGGATGCAAACACATCTGGGAGTGGATGTGGCCGATGAGATCGATCGCTGGAGCCTGTGGTTAAGGGAACAGGCCAGGGGGATGAATCCTGAATCCATTTTTCCGTGGGCTCACTGGGGACTATCGGCTGTATCCAGCGCTTTCGGCGTGATTCTGGGTCTGTTCAAGATCATCCTGATTCCACTGTTTGCCTATTATCTACTGCACGACTGGGACAAGATCGCCCGTATGATGCATGATCGTCTGCCGTATCAAGGCCGCGAAATGGTCTTGCGCCTGACGGGCGAAATCGACTCCATCATCAGCGCCTTTTTGCGTGGACAGTTCACGGTGTGTCTTGTTTTGGCGGGCCTTTACAGCATTGGTCTGTTGATTGCAGGTATCCCGTTTGCGCTGGCCATCGGCCTGGTATCCGGATTACTCGCATTCATTCCCTATGTCGGACTGATTATCGGCTTTTGCGCCGCTTCCCTGATGTCGCTGTGGAACTTTGGCGTGGATCCGCACCTGCTAAGCGTATTGATTGTATTCGGCGTGGTGTACATGCTGGAAGCTTTTTATCTGACACCGAAGGTGCTGGGCGACAAGCTGGGGCTGCATCCACTGGTGATTCTGCTGGCCTTGACCATAGCGGCCGACCATTTCGGCTTCGTCGGGGTGTTGCTGGCGGTTCCGGTAACGGCGGCGGGCACGGTACTGGTCCGGGAGGTAGACCGCCGCTACCGCAATGATCAGGACCCCGTTCCCGATTGAAACAGCAACTGCTTGATCTTCATCTCCCCCTGCATTACGAATATGGTGACTGGGTGCGCCACGCTGGCGTCGAAGCTGCGCACAACCGGCTGGCGCTGTGGCTGGTGCATGGCGGACGCCTGTGGCTGACATCAAACGCACCCGCGGGTAAAACGCATCTTTTACATGCGCTGGCGAAGGAGCATACCCATGTTGGCCTGGTTGCGCCGTATCAGGAAACCACGCCGGCGCTCCGGCAAGTGCAGGCGTGGCTCGATCAGTTATCAGACGATGCTTATTGGATCATTGATATTGCGGCGGGCCCGATGCCGCGAACTACCGCCATCGCCCTGTTTCACCTGCTGGAGCGGGCGCGCGAAATGAATCGGCATGTCGTCATCGCATGGCGTAAAAATATCGCCAATTTGCCGCCAGAGCTCGCCAGCAGACTGGCGGCGCTTGAACGCATCGATATGCATCCACCCGAAAACGACCACGACCTCATCGCCGTACTGAAGAGCGTGGCGGCTGTCCGTCAATGGACTGTGGGTGATTCTGTTCTACAACTCATGCTGATCCATCTGCCCCGCCATTTACCCGGTATCATCGAGGCGCTGGAGGGCCTGGAAAACAGTTCACTGGCCGAACGCAAACGCCTGACGCGGACATGGGCCAGCAAACAGATCAAAACCATGGGTAGTATTTATGAATAGTCCGGGCCGCGCGCGCAGGTTATAGCCAGGCTCTCCTGAAGCTGTAACGCAGCTTACCAGCGCCGAATCACGCTTCAATCAGAGCCTCTCATTCTGCTATATGGCGACTCCCAACCGACCGGCTACTTCATGGTACGCTTCTGAAAGGCCGCCGAGATCACGGCGGAACACATCCTTATCCAGCTTCCGGCCCGTTTCGGCATCCCACAGGCGGCAACCATCGGGTGTGATTTCATCACCCAGGAGGATTGCACCCCCGGCTTCACCGAACTCCAGCTTGAAATCAATCAGCCGAATACCGGATGCCGCCAGAAGGTCCGACAATCTCTGATTAACCTTCAACGCCACGCCACGCATGAAAGCAATATCTTCACGCGCCGCCCAGCCAAAGAGTTCAGCATGCTCTGTATTGATCATCGGATCATGTAATTCATCGGACTTGTAAAACAATTCCGTCAGTGGATGGTCCAGCATCATTCCCTCCTCCAGGCCGAGCCGCTTGCAGATGGAACCTGCCGCCACATTGCGCACCACCACTTCCACGGGAATCATGACAAGCCGTTTGACCCGCATTTCAACAGCACCCTCGCGCCGGATAAAATGGGTGTTGATACCCGCTTCATGCAACCGTTCAAAGAAGAAAGCAGACATGGCGCAATTGAGTTCGCCTTTCCCTGCAATCACACGATGCTTGATACCATCGAAAGCCGTGGCGTCATCCTTGAATACCTGAATCAATTCATTCTCGACATCGCTGGCAAACAGTTGTTTGCCCTTGCCTTCATACAGTAATTCTCCGCGCATCAGCCACTCCAAGCGTTGTGTTTTTTTGGAAAGAAGCGGATCCTACGCAGTCTGGATGGGACGAACAAGTGTGATATGACGCACCTTTCAATCCATGGATGGCGCGCAAATCAAGGGCTTGCAGCGCAATTTGTCGATTGGTAAGGAAAGTAAAAAACGTACTTTTCGCTTTTCGCGGAGCAAAAAGGCCATGTTATTTATTTGCGCCTCCTTACGCCCACCGCACATTCATGCCCAGACGTTGCGCCACGGGCACAAAATCCGGAAAACTGGTAGCAATGGCGGCAGCATCCTGAATGATAATTTCGTCCGTGGCCCGTTGCGCAGCCACCGCCATCGCCATGGCAATCCGGTGATCGCCATGGGCGTCAATCGTAACTCCGCCCTTGATTCGTCCGCGCCCGCGAATATGCACGCCACTGGCATGTTCCCGAATATCCGCGCCACAGGCCGAAAGCGCTGTCGCCATTGCAGCAATACGATCGGATTCCTTAACGCGCAATTCTTCCGCTTCTTCGAGGAAGAATTCACCATCCGATAGCGCCGCGGCGACAAACAGGATCGGAAATTCATCAATGGCATCGGCAATGTCATCCGGGTTCACACGGATTCCGTTCATGACGCCGTAGCATACGGAGATGTCCGCGACAGGTTCTTCACCTACGGCACTTTCATTTTCTACGGATATGGCTGCGCCCATAGCATCAAGAATTCGCCGCCAGCCATCACGGCGCGGATTGATGCCAATACCGTCCATACTTATTTCAGAATTTTCAACAATACCGGCGGCGACAGCAAAGAATGCGGCTGACGAGGGATCTGCCGGTATATGAATGGGGCGATTCGGGGCAGTGAGATGTCCCGCGGGCTTCAGGCTGATGCTGCCGTCGCCCAGTATATGCAGGGGTTGCCCAAACAGTGGCAGCATGCGTTCAGTGTGGTCACGGGATGGTTTAGGCTCCCGCACGCGGGTCTCCCCTTCGGCATAAAGACCCGCCAGTAAGATACAGGATTTGACCTGTGCACTGGCAACTTTGGAAACATGATGGATACCCTTCAGGCTGCCGCCGTCAATGGATAATGGCAGGAGGTTGCCGCCATTGCGGCCATCCCCATCGCATCCCTCAATATGCGCTCCCATGCGCCGTAGCGGTTCCGCGACGCGCCGCATGGGGCGTTTGCGCAGCGACGCATCACCGGTCACCGTACTGGTAAAGGATTGGCCGGCCAGTACGCCCGCCATCAGGCGTGCGCAGGTACCGGAATTACCAGCGTCCAGCACGCCTCGCGGTTGTTTCATGCCGTGTAATTTCACACCATAAATACGCAGGTCTGTTTTTGCTTCGTTCAGCCATTCAATATGCACGCCCATCTGTTCAAACATGTGCAGCGTGGCAAGGTTGTCCTCGCCGGGCAGGAAACCGTGGATTTCGCTGATACCACCGGCCAGTGAGGCCAGTATAATGGCGCGGTGAGAGATGGATTTGTCACCCGGGAGGAAGATTTTTCCGGCGAGTGGTCCCTTGGCTGGTCCTGCGATCAGCGTGTCGTGCATGCTTTCACTCACGCGAACCCTCATGCTCTGCCAACCATTTATCACGGGCCTGCTTGGCCTGCCGGAATTCAACCAGCAAGCAGTCGCCATCACCAGCTTCCAGCGCAGTTCTCAGTTTACCCAGTTCCGTCTGCAGGGCATCCAGCTTGTGCAGCAGGGAGGTCCGGTTACATAAGGCAATATCGCGCCACATTTCAGGGGAAGAGGAAGCGATACGGGTAAAATCCCTGAATCCGCCGGCGGCAAAATGAAACGGATCATGGTTCCCGTTTCCCTGTTTGCGTACAGCGTTGACCAGAGCAAAAGCGGCCAAATGCGGAAGATGACTGACCGCGGCCAGAAAGTCGTCGTGGTCGACGGCCTCCATACGCATCACATTGCTGCCGGCAGCCTGCCACATGTTCTGAATGGCCTGTACTGCTTCCGGGCGGGTTTCCTTTATGGGAGTCAGCACGCACAGGCGATCATCAAACAGTTCCGCAAACGAAGCATCCACGCCGGAATGCTCCGTTCCGGCAATCGGATGCGCGGGCACGAACCGCGACATCTGGCTGGCAGATAATTGTTTTCGCGCCGTGTCAATGGCGTGCTGTTTGGTGCTGCCCGCATCGGTGATCAGGCAATGTGGTGGAAGTGTACCGGCCATTTCAGCGAATATCGCATCATAGGCGCACATGGGCGCGCTAATAAGCACGACATCCGCATCTTTTACGGCCATGGGAATGCTGGTGGTAAAATCATCCACCACACCCAATTCCCGCGCATGCTTCAAGTGCTCCGGATTGCGGCCCGCGCCTGTAATCCGATCAACAGCATTCGCCCGGTGCAGGGCGCGCGCCAGCGAACCACCGATCAGACCCACGCCGATAATAGCCAGTTGTTTAATACGGGATTGAGTCACTGGAGATGTCTCATAATCTTGTCTGTTTCCATCATAAACCGTACGTTTTCCTTTTCTGTACCCACCGTGATGCGCAGATATTCGGGCATGCCGTAGGGGGCAAGCGGACGCGGGATGATGCCTTTGTTTTCAAGCGCCTGCAAAATTTCCGTGCTGCGGGAATGTTTGAGCAGTACAAAGTTCCCGTGCGATTCTCCGGCCAGGAGACCACGTTCCGCCAGAAAGTCTTGCAATTTCTTTCGCTCATCCAGCGTGATTTTTACCTTATCAAGCACCCAATCCGTGTCGCCCAGTGCTGCGTGAGCCGCCTTCTGGGCAAGCAAATTGACATTGAAGGGTTCCCGGAAACGATTGATGAGCGCAAGCATTTCGGTATCACCAACGGCATACCCCACGCGTAGCCCCGCCAGCCCGTACGCCTTGGAAAAGGTCCGGCAAATGACCAGCCCCGGATGTGAAAGCCGATTGATGGAGTCGCCAATCGTTGCCGATGTGTATTCGTAATAAGCCTCATCCAGCACCACGACAATATGGCGTGGCAGTTGATCGAGAAAGACCTGAATGGCGGCAAGATCATGCAGCGTGCCGGTGGGATTGTTCGGGTTGGCCATGCAAAGAATACGGGTCCGCTCCGTCACCGAGCGCGCCATCGTATCCAGGTCGTGGGAAAGTCCGTCAGCCTCCGGCACGGCGATACCGTCCGCACCTGCCGCAACCGTTGCCAGCGCATACACGATGAAAGCGTGTTCGGAATACACCACTTCATCTCCAGGTCCGGCAAACGTGCGAATGATCAGTTCCAGCACTTCGTTGGACCCGTTGCCGATCAGGATATTTTCAGGCCGGACAGCGTGTTTGCCGGCCAGTGCGGCTTTAAGATCTCCCGCGTCCCCGTCAGGATAGCGGTGCACCTCGCTGGCATGGCTACGGATGGCTTCAACCGCCCTGGGCGAAGGGCCAAAAGGATTTTCGTTGGAGGCCAGTTTGATGGCCGAAGCCAGCCCTTTTTCCTCCAGGAGCTGCTCCACGGGCTTCCCCGGAATATAGGGGTGCAGGGCCGCGCATTGCCGTACGGCGCGTCGGGACCAGTCGATATTGATCAATTTTTTCTCTCCCGCATAAATCAAGGGTGCCTACTTTAACAGACCCGCAAGAATATACAGCCGCGCCCTTGCTTATTCCCGCGGCCAGTTCATTCTAATATGGTCAGGCGCTTTAATTGCCGGCATGGCATAGCATAGAGAACAATATTGCTACGCAGGCGTGAAAGGATATGAAATGTTTTGCCGATAAGTTTTCTGGCTGGCGCAAACAATCCATTGTTGCCAAACCAGCTATCGCATACGGCAAGCATGGAGGTGCCGGAGAAATATTCGGATAATGTAACCAGCATCTCCACAGCTTGTTCCGGTTTACTGCGGAACATGGGAATCTTTCCATTCACCGCCATGTTTTCACATGCTGAATCAAGCGCATTTTTGGGCAGGTAGAAACGATGAATCAGGGGGATGCACGTCCAGCGGCCCTTCACTTTCTTCAACAGGCCAATGGAAGTGAAGCATTGCGCCCATGGATATTTCGATTGATTAATAAACAGTGAAACTTCAGTTCTAGACTCACTTTGTATTGGAAAAGGCTTGCAGTTGACAGTGTACAAAGCATAGTAGTCTCATGCGCATTACACTATCTATACCTGATGAAATTGCTGAAAGGTTTCGGTCAGCAATTCTTTTTTTTATTTTACAATAAGGGCTACGACAGATTGTCTGGTGGGACATTTGACAGAAAAACGAATAGGAGTCGCCGGGGCCACGGGCTTTATCGGCCACAGGCTGTGCGCTGCACTAAAAACGCGTGGCGCATATGTGCGGGCGCTGGGGCGCAGGGAAGTGGATGGGCCGTGGGATACGTTTGTCCGAACTGACTTGACGCAAGCCGTGCCTGCCAGCGCATTGCATGATGTGGATGCTGTGTTTCATCTTGCAGGAAAGGCTCATGCATTGAGTGAAACCCGGCAGGATGAGGATGAATATTTTCGCATCAATATCGAAGGAACGCGCAAGCTGCTGGAAGCGGCCAGGACAGCGGGCGTGCGCCGCTTTGTATTCTTCAGCAGCGTCAAGGCGATGGGTGAGGGTAATGACGAATGTCAGGATGAACTGGCTGCTTGTCATTCGGAAATACCGTATGGTCAATCCAAGCGGGAGGCGGAGCGACTGGTTCTTCAAGGTGGCTTTGTGCCCGAGCCTGTTGTGTTACGCCTGAGCATGGTGTACGGGCCTACCCGTAAAGGTAATCTACCAAAAATGATTGAGGCTATTCGCAAAGGGCGATTTCCGCCGCTGCCGGAGACAGACAATAAACGCTCCATGGTGCATATTGATGATGTCGTTCAGGCAGCAACTCTGGCTGCTGAAAAACCGGAGGCGGCAAGCCAGACCTACATTGTGACCGATGGAACCCCATATTCCACACGCCAGATATATGAATGGATTTGTCGCGCATTGGAGAAGCCGGTGCCGTCATGGCATGTGCCGATTGGCATGCTGAAGATGCTGGCCAGAGTGGGGGATGGCATAGGCATTCTTCGGGGTGGGCGTTTTATGTTCGATTCTGATGCATTGGATAAACTGCTTGGTTCGGCTTATTACAGTTGTGAGAAAATTGAGCGGGAGTTGGGTTACAATCCAGGTCGGAATCTGCAAAGTGTATTGCCGGAAATCATTGAATGCCTGCGTAAAAAAGATACTACATGATTGATTTGCTGGTGTTTGCCGTGAGTTGCCTGCTGACCTGGTGGTTTGCCAGTGCATACAGCCCTCTTCAAATTCATGACAGGCCCAACGAACGTTCATTGCATAAACACCCTATCCCCTGCACTGGCGGGCTGGCGATACTTGCCGGCATTGCATTTGGCTGGGGCTGGTTGGTGTTTTCCCACGGCTTGCCGGATACCATGTTGTGGATTCTTGCCGCAGTTGCGTTGGTGGCGGGTATATCCGTACTGGATGACGTTTTTGATTTGCCTCCAATCTTAAGGCTTACCGTCCACCTGATTGCTGCAAGTGTGCTGGTGATGGGAGGGATTGGTCTTTTCTCCGGGTGGATTGGCGCACTCATCACAATTCCGGGCATTGTCTGGATGCTGAATCTGTATAATTTTATGGACGGCATGGATGGTTTCGCCGGCGGTATGACACTGTTTGGCTTCGGATTTCTTTCCGCTGCCGGCTGGATGCATGGTACCGGTGATTATGCGCTGTATGCGGCATTGGTTTCGGCGGCGGCGGCGGGTTTTTTATGTATGAATTTTCCACCGGCAAAAATATTTATGGGTGATGTGGGGTCGGCCACGCTGGGTTTGCTGGCTGCCGCATTTTCCCTGTGGGGAATCCATGACGGTTTATTTCCCTTATGGTTTCCGCTACTGGTTTTCTCTCCTTTTATCGTGGATGCAACAGTGACGCTGTTGCGTCGTGCATGGCGAAGGGAGAAGGTCTGGCTGGCGCACCGCACCCATTATTATCAGCGTTTGGTGCAGGCGGGCTGGGGCCATAGAAAAACAGTGTTGGCGGAATATACACTAATGCTGGGCGCTGGTTCAAGCGCCATACTGCTGATGATCTATCCAGACTGGCGGTTTGCGGGCCTGATTGCCTGGTGCGCTATCTACATGCTGCTGGCCTGCGCAATGGATAATCACTGTATCAAACAAAGGAGAGGTATGGGATAACATTCAGAAATGTGATGGCCGGGCTATTTGTAGCGATATTTATGGCAGCGCAGTAGATTCTCCATAAGTCCGACAGCCTCCCAGGACTATTCATAAATCGCCGTGATGATTGCGTCGGGCCTTTGTTCGCAACGAATCCCGAGGAGGAAGGCCGTAGCCGTGCCTACGGACGACCGACGAGGGATTCGGTGCAGACAAAGGAACAAGCCAAGGGCACGGCGATTTATGAACAGTTCAGGCTAGCAAGGGCGTTTAACCTTCGCTACCATGCAAAATCCGATGGTAGACCCCATTCCTTGTCCACACCTTCTCCTTCAACCTCCCAACTGGCTGGGTGATGTCATCATGGCTCAACCGGCGATGCGCGCCTTTATTGCCGCGAGTGAGCCCGCGCGCGTCTCCGTATGGGGGCGCCCATGGCTGACTGATGTGCTTCCGTTCCTTGGCTTACCCGGCGCGCAATATGAATCACCCGTACCAAAAGGTACGGACATGGCAGTCATGTTCCCCAACAGTTTCCGCGTCGCGTGGGTGGCACTGGGCGCAGGCAGCAAACGCCGCATCGGCTTTCGTGGCCAGTGGCGCCGGTTATTGCTCACGGATGCACCCGCGCCGCGAGTCAGTCTTCAGACACAACACCACCGCGATTATTATCTTGATCTCGCGGAGCAGATGAACATAACCGTCAGAGATCGGGAAGTCAGGCTCGCCTGCCCCGAAGAAGAAATTCGTGCGGGAGAAAAAATGCTCCTCCGGAAAGGACTGGATCCGGAATTGCTTGTCGCCATTGCGCCCGGCGCCCAGTTCGGCGGCGCCAAGCGTTACCCGGCTGAATCATGGGCTCATGTAGCGCAATGCCTCTCGGAACAGAGGTATCACATTCTGCTGATCGGCACGCCCGCCGAACGCGACACCGGAGTGAAAATAACAAGCCGCTGCGCGAGCCCGGCATGGAATGCCGCCGGTGAAACAACGCTCAGGCAAGCACTGCAACTGCTGGCGGCCAGCCGTATTCTTCTCAGTAACGATTCGGGGCTGATGCATGCGGCGGCAGGCATGGGAAAGCCCGTCGTCGCTATCTTCGGCGCAACAGATCCGGCCCGAACCGCACCCTCCGGTCCTCATGTCCGCCTGTTATATCACCCGGCGGATTGCAGTCCCTGTTTGAAGCGCGAATGTTCGGTTCCGGGACAGCCTTGCATGGGGAATGTATTGCCGGAAAATGTGCGGGACGCCTGCATGAGTATGCTAGGGAAGTGCTGAACAAATCATGATTTGTTCAGCACTTCCCTAACGGCATGAAAATACTTATCGTCAAACTGTCTGCCTTTGGCGATATCATCCACACGCTCCCCGCACTGGATGATTTGCTGGAACGCCCCGAAGTCGGCGAGGTGCATTGGCTGGTTGATTCACGTTACGCGTTTGTAACGGAAATTTTCCCGCCGCAAGTGAAAGTCCACCCGATCGGCTTAAAGGATTCGCGCCGGTGGCAACAAGCCTGGAGAACCGTTCAATCACTTGGAAAAAAACATTTTGATGCCGTCCTCGATCTTCAGGGGCTGATCAAATCGGGTATGGTTGCGCGATTCATCAGCAACCGTGCGTTTGGAATCGATGCGCACTACGTACGCGAGAAACCAAACCGGTATTTGGTGCATCCGGTTCGCTTTCACCCGGATGAAAAACATGTCGTACAGCAATCCCGCCGTATTGCCGCCGCACCCTTTTCCACGAATTGGCGACAGATCCCGGATCATCCTATTCCCTATCGGAGACCGCATGTCTCGTTGACGCCGGAAATGGAACAGGCCGCAGGGATAACCCCTGAGCAATGGCGTCTGGATTCAGCCCGGTATGTCTGGTTGCATCTGGGTGGCGGTTGGGAGACCAAACAACTGCCGCCGAAAACCTGGAAAGCCATCGCAAACGGGCTGGTCACATCGGGGATAACGCCCATTCTGGGTTGGGGGAATGATCGTGAGCACCAAATCGCCCAATGGATTGGAAACAAGGTAAAATCATCGTTTCTTCCTGAAAACCGACTGGAGATATTATCGCTTTGTAGCGTTTTATCCAGGGCAAAGGCGGTGGTCGGCGCCGATACGGGAGTGATCCATCTGGCTTCGGCATTGGACGTGCCAACGGTAAGCTTCTGGGGACCCTCCGCCTCATGGCGTTCAGGGCCATGGGGTAATACGGATCAGCATATAGAGTCCGGTCCATCCTGCGGCCCATGCTTCAAGCGCAACTGCAATCAGTTTATCTGCATGGATATGATAAGCGCGGATGATATACTGGCAGCCATTCATGATGTGTCCTCCTAGCTCTGCCCTTTACCCACGAATGCCGCCGCGCCTCTGCTGCTTCTTTGTTCTGCTGAGCCTGCTCTGGTTATTTCCTGTTTCCGGCCGGGCGCAGGACATGACCGGGCGCTGCATGCCGTTTGCAGGTGAGCGGATGCTGTTTTCCGTCGGCTGGGAGTTTATCGACGCGGGCACCGCTGATATGCGGGTCGGGAAGGATGCCGGTGGCTACCACATCATCACCACTTCAAAGAGCTACCGTATTTTCGACCTGTTCCACAAAGTTCGGGATACCATCACCTCCGAAGGCGTATGCCGAAACCGGAATATGCAAAGCACATTGTTTGATATTGTTCAGAATGAAGGCCGCTACCACGCCAGGAAACAGGTTCGTTTCTTGTGGAAAAAAGGCATCGCCACGCACACCCAAAATGGCGAAACGGATTCTTACAACGTTCCCGCGGGCCATTTAAATGCCATTGATGCCTTTTTTGCCGTACGAAAAATGAACCTGTCACCCGGCACGATTGTGCACGTGCCGCTGTTTGATTCGCGCAAGCAATACATGCTGGATGTCGCTGTATTAAAGACGGAGCGGCTGATGGCACCATGGGGAAAATCGGTGGAATGTCTGGTCATCGAACCAAGACTGAAAACCAGGGGTATCTTCTCCAGCAAGGGCAAGGTTAAGGTATGGTTGACCAATGATGCGCGACATATCCCTCTGAAAATAGTCGCAAAAATCAGGTTTGGCCATATTGTGGCACGTTTGCGGAAATATACGCATACGAACGACGCGGTAGCAACCGTAAAAACAGGGAGGTAATGTATTGCGGAAGTTCATATTGAAGCTGCGAAACTATTTTTTTCGAGATATTCTGAACAGATTGAATGATACGGAGACAGCGGTACATGTGTTGATAAATGACCCGGCATACAAACATGATGCCCGGAACGGGTTTAATGGCCTGGCTGGAAGGAAACGGATTTTTCAGGAGATCCTGAACCATGTTCAGATCGAGCGTATTATAGAAACAGGTACATATCTTGGGAATACGACCGGATATATGGCAACCATGTCGAACGTCCAGGTACTTTCATGTGAAAAAAACAGTACATTATGCGATCTTGCCAGATTTCGGCTGAAGGATATGCGGACCATCTCACTGGAGCATATGGATTCAATCGCTTTCCTGAATCGACTGGCCAGGAATCATGAGATTACGGCCGACAAATGTTTTTTCTACCTTGATGCTCATTGGGGAAAGGATGTTCCCTTACGGGAAGAGATAGCGATCATTGCTTCAAACTGGAAAGAATATGTTATTATGATTGATGATTTCAAGGTTCCGGATGATAGCGGGTACGGCTTTGGCAGTTACGGTACGCTGGAACAAATTGATATGCCATCCCTTCATCAAATGTATGGTCTATGTGCGAGCTTTCCTGCGATTCGTTCAGATCGGGAAACCCAACCGCCTACGGGTTGCGTGGTCTTAATGCAACACGATACATACGTCAGGATTGGAGAAAACATCAAAACACTTCGTTTGTATTCCGGCCATTCCCAGCCTGCATAATGACAGAGAGGCGCATTCTCTTATTTGATCTGCATAGCGAAGGCCATCACTTATTCTGGCTTGGGCTTATCATTGATGCATTCCTGGAGATTCGTTGTCATGTATCCCTGGTTGTTGATGATAAAAACCCGGCGGTAAAGCAGATGTTATCGCCGAGAATCGCCTCCTGCGCCGGGCAGATGAACGTTATTGCGTCTCCCCGCCATGGAATATTAAAGGGTGGCAAGGCGATACATGCTGCTGCTCAGTATCTGCGTGAAAGTATGGCAAATGAAGTATTTTTTCCATCGTTGGACGACATTGCATCCACCTGTTTCCGCAGGGCTGCATTCGGGATGCTTCCTCCTCACAATTTATGTGGGAAAATATCCGGAATCTATATTCGCCCAAGACCGCTGGATAAAACGCAGAGCGGGTTCGGCAATAAAATAAAATATGCCGGATTCAGGACCATGAAAAGGAAAGGCTTCTTTAAAAATATATTTCTTCTGGATGAAAACCTGCCTGCACGTATTGAGTCTTCGGAAAGTCTGTTTCATTTCCTTCCTGATCCGTGGAGAAAAACGGATACTCCTATGAAGAAACAATTAACCAACGAGATAAAGCCCGGGCGGGATAAATGTATCTTTCTGTTTTACGGTACCGATTCGCGCAGGAAAGGTCTGGGCTTAATGTTGGATTCCCTCGATAGTATGGAAGAAAAGGAATGTTTCTTCCTTTTGTTTGCGGGAAAGATCACTTCACATGGGCGCCATATGGCCAAACTTGAAAACCTTGAACAGCATGGGCTGGCAAAGGTTTTCAATTATTATATATCTGAAACTGAGCAGGACCTGTTATTTAGCATGGCTGATTTTGTTGTTTTGCCCTATATTGACCATTATGGCTCTTCCGGGATCCTTGCGCATGCAGCGGCTTATGGTAAGCCTGTGATAGCCAGTGATTTCCATTTACTGGGTGAACGTGTTAAAGAATATGGACTGGGCCTGACATTCAGAAATAATGATGCGGAGTCTTTGAAGCATGCCCTTGCTCAGGCTGCGCTCATGAACAGGAATGATCTTTTAACAATAAAACATAATCTGGACAAGTTTGCGCGTACATGTACCACGGATGCTTTTAAGTCCGCAATAAAAGACGTTTACCCACGTGGCGTTGAGACGAGTGCGGCCTAAAACAATATGACATCCCACAAAATATCAGTTTACATTCCTGTGCTAAACGAGGAAGTCAGAATCAGGGAGGCGTTGGAAAGCGTGGCATGGGTAGACGAAATATTACTTGTAGATACGGGAAGTACGGACAAGACGGAGGAGATTGCGAGAGAATACACCAACCATATTACGCATATCGTGTTTAATGGTTTCGGTGATTTGCGTAATCAATCTGTTATGTTGTGTACGCATCCGTGGATATTCAGCCTGGATGCGGATGAACGTTGTACGCCACCACTCAAGGAGGAGATTTGCCGTATTGTGCATGCTTCCCATGCAAAAGACGCTTATTTTATTCCTCGTCGCAATTACTTTATGGGCCGTTGGATCAAACATGGCGGCTGGTATCCGGATTATTGTCAGCCCAAGCTTTTTCGTAAAGGCGCACTCACCTATCACCATGATATGGTTCATGAAGGGTTTGATATTCATGGAAGGACGGGATATCTTAAAAATGATGTGTTGCATTATTCCTTCCCGGATTTGTCTCAGCTCGTTATCAAAATGGACCGATATTCAACACTCGGAATGAAGAAGATGGCCGATCATGGAAAACAGGTGGGCATGATTTCGGGGCTGCTGCATGCAATGGCTGCTTTTTTTCGTATTTATATACTCAAACTTGGGTTTCTTGATGGTTGGCCCGGTTTCGTCATTGCATTAAACAGTTCAGAAGGAACCTTTTATCGTTATGCCAAACTGGTCGAATATCACCGTGAACAGAACCGTTGCTAACGACTGCGGACAAACTGTTAACGGCATGTAGAATGCAAGTGTTTTTGGAGGTGGTTTGATTTCTGGCGGGTATAACAATATTGAGGCCTGGTTCACCAGCCATCGCATTGCGGCGACAGTACCCATCGCGGTGCTGCTTATCGTACTGGCGGATCCCACGCCTGTCCTGCTGGTCATTGGCGGGGCGCTGGTTGTGCTCGGTGAAGCGGGACGTATGTGGTCGAGCGGACATATCGACAAGAATCGCGAACTGGCGACTGCCGGACCCTATGCGCATACGCGCAACCCGCTGTATGTAGCGAACCTTCTGCTGCTGGCCGGCTTCTGCATCATGGCGGGTCACCTATGGGTCACGGCGCTCGCCTTGCTTGCCTTCGTGATGATCTACCGACCGGTCATTGGTGAAGAAGCGCAACATATGGATGAACTGTTTGGCGAAAACTATCGGCGCTGGTCAGCCGACGTCCCCCTGTTTTTCCCCCGTCTTACGCCAGCCACCCATACTGTCGGAACTTTCTCCTGGCCCCTGGTGGTCAAACACCGCGAGCATAAAAATGCCGTCGTATTCCTGACCGGCATCGCCATTTTCTACGCCATTTACTACTGGAGACACTGACATCCGCGCGCTCATTGTCGTCTGTCGTTATCTGGGTGATGTGCTGCTGGCCACGCCGTTGGCCCATTCACTTGTTCAGGCAGGCTATACCGTAGACTGGCTCGTTTCATCCGGCACGCAAGACATGCTGGAAGCGCAATCCTGTGCGCATGCCGTTTACGCGGTGGATGCCACGATGTCATGGCGCGCGCAACTGGCTTTGGGCATGCGTCTACGACGCAAATACGATGCCGCATTCGTGTTAACGGCATCCGATCGCCCCATGGCTCTGGCACTTGCCGCATCCCGTAACGTGTATGCGCTGATACCGGCCAAAAGAAGGCAGCATGCATGGAAACGCTATCTTTCCAGGCAGTGGATTCCTTATGAAGACAAGCAGCACATGGTTTGGAGCGCCACCAGCCTCGCTCAACAGGCCGCTCTTCCGGCATGCGCTCATGTTGGCATTGAATGGACGAATGACGATGCGCGGCGGGTTCGGAAGCAATTGCCGTGGAAAGAAGGAAATGCCTATGTGCATCTGCACCCTTTCGCACGCTGGACATACAAATGGTGGAATCGGGAAGGCTGGCGTGATCTGATAAGGTTGATATCGGATGCAGGGCTTCGAATGGCCATCACGGGTTCGCCCGCGGAAAAAGAACAGGCGTGTGATCTGGCCAAAGGCTATGACAAAAACGAAGTGTGCGTGCTTGCCGGAGTACTGAACTGGCGGCAACTGGCCTGTCTTTCCCGTCATGCAGCCGCCTATGTGGGCCTCGATACTGCCAATACCCATCTGGCCGCCAGCACCGGCACGCCAGTCATTGCCCTGTTTGGTCCCACCGACCCACGCATCTGGGGACCATGGCCCAATGGTTTTGACGGGAAAACGCCGTGGCAGGCCCGTTCGGAAAACGGCATCCAACGATCTGGAAATATTTCACTAATCCAGGGGGCACAGCACTGCGTTCCCTGCCAGCTCGAAGGCTGTGATCGCCACGCGCAAAGCGATAGCGACTGCCTGCAAAGCATGCAAGCGCAATGGGTGTGGAAAGAGGTTCAAGGCAGGTTAGGAGAATACATCGAGTGATACGGTCGCCATTTCAGATCTTCGGCAATTTAAGGCATCTGGATTTCCGGATATTTTGTATTGCCGCCGCCGTCTTTCCTTTTTCGGTAGCGGCGACCAATATTGCTTTGGTTACCGCACTTGCGCTTTGTGCGTTCAATGGAAAATACTTTTCCGGTGCAAAAAACATATGGGAGCGACAACGCGCTTTGAGTTTGGCATGGATTGCTTATCTTGCGCTCTTGCCACTGGGATTGATTTGGAGCGTTGACCGTCTTTGGGGTATGCATGTCATCTCACGCCAATGGTATTGGCTATGCGTACCGGCTATTTCGGCAACACTTGAGACGCACCGCAGGAGAGAAATATTCCTGCTCATTCTCAGTATCGGACTTTCTTGCCATCTGTTATTTTGTCTTGCCCAGATGTTTCACTGGGTTCATTTCACGGCTGACGGTTCCAGCGCCACGGATCCGACGGGTCATATCGGACATATTGGTTTTGGCTTCGTCTATGGCATCTGGGCCGCATGGCTTTTACACCGGGGTTTATTATATCATACATGGAAGCGGTGGGGCGCATGGCTGCTAGCGGCGTGGGCGACACTCATGATTTTGTTGACGGCGGGAAGAAGTGGTTATCTTATTGTGGCCGTTTTGCTCGGGGTCGTTGTCTGGAAGGCGCTACGCTTGCAACCATGGGTTAAAACAGTCATTACGCTGTTTGCTTCGATAATGATTGTTGCCATATTAGCCTTGGGTCCGGGTCAACAGCGAATCGTGTGGACCTGGCACAGCTTTCAGGCTATACAACGGGGGGATTTTTCCGATGCGGAAGCGCGGTGGTCGCTTTGGTATTCCGCAGTGCTTGCCTGGCAGTCGCATATTCCCATGGGCGTTGGCACGGGGGGATATCCGGTCACCGCCACCAAAATTAAACATTTACATCCTGATTTAAAGTATGGACCAAACGTTGCGCCCGCCCATCCGCATAGCATGTATCTGCTGGTTTTCAGTCGTTGGGGACCTCTTGGACTTGCTTGTCTTATGTGGCTATTCCTTGTCTGGATCAGAACAGGCTGGAAAGAAAACTGGCGACAAAGCGATACATCCGGTCTATTGGCCCTCCCCGCCATCGCAATGGCCCTATACGGCATATCCGGGCCCGGATTGGAAGAACACTTTTCCGGCATTTTTTCAACCCTGCTTCTGGGGGCCGGACTTGCCGTTACCCCCGGGATCCGACATTGAATGCGGATGCAGGGGGCAATGACCTGCTTGACTCGCTCCCCTTTGCGAAACGCCTTCTGGCATCCTGATGAAGTCAATCTTCAACTCCGCCCCTTCAGCCACGGCACGGGCACGGGCATCTTCCCGCAGCGGATCCGCCCACTTTGTATAATCAAAGATACGAAGCCCTCTGTAGCGTGGAAAACTTGCCATGGCGGATGTATGGCATAGCTCCAATCTGCCAATATGATGTCTGTGTGAGTATAAATGTTTCCCTGCTTTATGTAACGAAAAATCAGGATATTTTAGGCCGTTTCCCTGCCGCGCAGTAGATTTCTCATAAGTCCGACAAGTTCCTAGATCACCCGTTCGTTACCACCATCCACGGAAACCTGCGCTCCGGTGGTACAGGTGAATAATGGGCCGGCCATGGCCGAGGCCAGCTCGGCGACATGCCGCGATGTCACCTCCACGCCAAGCAGGTTGTCGGTCCTGTATTCCTCGACGCTCAGACCGTACTGCCCGGCACGGCTGGCAAGCACCTCATCCGTCCATATCGCGGTATCGAACACGGCATTCGGATGCAGTATGTTGACCCGGATTCCCTGCCGAGCCATCTCCAGCGCCGCCACCCTCCCAAGCTGGGTCAGCCCCGCCTTGGCCACGGAATAGGCCGCTGCGCCCGGCCCCGGAGCAGGCACGTTTTTGGAGGCGATAATCACCACGGCGGCTTCGATACCAAGTGCCAGGTACGGTGCGCAATACGTCAGCAATCGCTGATGACTGGTGAGATTGACGGCCATGCTTTTGTCCCATGTTGGCGTATCCATTCCATCAATGGAACGACTGGGCGGAAAGATGCCTGCATTGGAAATCACGATATCCAGCCCGCCAAAACGCCGCACCGTCTCATTCACGGCGGCTTTTAATGCCGCATCATCGGTCACGTCGCAAACAAGTCCCAGCACCGCAGGCTGCGGAAACATATCCGTAACCGCCGGATTCATGTCCAGCGCCACCACGGCCGCACCCTGCCCGCACAGCGTTTCCACGCATGCCTTCCCGATGCCGCTGGCCGCACCCGTAACCAGCGCCACTCTGCCCTGCCTGGGCGGCGCATCGCCAACTCTCTTTAATTTGGCCTGTTCCAGTTCCCAGTATTCAATATCGAACAAATCCTTTTGGGAAACCGGCGTCCAGCCGCCCATTACCCCGGCGCGCAACGCGGCAGGCCGGGTGTGCGCCGCGATATCGGCGACAATCCCGGCCTCCTTCACGCTACGCCCGAAACTGACGCAGCCATGCCCCGGCCACACAGCCCAGCGCGGCGCGGCATCCAGGCAAGTCAGCGTTCCCGGACCGGATTGATCATCCGCATAACGATTAAAATAATCCCGATAGCTCCCGGCAAAGCGATCCACCGATGCCTCGACATCATCACCAACCATCATCGGCGCGGGCTTCGTGCGGATCACGTGGTCAGGCGTCAGCGTACCAGCCTGAACGGCCTTAACCGCGACCGAATCCAGCGAAAAGGATACTGCGTCGTTACCCGCATCCAGCCGGGCTACCATGGGGTCTCCCTTCACCTTACAGACAGCCCGGCGTAACCGCGCCAGTCCGGTCAGGTCTTCTCTGGCAGTGGCGGACGCCGATTGAATCCGGGCGTGCGTTTCAAGATAATCCTCTGCTCTGGAAACCAGCCGGATCATGCGTTCATAGCTCTCCCGCGCATCATCGGCAAAGGTAAACACCCCGTGATGCAACAGCACCATGCCTTCAAGCTGGCTCCAGTCCACGTTCCGCGTCAGTTCACGAATCGTTTTCGCCAAAATAAAACCGGGCATCACATAGGGAATCACCAGCACCCTGTCACCATACAAATCCCGGATACGTGACTCGCCTTCCGGCGTGTTGGTGATGGTGACGACCGCATCGGCATGCGTGTGATCCACATATTTAAAGGGAATCAGGGCATGCGGAATGGCTTCGACCGAGGGGTTGGGCGCGGACGGATCGAGCATCGCCATGCGTTGCGCCCTGACCATGTCAGTATCGCTTAACGCCTCCAATTCCCCCATGCGCCGCACGGCGTCCATGCGTACCGGCGCAAAACCTGCGGCTTCAATCGTCGCCAGATCCCAGCCGCTCCCTTTCACGTACAGGACCTCGATTTCATCGCCAAACACGTCCGTTGCCACCGCCTTCACCGAGGTATTGCCGCCCCCATGCAGAACCAGTGATGGCTCGCGCCCCAGCAAACGCGAGGCGTACACACGCAATTGCAGCGGATCATCCGAAAATTCCGCCGCTTCATCGCTATTCCACAGGCTCTTCATGCATCACCCTTGAAATCGGGCAATAAACTATCCACAAAATCCTGCGCATCAAAGAGAACCATATCCCCCAGTTCCTCTCCCACGCCCACATAACGAATCGGCAATCCAAATTTTCGCGACAATTGCAGCACAATGCCTCCCTTCGCCGTTCCATCAAGTTTGGTGACAATCAGCCCGCTTGTGCCCGCAACCTCACGAAATTTCTCAACCTGCACCACGGCGTTCTGGCCCGTACCTCCATCCACCACCTGCCATATTTCATGCGGCGCACTATTAAGCGCCTTGCCAATGACACGACGTACCTTGCCCAGCTCATCCATCAGCCCCTTGTCCGTCTGCACGCGCCCGGCGGTATCAATAATCACCACATCGTAACCTCGGGCAACACCACGCCGTACCGTATCGAAAGCCACCGCCGCCGGGTCCGCTCCGTCACCCTGACGAACCAGATCGGCCCCGGCGCGCTCCACCCACACGGCCAGTTGATCCATCGCGGCGGCACGGAATGTATCGCAAGCCCCTACCAGCACTTTTTTACCCTCGGAACGGAATCCGGTTGCCAGTTTGCCGATGGTCGTGGTCTTCCCCGTACCATTGACGCCAACAACCAGCAGCACAAACGGGCCGTCAGCGGGATATGCAACAGGCTTTCGCGCCGGAAATATTTCAAGCATGGCCACACGCAATGCACCGAGCGGGTCTCGGGCTTTTCTGGCGCGCGCAATCAGGGAGGCGGTGGTTTCCGCACCACAATCCGCCATAATCAGACCGTCCTCAATATCCATCCATTCATCCCCGGACAGTTTTTTTGTTCCCTTCCCAGGCAGCATTTGCGTGAGTTCCCCGCGGCTGCGCGACAGGCCCTTTTTCAGACGGTTCAAGAATGTACTCAATCCATTGCTCCCTAGCCTGCATTATGCACAAATACTTCCGCACCCCTGGCTTGTTCCTTTGCCCGCACCGAATCAATCATCACGGCGATTCATGAATAATGCAGGCTAGAGAAAATGCACGCGGATGCTGGAGAGATGCAAGGGCGAGGTCAAATGCCCCTTTGTGAAATTTTACAAGAGACTCACAAGGCGTTCGTCCGCTGAATACATGGGCGACCGAGGCATGGGGGGAAATGCGTCCCCTCTTTTGCTTGCAGAAAAGCATGCTATCCTCCGACAACTGGCGCGGCTTTCGGAGGTTCGGATCATGCAAATTAACAACAACGTTCGTTTTATCATATTTCTGGCGGCTCTGGTTATTGCCGCACCCCTGGCCCATGCCGTTCAATATGTATGGCATGACGGCAAGGGCATGGCGCATTCTCTCAAAGAGTTTGCCGGCAAGCCTGTCATTCTGCATTTCTGGGCATCGTGGTGCGGACCATGCCGGAAGGAATTGCCGAAGCTGGCGGTATGGCGGGCCCAACACCCAAAAGTGCCCTTCATCGCCATTTCACTGGATCAGAACATAGCCGATGCCAGAAACTATCTGAATCAACAACGGCTACCTTTTCCGCCTGCCCTGGGAAATATCAATGGCGCCATGCGACTGGGCGTACGCGGGCTGCCTGCAACCATCGTGATCGGCAGCGATGGAAAAATCAGGCAGCGCCTCCTCGGCATTCAATCATGGGGAAATAACAATTTCAGCCATAAAATCCTGAGGGACGTCAAACCATGATGAAGTCGTAAAAAGTCCGCCCATGGCCTTTTTATTTCACTTGCTCTCCTCCTGTATATTCCCATCATAGGCCGCTCATGAACCATTCATGAACCATTCATGAACATAAGGAGATTGAAATGAAGCGCACGCTTTCCCTGTTGACCTTAGCTATACTTGCTTTTTCAACGGGCTGTCAGGCTGATTCACATCAGGGCCGAACCGGGGTGGAAAAGACCATCCGGGCCAATGTTTCCCGACTATCCCCCAATTTCAAGGTGGGCGCCATCAGACCCCTGGATATTATTCCCGGCCTGTATGAAATACGTTCCGGCAATAATATTTTCTACACCGATGCATCCGGGAATTATCTGATTTCAGGGCACATCTTCGACACAAAGGACCGCAAGGATTTAACAGCTTCGCGCCTGGAGGAGATCAATCGCGTGAACTGGGATCAGCTACCTCTGAAAGATGCCATCGTTTCCGGCGACCCGAACGGGACGCCCGTAGCCATTTTTACCGACCCGGAATGCCCGTACTGCCGCCGACTGGAGCGTGAATTACCCAGGGTCAAAGGCGTGAAAGTGTATACCTTCCTGTTCCCGCTCGTGAAAATCCATCCCCGCGCCCGCGCCGAGGCCGAGGCTATCTGGTGTTCAAAAGACCGGCACAAAACTCTTCAGAATATCATGGTGAACGGAACGCCGCTGGATCAAATAAAATCACGCACCTGCAAGACGCCCATCGACCGCAATCTGAAACTCGCTGCCAGCCTGGGCATTACCGGAACGCCCACCCTGATCGCCCATGACGGCCGAAAACATGCCGGAGGCATGAGTGCGGATCAGTTAATGAAGTGGGCTAAGCAATGATGAATCGTCCAGGTTAGGGGCTTGCAGCGCAAACTGTTGATTTTTACAACTTCATCAAAAATAGACAACAGATCTTCGCAAACAACGATCCACGGGAGACTCCATGCGCGAAAACAGACAACCGGATGAACTCAGGCCGGTACATATCGACACCGAATTCAACTTGTATGCGGAGGGATCGGCACTCATCAGTTTCGGTCATACGCGCGTGCTTTGCACGGCATCGGTCGAAGAAAAGACGCCGCCTTTTTTGCGTAACAGGGGCAGGGGCTGGGTGACAGGCGAATACGGCATGCTGCCGCGCGCTACGCATACCCGTGGAGACCGCGAAGCCGCACGCGGCAAACAGGGTGGACGCACCGTTGAAATCCAGCGTCTGATCGGTCGATCCCTGCGCGCCGTAGTCAATCTGGAAAAACTGGGCGAACGCCAGATTCGGCTGGATTGTGACGTCTTGCAGGCAGACGGAGGCACGCGCACCGCCTCGATCACCGGAGCATGGGTCGCGCTCAGAATTGCCGTAAACCGATTGATCGAAGATGGCGTACTTGAAGAAGATCCCGTACTGGGTCAGGTGGCCGCCGTCAGTTGCGGTTTTGTGGACGGTAAAGCCTTGCTTGATCTTGAATACAGCGAAGATTCGCGTGCGCGGATGGATGCAAATTTTGTTATGGACTCAAATGGCGGCATCATCGAGGTGCAGGCTACGGCCGAAGAAAGGCCTGTGTCATGGGAACAGGTTGTCGTACTAAAAGAACTGGCGCGGACAGGCGTAAGTCAACTGGCAGCACTTCAACTTGAAGCGGTGATGCAGCCTTGAAGTTGGCGGCTGCCGGTATTTCTCCACGCAAATCCGCACCCGCATCATTTCATCCGACATGCCGGAGATGCCCGCGGCTGGCTGAATTTCTCGATCATGTCCGCGCACAACATTCCGATTATCATTGCGCCCCCGTGCCATCATTTGGCGATGACAACCCGCAACTGCTAATTGTCGGCCTTGCACCGGGCATGCATGGCGCTAACCGCACGGGCCGTCCGTTTACGGGCGATTTTGCCGGTATCCTGCTATATCAAACACTGTTCGATCTGGGATTAAGCAATCAACCAACCTCCATCTCGGCAAACGATTCGCTTCAATTGAACGGGATTCGTATCACCAATGCCGTCAAGTGCCTGCCCCCGCAAAACAAACCGAAAATATCGGAAATCAGGACATGCAACACATTCCTGCAAACAGAGATTGTGGCACTGCCATCCCCGTGCAGTCTGCTGGCATTGGGAAAAATCGCCCATGATGCCGTGATCCGGGCTTATGGACTGACGTTAAGCGCGTTGAAATTCGCCCACGGCGCCGAACACCGCCTGCCCGATGGACGGAGGTTGTTCGACAGCTATCACTGCTCGCGCTACAACACCCAGACAAAGCGGCTGGACCGGGATATGTTCATGGATGTTCTCAGCCGTGCGCGGATCAGTCATGACGGCGATTCATGACCAATGCGACTTCGCAAAAAGTCATCAGCGCTCCCGCGGAGAGGCTTCGCGCCTGCTTCCCTTCATCATCTTCACAAAGCGATCAAACAGATAATCGGCATCATGCGGACCGGGACTGGCCTCGGGATGATATTGCACGGAAAACACCGGCCTGTCCCTGACACGCAGACCCTCGACAGTGCCATCGAATAAGGAGCGATGCGTGATCTCAACCTTACCGGGCACATTATCCTCCCGTACGGCAAAGCCATGATTCTGGCTGGTAATTTCAATCTTTCCGGTGGTTTCATCACGCACCGGATGGTTGCCGCCGCGGTGTCCGAACTTCAATTTGAACGTGGTCAAACCCAGCGCCTGACTCAATAACTGATGCCCCATACAGATACCAAAGATGGGCATATCAGTTGCGAGCAACCCGTGGATCATCTCCACTGCATAAGCAACCGCCGCCGGGTCGCCCGGCCCATTGGAGAGAAAAATACCGTCAGGATTCATCGCCAGCGCCTCGGCGGCAGACGTGTCGGCGGGCACGATACTGACACGCAGACCGCGATCCACCAGCTTGCGGAAGATATTGCGTTTGCAGCCGAAATCGAAGGCGACGACATGCTTTTTCAGCTCCGGAGTTTCGAAAGCGGCTTCATCCAGATGATAGCTGCCGACATCCCAACTTTCCACCCGGCGGCGGCTGACTTGCCCGACCAGATCACGGCCCTCCAGCCCCTCCCATGAACGCGCCATGGACAACGCATCGGCCTCGCCCATGCCATCGGAAGCAATCACACCGTTCTGCGCTCCGTGATCGCGCAGATGGCGCGTCAGCGCACGGGTATCAATACCCGAAATACCGACCACGGAACGACTGATCAGCCATGTCTCAAAATCGCCTTCGGCGCGATAATTCGAGGTGATGCGCGCAGGCGCACGTACAATCAGGCCACGCACAGCCACTTGGGGAGACTCCATGTCGGCGTCGTTAACGCCAACGTTACCGATATGCGGACAGGTAAAGGTAACGATTTGATCCGTATAGGAAGGGTCGGTAAGAATTTCCTGATACCCTGTCATGGAGGTATTGAAGCAAATTTCACCAACGGTATGACCGAAAGCGCCCAAGGCCTGACCACGAAACGTGCGCCCGTCGGCCAGTGCCAGCAATGCTTCCCTTCTGTTCATGAATAATAACCCCGATTCATCTGTTCGTCGAATCCTACGAAAGACAGTCAAATCTGTCGAGAGAGGCTACGACCCGCTCTCCAGCAGTTCGCGCAGGGTACGGCTGATCTCGGGAGCAGGCACCGGTTTGGTAATAACGCGGCAATATTTCAGATTCTTTATCTCCCCAAGCACCTGCTCCTCGCCATAACCGGTCTGAAATACAATGGGTAACCCCGGAGCGGATGCACGAATCCGAAGTGCCGCATCCACGCCGCCCATCCGCGGCATCACCACATCCAGTATGGCCAGGCGAATCTCATCCTGATGTTCTTCGAATATTCTGACAGCTTCTTCCCCGTCGGCCGCTATCAGTACGCGGAAACCCATGAACTCCAGCAGTTCCCGGGAAATCTCACAAACCAGTTTCTCATCGTCAGCCAGCAAAATCGTTTCGCCATGCCCTTCTACCAACGCCTGATCTTCTTCAAGCCTGGAGTGGGCGCCAATCTGTTCAATCAGGGGGAGAAATATACGAAATTCGCTCCCCTCTTCCTCCTTGCTCTTCACCTCGATCACGCCGTCATGAGACTGCACTGCGCCATACACCATAGCCAGTCCCAGTCCCGTTCCTTCGCCGACATCCTTGGTGGTAAAAAATGGATCGAACAATTTATTGAGATCTTCCCCCGGAATGCCGCAGCCATTATCCTCGACCGTCAACCGGGCATAGGGTTTTCGCGGAAGGTCCGGGTACCGTTTCCATAAAGTTTCATTCGCTTCCAGTATATTCAGCGAAAGATGAATCGCCGGGCGAGCTTGTCCGGCAACAGCATGTCTCGCATTGGTGACGAGATTCAGCAATGCCTGCTGCAGCAGGGTAGCGTCACCCTTCACCGTACATTCGGTTTCGGGCACATCCAGCGTGAAACCGATATTCTCGGGAACGCTGCTACGCGCCAGCTTGAATGCCTCTTTCAGGAAGGAGGTCAAGGCCACAGGTTGCATATCCGTCATACCCTTGCGCGCAAAGGTCAATAACTGTGAAATCATTTCCGCGGCACGAAACCCTGTTTTTTCGACCCGCCTCAGTTTCTCCTGCGCTTCGGGATGATCCGTAAGCGTATCACGGACGAGATACACCGTCCCAAGCATGCCTGCCAGCATATTGTTGAAATCATGTGCGATACCACCCGTCAGAGTCCCGATGGCTTCCATTTTCTGGGCTTGAACGAACTGCTCTTCCAACGCATCTTTCGCCCGTCTATTCCTTAATACTTCAATACCAAAAGCCAGATCACCGGCCAGCTCTTCCAGAAGCTTCATCTCATCGGCATAAAACGCATCCGATTCTGAAGCATAAATATTCAATACACCCGTCACCTTTCCATTAACCGTCAGAGGGAACGCAATGCTGGAGGCATAACCCTGCCTGATAGCCTGATCACGCCATGGCAAAAATGCCGAATCGTAAAGAATATCCTGGCAAACAACATAATGCCCTTCGCGAATTGCCCGCCCCGAGGGCCCCCGGCCAAACGGGTTGTCCGCCCATGAGATATGAATCGATTCAAAATAACCCTCTTCAAAACCCGCCTGAGCAAGAGGAATGACACGGCGCTCATCATCATGCTTCGCCTCGCCCACCCAGGCCATTTTATATCCACCTTCATCCACGATGAGCGTGCAAATTGTTTCGAGCAACTGCTGCTCGTCCGAGACGCGAACCAGCGCCTGGTTGCAATCGCTGAGCATGCGCAAGGTACGGTTTGCTCTGCGTAATTGCTCTTTTGCCCACTTACACCCGGTGATATCAATGACGGTCCCAATGGATGCATTTTGCCCATCGTACTCCGCCAGCCCCGATGCCAGATATCCCCAGCGAGTTTGTCCGTCTTTTCTCTTCAGCTTGATTTCATAATAGCTTGGCGTAGCTTTCCCTTGCTTCCGATCCTGCCAGCGTTGTCGCACCTCTTCAGCCAGCTCAGGCACGATCAAATCAGAAATTTCCAAATGCTTCAGTTCATCCAGCGTATACCCCCAGAGTTCCTCGAATGCAGGGTTGGCATAAATTATTTGATCCCGGAATACAAAGATCCCGACCGAACTCGCTTCGGCGAGCGTACGGAAACGGAGCTCGCTGTCCTTGAGACGTTCCGCCATGGCGTGAGCCTGCGATTCGCTCTCCTGCAATGCCCGTTCGGCAGCTTGCCGCGCCGTAACATCACGGAAAACGCCAAGGATCATAACCTTTCCGTCAATGGTGATGAGACCAGCGCTGATTTCGACCGGAATATTCCGACCGTCCCGATGTTTGACTTGCATCACTTCAGGAAAAATACCGCCGCCCATCCGGATATGACTTTGGAAGGCTTCCCTGTATTTTCCCGCTTCCCCTTCGGGATGAAGTGCGCTCTGGTGCATACCGACCAGTTCTTCTCTCGGCAACCCCGTCAGCACTTCTGCCTGATGGTTCACATCAAGAATGAATCCGGTTTCTACATCCGCCAGAAAAATGGCATCGTTAACATTTTCAACCAGCGCCCGATACTTCTGCTCGCTGGATTTCAAGGAATCTTCGGCCTGTTTTCGTTCACTGATATCATTCATGGAAACCAGTACGCGGCGCCAGGTATCCTCATATCCCGGCATGATCGAAATACGTATCAGGATATGAACCGGTGCCCCGGTTAGCGTTTTCGTTACGGCCTCATTGGCGACGCTGCCTCTGCCCTCGGCCAGAGCAATCAGTTCTTCCCTGAATACCTCGTAGGACTCTTCAGTAAAGGTTTTGTCTATCCCCGCAAGAATCTGTTCCTCACTATCTGCTTGATACAGATCCAGCGTGGCCTTGTTGACTTGAACGACCTTGACCATCTTCGCACATGCGCCGACTGCTTCCGGATGGTTTTCAAAATACGCCCTCAGCTTATCCACCCCGGAAATGCGTAAGCGATCAATGAATTTCTTTATATCCGATAAATCCTCGACCCATAAAGAAACAGGAGCCTCGTCAAATATACGTCGAAACTCATCATTCGCGGATGGGCGCTCATTCATTCGAAATAATCCTCAATCACACATGATGACTTCATAAGAAGTCATCACACCCAAGGCAATTGACGCTATGCATGCGGATGGAGCATTGATGAGGGATCAAGCAACGCATTCAACTCATCCTCCGGCAGAATATCCATGTCCAGACAGATCTGGCGCACCGTTTTACCCTCGACGATTGCCTGTTTGGCAATTGCCGCCGCCTTATTATAGCCGATTTTCGGGGTCAGTGATGTTGCCATGCTCATGCTCCATTCGATCTGTTCCGCGCATTTCTCGCGATTGGCCGTAAGCCCGGCGATGCATTTGTCGGCAAACAGGCGGATCGATGCCGCCAGCAGTCGCTCCGATTCAAGCAGGTTGTGCGCCATCATCGGCAGCATCACATTCAGTTCGAGCAGACCGGAGGCGCCGCCAAAGGCAATCGCCGCATCGTTACCGATAACCTGTACCGCAACCTGCGCCAGCGATTCGGCCATCACCGGATTGACCTTGCCCGGCATGATTGAGGAGCCCGGCTGTACCGCAGGGACGGTAATCTCACCCAATCCGCAACGCGGCCCCATGTTCAACAGGCGCACATCGTTGGCAATCTTCAGCAGCGAAACAGCGACCGTTTTCAGCGCACCGGATAGCTCTACCGCGGCATCCCGCGCCGCCTGCGCCTCAAAATGATTGCCTGCCTCGGTAAACTCAATGCCGTAGGAAGCGGACAGTTCCGCCGCCATGCGCGCCCCGAATTCAGGATGGGTATTGAGTCCGGTGCCGACCGCCGTACCGCCCTGCGCCAGTTCGGTGATGCGTGGAAGCGCCGCTTCCAGCCGCGCAATGCCGAGCGCTACCTGCCGTGCCCAGCCGGAAATCTCCTGTCCGAGAGTAATCGGTGTCGCATCCATCAGGTGGGTGCGGCCAATCTTCACCACATCATTCGTCTCCTTCGACTTTTCGACCAGGATACCGCGCAGGCGGATCAGGGCCGGGATTAGTTCGCGGACGAGCAAATCAACCGCCGCAACATGGATAGCCGTTGGAATCACATCATTGGACGACTGGCCCATGTTCACATGATCGTTCGGATGCACGACCATGTCGGTATCCAGTTGCGCGCAACGGTGGGCGATCACTTCGTTGGCGTTCATATTTGTACTTGTTCCCGATCCTGTCTGGAAGATATCCAGCGCCATGTGTTCATCCCATTGTCCCGCGGCAAGTTCACCCGCGGCTTGCGAAACCAGTCGCGCACGCTGTCCATCCAGCTTGCCCAACGCCTCGTTGACCCCGGCTGCCGCTTTCTTGATATTTCCCAGCGCCTTGATGAATTCGCGTGGAAACCGAACGCCCGAAACCGGAAAGTTTTCGACCGCACGCGCCGTCGATGCGCCATACATGGCATCAGCCGGCACCTGCATCTCACCCATCGAGTCATATTCGATACGAAAATCCCGCACCTGATTATTCTGATTCATGATTCCTCCCGCCGCATGCATAATAGCGTAATATCATCTTCCCGGGTTGTCTGGCCAAACAGTTTCAGCGTTCTAAGTAAATGTTCCGGTAAATCCATGGGCGAAGAATTCCGCCGGGTGACAAGCCAGTCGGCCAAGCGTTGATCGCCGAACATTTCGCCGCTCTCGCCTCCACCCCTTGCACTATGCGCTTCGGTCACGCCATCCGTATAAGCCAGTAGCAAGTCTCCCGGTTGCAGTTCAATCCTTTGCGGTTCAATCCCGATCTCCGGCAACATTCCCAAAGGAGGCGTGGAGGCATGCAGGCGTTCCACTCCCGATTTCGTCAGCAACATAGGCGGTACATGTCCGGCATTCAGCCAGAGAAAAGAATGGCTCTCAGGCTGTAATTTGGCCATAAACAGGGTGACAAACCGCCCGCCGGTAAGGGTCTTGCACAGCGCCTTGTTAATATAGTCCACCGCCTTGTCAAAAGGCATGTTCTCCGCTGCCAGCACATGCAACATCGCCTGTAGATTGGCCACGGTCAGCGCTGCCGGGTAACCCTTCCCCGCTACGTCGGCAATCACCAACCACATGCGTCCGTCAGGCAACGTAATAAAATCGTAATAATCACCGCCCACGGAGTAGCAACTTTGTTCGAATGCACAAAATGCATATCCGGGGATGTCAGGCGGTGCGTCCGGCAGCAAGCCTTGTTGAATCTCGGCGGCAATGGCCAGCGAATCCTTCAGTTCCTCGCGTTCCTTCAGTCCCCGTAACGCGGTATTTAAGCCATTGGCAAGTTTTCCCAGATCATCATCCGTCAACACCGGAACAAATGCATCAAAACGGCCATGCCGAAGATGTTGCAACCCTTTGGCCAGTTCGTCAGTCACCAGCTTCAGCGAATGGCTCATCAAAAATACCAGCCATATGCTGGCCGGAAAATATACGGTGAAAAGTACCAGCCCCTGCGATGCGATAAAATACTTTTCCGCCTTGACCTCCGTCCCCGCGACCAGGAAAGTAAAAATCGCCAGAAAACTGGCCGGAATCAATCCGGTTACTATAAAAATCAACCATGGCCTGCGGGATGAATCCGTCAGCGAAGACACGGGGCGCCAGTTATCAGGCGTGTTTGTCGGCGTTACGCCGGATGCATGGGCAAGGCGCAGGAGAAGGTCATAGTGAACGGTAATGGCAACTCCAAGGGCCGGTGCCAGGACCAGCGAGCCGCAATATATACTTAACACCAGAGAAAACGTCATCGGGGAGGTCAGCGACTCGTTGCCGGAAGATTCCGACAGCATCAGCAGAAGGATTACCAACCATGTGCCGAATACCGCGCCCGCTGTCAGGAATGCCTTCATGGCGCGCCATGGGAGATGAGCCATCATGGCATGATCCAGCCTGGATTGGCCGCTCCCGAAACTCTGGTGGCGCAGGATGTGGGACACAGGCCAATACACCCACGCCCCGGCCAGAATAAAAAGCAACAGAAACAGGGAAAAATTCATGCCGGAAACCCAGCGATGGAGTCCGAGAAAGCCACTGTTTCCCGTCAACCTCATCGTCATTTGCGCAATCAGAAACAGCAACGGCAAGGGCCAAAGGTTCAAAATATAACGCACGGTGGAAGCAAGCCCCGTCTTTGACTGAATCATGGACATGCTTGAAGGTTAAAGGTCTATGGACCCTGACACAAACGCTGATGACCGCGAAGGGGATCAGGGCGACCAATAAAAGAGGACGGCTGAACCCGCCCGCGGAACTTCCTGAACTGGCTCCCCGGGACGGACTCGAACCATCGACAAGGTGATTAACAGTCACCTGCTCTACCAACTGAGCTACCGGGGAATAAGAGGCGCGAACGTTACGAACCTGTTCGGGGAGTGTCAACAGCACTTGATATGGGAGGATCAATCATCCACACTTTAATTCTGGTGGCTGAAGACGGATATCCATATGCTTCCCGGCCCCGAAGGGAATAGAACACTGGACACAAAACTAAAGCATCAGGTGGCGCGCCTGCTGGAAATGGATGTAGCGGATATCGCCAGCCTGCCGGCGATCAAGCGTCATGCTACGCATCTGTTTCGTTTCCTGCATCGGGTAGGCGGGCGTTTTGTACACGACCAGTGCATCCAGCGAGCCTCCGCGCTTGCCTATGCTTCCCTGCTGGCTATCGTGCCTCTGGTCGCGCTCGGCGTCTCCATATTTACCAGCTTTCGCGCCTTTGACGTGGTGGCCGGAAAAATCCGCGACATGTTACTCAGCAACCTGTTGCCGGCCAGCCACGAAGCGGTGGAAAGCTATCTGGGAAGCATTGCCAGTAGAACGACCGCCCTTTCCGTTTTTGGCATTATCGGGCTTCTGGTTACGGCTACGGCGCTGCTGAATACTGTCGAAAAAGCCTTTAATTATATCTGGCGCGTTACGCGCGCCCGCCCGTGGCTGTCCAAATTTACGGCTTTTTGGGCAACGATCACGCTGACGCCCGTCCTGATCGGCGCCTCCATTACCATCACCTCGTATTTTACCGCGCTCCCCATCCTGCGACACGTTACGGCTCACGCAGCCACCCTGCAGAAAGCCCCTTTTCTGATTCCATGGGCGATGTCCTCACTGGCGTTGTCTACGCTGTATATGGTGCTGCCCAACACGCGCGTCCCCTTCCGCTTTGCCATCAGCGGCGGATTGATTGCGGGCGCATTATTTGAGCTGACAAAATACGGATTCGCTTTTTATATCACCAGACTGGCCCATTACGAACGCCTGTACGGGGCGCTGGGCGCTTTACCGATATTCCTGATCTGGCTTTACCTCATATGGGTGGTGGTCCTGCTCGGTTCGGAAATTGTTTTTTGCCTGCAACACCCCGAACAATCCCGCGTAAAGAACGCCACTTTTGTCCAGCCCGGTATACAGAAGTTCTTTGCTCACCTGATTCTGGTCCGCGCCGCACAAGCGCTGCAAGACGGGAAGATGCTGCGCATGGATGACTTAAGCCACGAAACAGACGTGCCGGATAATACCCTGCGGGAATGGCTGGATACACTGTGCAAAAATGGACTGCTACGCACCACCCGCGATCATGGCGCGGAAGCATGGGTGCCGGGCATGGATGCAAGCCGCCTTTATCTTAGCGAAATCCATGATGCACTGGCCGACAAGGCGATGTTCATTCCCGAAGACTGGCGTGACACGCCGCTTGGCCGCACACTGGCGAGTCTTTATTTACGTCTCGAACGGGAATGCAGGAATACGCTCGCCAGGGTCAGCCTCCGCGATTTAATCGAGTCGGAGACAAAGGATACAGGATGACACCGTGCACAAAATTAATGATTGCCGATTCTGAACACAATGCGGATATGCTTTATGCTTCCGGATTGTTCGTACCGGATGCTTTTATTGTTATCGGCTGGGATCATCAATGGCATGGATTGTTCTCACCCCTGGAGGTAGACCGCGCCCGCAAAGATGCCAGACTCACGCATATCCACCTGGACGCGCCATGGCGCGAGAAAGCGCGAAAACTGAAATGGAACGGGGGCCTGGAAGCTGCCGCCGCCGCCTTTCTACACGAACATGGCATCCGATCCGTCACCGTGCCGGGACATTTCCCCCTCATTTACGCCGAACAGATGCGTACGTGGGGGTTTAAAATCAAACCCTGCGCCGGCCCCCTGTTCCCCGAACGCGCTGTTAAATCCGAATATGAAATCGGACAATTGAGAAAAGTGGAACGGTTGACCCGGCGGGCCATGCGCATCGCGGAACAGTTCCTGGCCGCATCATCCATCGGCGATGATGGTATCCTGCGCCACCCGGAAACAGGCAAAAAAATGAAATCCAGCCATGTCCGTGGTGAAATCGAAACCTTTCTGATCGCGCGCGGCGCCATTCCATCGCATACCATTGTGGCCTGCGGACGTGAAGCCGCCGACCCGCATCAAATCGGTCAGGGATATTTAAGAGCACATCACCCCATCATTATTGACATCTTCCCCCGCCTGCTGGCTTCAGGCTACTGGGGCGACATGACCCGCACCTATGTAAAGGGAAAAGCAAGCAGCGGCGTAAGCAAACTCTACCGCACAGTACGCGAGGGACAGGATATCGGACTCGCCATGGTGCGCGACGGTGCGTCTGGAGCAAAAATTCATCAAGCCATCACCCGGCATTTTAAGTCATGCGGTTTCCCCACGGGAACAAAACGCGGACGGCAAATCGGATTCTTTCATGGCACGGGTCACGGCGTCGGACTGGATGTGCATGAATTGCCGCAAATTTCGATTCGTGATGATATATTGCACACTGGCAATGTCGTGACCGTTGAGCCGGGCCTGTATTATCCTGGACTGGGGGGGGTGCGGCTGGAGGATATGGTCGTGATAGATAAAAACGGATGCGAAAACCTGACGCGGTATCCACGACGGATGGAGATTCCCTGATGCAATGCATCTCCGGCGTCATCATCACGGCGATTCATGAATAATGCGGGTTAGGAAAAAACCCTGAACTGGCGCATAACACCATCCATGTTCTATAATCCGGCATACAGCTTGCTGGAGGAAGTATGGTCGAACAAAACCATGAGTTTTTTGATTTGTCGGGAATCCACTCGCCACGGAAGCAAGTAGAACTGCTCACGGCAAAACAATTTCACCTTCTCGAAGGCGTGTCCGCTATCAATCTGCGCATCCTCAACAGCGTTAGCCGGGCCATGCATGTATCCAGAGGCGTGGAAATGCTGCATGAAGGAGATACGCCGCACGGTCTCTACTTTGTGGAGAATGGCAAACTGTCCATTGCCAGACAAATTGGCGGGCAGCTCAGGATACTGGCATATCTGCATCCGGGCGATGTATATGGCGAATTCGGCGCGTTGCGAAGAAAATCACGATATGCATCGGTATTCACCACCGAGCCCAGCCGCATCATCCGGGTGGATTTAATCGCGGTACAACAGGTACTCGAAGCCGATTCGAACTTCAAGAGCCACCTCATGCAATTGCTTTCCTACCGCATGCTCGACAGTTTATTTTTTACCCACCCTGTATTCAAAAATCTTCCGGATGACATACGCACAGCACTGGCGAGGGAGCTGCCCACTCATTTCACCCAACGTGGGGAACGCATTTTCTCCCAGGGAGAAGCACCCAAAGGGATTTACATCATTTTATCCGGTGAAGTCGAGATACGCTATCTCAACCGAGCCAGGGTCGAGGTGCTTCTGGAAATACGAAGGGATGCCGACATGCTTGGCGAACTGGCCCGGAACCATGGTCAATCCCTGGCCTATTCCGCTGTCGCCGCCAGCGACCTGGATATGCTGAAGCTGAATAATGAAGCCATGCGTATTCTGGAAAAGCGCCACCCGGCTACATTCAAGATGCTGGGAACGTGTATTGGTAAACGGGCCGAGTACACCATCCAACGATTAAAAGACAATCCGGTTTAATCTTTCTGTTTGATCATGGCGCTTCCACCCAGACGCCATAGCACCCAAGCCCCCGGCAGAGCGGCAACCGCCAACACGATCACCCACAATGCCGCCATGACCGCTGCCGCATCCGCATTGCCGCCAAAGTATACGGCCAGCCCCACATAACCTGCTTCCCGAACACCAAATCCATTGAAGGAAATCGGAACAGCCGAGGCCAGCGCGACCAGGCAAACCATGACCCCATAGGCTGGCCAGGACATTTCCAGCCCGGCGGCATGTCCCAGAATGACATGTATTTCCACCACCAGCGCCTGAAACAGAATGGACAAGGGAAGGCTTTTCCACCAGGCGCGGTAAAAGGCAGGCTGGTCAATCGGCAGCGATTGCCAGCGTTTCATCCATCGCGGCAATCTTCGGTGCCAAAACGAATACGTCAGCATTCCGGTCCACAAAGCAAACACTGCACCCAGCCACGCAATCCACCACTCTCGTGGTAAATCAAGCCTGAACATACAAGCCGTGGCAATGATGCTGATCGCCACCACGCCATTGACCCGTTCCAGAATGACACTGGCGGCAGCGGCCCAACCCGCACCTTCCCGTCCGCGCGCCAGCAGATAGCCACGCGCCACATCGCCACCGATAATGGAGGGTAAAAACAGGCTCAGGAACATCCCCAGAAAATACAATTCGATCTTGCGTGACATTTGCACCACGAGGCCCAATCCACGTGCCAGCCAGGTCCAGCGCATGGCGGACAACACCTGCCCGGCCATCAGGAAGAAACAGGCCAGCACCACCCATAGAACATTGACGCTTCTCAAGCGTTCCAGAACCGCTTTAAGATCAATGAAGTGCGTCAACCCCGCCAGCAATAGCAGGCTTATGCCTATTTTAACTGCCAGTTTCACGAAGCCTTTCATCAATAAAGTTTCAGCGACTCTTCAGGAGACGTCCTCTTGCTTTTGTGCGCCAATTTTTCTCCGAATTGCATAATGCCTCCGTCCGGTGGATTCATAATAGGTGCGCGTCTGCATTTCCAGAATCAGGCCAACGCCAAACAGCAGCAACCCACTGATAATCAACAACGAACCCAACTGCAACATAGGCCGGCCCGCCAGTTCCGTTCCGGAGACAAGTTTGCTCATGCTCAGCCACAGATCTATGCCAACACCGGCCACAAAGCTGAGAAGTCCCGCCGACCCGAAGAGTTGCAGCGGTCGATCCGTAAACCGCTGAAAAAACAATACCAGCAAGAGATCCACCAACACGCGGGTGGTGCGCCCCAACCCGTATTTACTCTCGCCAAAGCGTCTTGGCCGGTGCGTCACCACTTCCTCACCAATACGTGCGCCATACAATGCAGCCATCGCCGGCAAAAACCGATGCTGTTCGCCATACAAATGGAGGTTCCTGGCCACTTCAGCCCGCATCAGTTTCATCGGGCAACCGTAATCATGCATGCGCACTTTGGTGGATGTGCGTATCAGGGCGTTGGCAATGCGCGATGGAAGGTTGCGTGTCAGACCGGCATCCTTGCGGTTTTTGCGCCAACCGTTAACCATATCCAGATCGTCCCGTTTCAACCTCTCAAGCAGCTTTGGAATATCCTTGGGGTCTGTTTGCAGATCCCCATCCATGTACACAACATATTCACCACGCACTGCTTCAAACCCGGCGCTCATGGCCGCTGTCTGACCAAAGTTCCGGCGTAACTGGATGCCGGTGACGCGGCTATCGCTGGCGCACGCCTTCTCGATGGCGGCAAATGTGCCGTCATCGGAACCGTCATCCACCAGAATTAACTCATGGGGAACCTCGCTCAATGCCTGAGAAATTTCCTCAACCAACAGAGGAATATTCTCCTCCTCCCGGTACACCGGTACGACAATCGAAATCAATTCCTGGGCCATGTTAACCCCTCCACAGGTCTCAAACTGATCAACAACAGCCATTCTCTGGCAACCATGCCGAAACGGCGTTTGTGAATAATCAAATAGGGAAGAATAGCGGGAGGAAATCCGGTCAGTGCCTTCTGCGGCAATACCAGCGCTTTCCCCTGCATCAGCCAAACCGCTACATCATGCATATTCGTCAACATCGGTAATCGGCCACCATGATAATACAATAATGACGGTTGGAAATAACGGTAGGTTGCAAGTGAATTTCCGCCAAACCCCGCCTGCGTGGCGGCAACGGCCATGGCGGACGATATTTTATGATGATCAAAGCGGGGAAGCACCCATCCGGCAAGGATAATGACGCAAGCGGCCATTCCCATGGCTATCACGGGCATGGCCTGACCCAAACGAAGGCGCAGGCTCATGGCGGCGGCAACCAGCACGGGTGTAAAACACAAGGCATAGATCCATTCGCCGGGCCACTGTATCTGCAATGCAATGCCTGCCCCCACGACCGCGGCAAAGGATAAGACCAGCGCCCCTCGAGTCAGCCAGTTTCCGGCCTGTCCCTCATGTTTTTGAATCCAGAAAGCCATCATCAGAGCCGCCGCCGGAAAGGCAGGCAACATGTAGTTGGGAAGGCGCGTGCTGGCCAGCGTGAAAAAGATGAAAAATACCCCTATCCAGCACAGCAGGAACAGACGAACAGGTTGCTCCCGCAGCGTGGCGCGCTTCCACGCGCCCAGACCCAGCGCCGCCACCAGTAAGCCGCTCCACGGAAACCATCCCGCCAGAAAGGTAAGGATGTAAAATCCGGGAAAGCCGCGGTGCCCCTGCAAGGCCCCGGTAAACCGGTCAATGTTATGATGCAGCAGAAACCCTTTCAGCCACTCGCCATCGGTCAGGACGCCCACCGCGATATACCATGGCAAGGCCACAGCCAGAATAACACATAAGCCGATAACGGGTCGGAACTTCCTGATGTTTTCCCGCTGTCCCATCAGCAGAAGAAATGCCAGCATCACCAGCGCCGGAAGCAGAATAGCCACGGGCCCCTTGGCCAGCACGCCGAAACCCAGCGCCACATAAGCAGCCATCAACAGACGATAATTCCTCATCCCTTCAAGGTAAAAACAGAGGAAAGCGGATAGCGCAAAACCAATGCACAGCATCAGCAACGGGTCAGGCGTGGCGGCTCGGGCAATCACCACGATATGCAGACTGCTAACCAGCAATAACGCGGCAATCAGGCCAGTGCGCGCATCGGCCATGCGCCGTCCGAAATAAAAGACCACCAGCACCAGCGAGGAAATCGCTATCGCCGACGGCAGGCGCGCCGTCCACTCATGCACGCCGAATACATGAAACAGCGGCATCATCAGCCAGTAAAGCAGGATCGGCTTATCAAAGCGCAGACCGCCATTGAATACAGGCACCCACCAGTTGCCCGCCGCGAGCATTTCACGGGCGCACACGGCATTGTTAGGCTCATCCACGTCCCACAGGGTATTTCCGCCCAGCATGAACATGAAATTTACGGCACAAAACAGTAACAGCCACGGCACTGGCCGCGCAGCCATGCGTTCAAGCATGATGACTTCTTACAAAGTAATGAAAGCGCCCATGAATGGGCGCGCAAATCGAAAAACGGGAGCTTTTCACGACTTTTTTAAACATATTTCCCGGATACGCATTACAATCCCGGATACGTCACCGGAAATAAACAGTCGTTTGCGCCGTGATGTATGGCCGGATGCCACCTCTATGTCCCGTCTCGCGCAACTCAGTAATTCAGCCATAAAATTGACAATAGCGGCATTCGCCTTTCCGTCCTGCGCGGCTTCGCGTACGGCAATTTTTATGGCATCGCCATGCATGCCGCGTAATTGAGGTTTTCGCGCGCCCGGTTGAGCATGGATATTGACATAAACGCCCCCCTTTCCAATCGTGATAGCGGTCATAAAAGATGTATCTTCTATGCCGCCCATTCGCGCACGCCATCTTTAACGGATTGGAACCATTCATCTTCATTGGCGCAGGATTGATTTATCACCCACAACGATTCCAGCCATGCCTGTAATCTTTCAGGCTCATGGAAAGCTATATTGGCGTCTGCCTGGATGAATGCGACAATCTTCTCAATTGATCTTGGCGATGTGAATGCAAAAAGAGTTCTGGTTTTACTCAGAGCCTCTTGCAAAACTCGTGAGCAGCGATCGGCTTCCCCACTTTGGTCCATTTCCGAGCTGGAATTTCGGTCCATGGAACCACCATGCACCTCATTCCATCCCGACAATGGACTCAAAGTGGGAT
>VAOW01014092.1_pt1 | contig 62635 bp, 62 predicted proteins | sample 3393921 | NCBI WGS metagenome assembly VAOW01 (sample SAMN08290428, study PRJNA428436) | hydrothermal vent metagenome | isolation source: Deep-sea hydrothermal vent chimney | place: Indian Ocean: Southwest Indian Ridge | depth 2742 m m | reverse complement strand
TTAATGGCGAAGGATTATGCGTTAGCCGTTGCGGCAAAACCAGCGCTCGGACAATTTGGTTTTAATATTGTTTCTGTTGCTGCGCTATTGGCAACGTTCTCGGCCATTAATGCAACGATTTATGGGAATGCACGTCTGGGTTATATCATTGCAAAAAAAGGTGGACTACCTGAAATATTCAATCAGGAAAGGCAAAACATACCGGAAACGGGTGTTGTTATTACGGCAGTTCTCAGCCTGATGATGGCTAATACGATTAATTTAACGGAGATTGCTATTATTGGTAGTGCCAGTTTTTTACTGATATTTTTTCTGGTTAATATTAGCGCGTATAAGTTAGCCAGGAAAATAAATGCGAACAGAATAATCATTTTAATGGCCTGTTTAGCGAGTGGTGCGGCATTAGCAACTTTACTTGTTCACACTTATTCGAGTAATACTGGAGCCATTGGTGTGTTTTTATCGTTGATATGTATTTCAGTCTTATTTGAATTTATTTATGGTCGTTTAATTCGAGGTCAATTTTTTCGGCGACTATAAAAATGCAGCATTATCATTGCTTATAGTTTAATTTCCTGTTTATTTACGTTTTTTTTAAATAGTAATAATGATTTAGATAGCAAATTTAGATAGCAAATAATTTTGGGTAGTTATTTATGATGGCATTTTCCTGCGAACAGTTAAAACAACAGCTACAACAGGTAATTGTTGGCCAGGAAGCGTTGCTTGACCGGCTTATTATTGCCCTGGTTTGTGGTGGTCATGTGCTGCTGGAGGGGGCTCCCGGCCTGGCAAAAACGACCGCAGTGCATGCGCTGGCCGGTAGCGTGCATGCTTCTTTTCAGCGTATTCAGTTTACCCCGGATTTAATGCCCGGTGATCTCACTGGCAGTGAGATTTTTGAACCATCCAGAGGAGAGTTCCGGTTTATGCCGGGCCCTCTGTTTCATGAAATTGTACTCGCAGACGAAATTAATCGAGCGCCACCCAAGGTTCAGTCTGCACTGCTTGAGGCGATGGCGGAGCATCAGATTAGCGTTGGTGGTGAAACCCATATATTACCAAAACTGTTTATGGTTATGGCCACCCAAAACCCGCTGGAAAGTGCTGGGACGTATAGCCTGCCAGAAGCCCAGCTGGACCGTTTTCTGTTTCACCTTATCATGCAATATCCAACGCGTGATGAAGAAATTGAAATTCTGCGGCGTACCCGCCAGGTAGAGGATGGCCGTCTGGATACATTAATAAAACCCATTGCCAGACCGGCGGACATTCTTGCCCTGCGTGAGCAGTTAACCACGGTTCATGTGGAAGCGTCGATTGAGCACTATATTGTTGATCTGGTTGCCGCAACCAGAAATATCAACCAACACATTCCTGAATGGGGTGAGATGGTCAAAGCCGGCGCTTCACCCAGAGGGGCGATTGCTTTATTGCGTGCAGCCAGTGCCAGTGCCTTATTAAAGCAACGTGATTATGTGATTCCAGAAGATGTGATAGAGCTTGCAGTGGACGTTCTGCGGCACCGTATTTTTCTGGACTTTAGTGCACCGGCAGAAGGGATTAGTGGCGCGCAGATTATTGCCGAACTTGTGCAACGGATACCCGCGCCTTGAGCTTGAAAAGCCTCTCTCCGTTTGAACGGGCATTACTTGATCATCAGGCGGTTAACGCGTGCATACAGCAGGGGCATAACTGGTCTGGAAAGGGGTTCCCCTGGCCAATGTGTGAAATCAGACAGGGTCAGAGTGGCGATCTAATAGCACAACAACAGGGTAGTGGTATCGACTTTAGCGAAACCCGGCCTTATCAGACGGGTGATGAACCACGGCATATGAACTGGCGTGCAACAGCCCGAACCGGGCGTCCTCAGGTGCGCGTTTTTCAGGCAGAGCTGACCCCCACCAGTTACTTTTTAATTGATCGCCGTGCCACCATGCGATTCGGTACACGCCGACGCCTTAAAGTGGCGCAGGCAGCACGGCTGGCTATCTTTCTGGCGGCCTGGGAAGCGCGAAATGGTGCCGAGCTGGGTAGCCTTATCTTAAATGAGACGGCGCAATGGCAACCGCCAGCCAGCGGTGAAAAAGGTATCTATCAGCTAGCACAAAATGCCACCAAACCCTGTCCACCGATGTTTGATGTGCCTCAGCCTGAAATGAAATACGCCTTAGCCTTGCTGGCTGAACAACTGCCGGCGGGCAGTCATCTATATATTTTGAGTGACTTTTCTGACCTGACTGAAACGCTGGTGCCGCGACTTCATCAGCTTGGTCTGCAACATCGAGTCTGGGCGATTAGTATTCACGATCCGGCAGAGCAGCAACTGCCCCTTGCCGGTCAGCTGCAACTGATATGGAATCAGCAGTCGGGTATGGCAGGGGACATGATAGATAAGAATGGGATAGATAAGAACGGAGTAGATAAAAACAGAGTCAATAAAAATACAACCAATAGGAACAGGGTAGATAATAAAGCAGACCGTGTCGTAGACAGTACACCACTGACGGACACAGTGATTAACACCCATGATACGGTTATTCAGCAGCAGCATAAACAACGTTTTGAACAGCGACAACGGCAGCTTAAAAAACGGTGTGAGTCATCGGGAATTAACTTCACAGCCATTTTTAGTGATACGGAGGATCTTGTAAAAGCCCTGCAGGGTACGCCTCAATGAACAGTGCTGGGCTCATGCATATTGCTGATATATTGCCGCCGTCTGTGCCGGTATCATCATCAGAGACTATCTGGCTTTATGTTTTACTGTTGATAGTGTCCGTTCCTGTCGTCGTTTCTATTGCTGTCTATATCAGGTATTCAGCATCAGGCAAGTACCAGCTAAAACGGTTGTATCGACGACACCTGTGGCACAAAACCGGCAACCGGCAACGAGCCCTGCAATTAGGCCGATTGTTGTGTCAACGCCTGGAGCTACCACATATCAGCACTTCAGCCTTTTCAGGGTGCCGGGATAATCGGCAGTGGCGGCTATTTTCAACGGCACTACTGTTCGCCTGTTTTAGTCGTGAGGATCCTGACGATGAGGCCATGAAGGCTTTATTGGACCAGGCCGGTCAGTGGTTTTAGCCTGAGTATTTCATAGCAATGCAGGATTATCTTCTATTAGAACCGGGCTGGTTATGGTTATTGCCCACAATGCTGTTTGTTCCCTGGTTAATGCAGCGCGGCTGGCTGCTGAAACCAAACCGGCAGATACCGGCAATGGCTGTGCGCCATCCGCAGGCAATGGATTATCCGGTTTCAACCTCTAACCGTAACCCCGGTCGCTATTTTTTAACGGCATTGAGCGGCTGTTTGATGCTGCTGGCACTGGCACAGCCGATCCACCTGGGTGCGCGTCTGGCAACACCGGCAGCATCCGCCGATATAATGCTGATTATTGATACCTCGGTCAGTATGGTGTTGAGAGATTATCAACTCAATGGACAACGCGTTGAACGGATGACGATGATGCAGGCATTGCTGGATCGGTTTTCCAGGCATTATACCGGCCAGCGTATCGGCATTGTTATAGCCGGTAGTCAACCACAAATTCTGTTGCAACCAGCTAGGGACAAGGCATTAGTCCGGTATTTAATTAATCGACTTACACCCGCTATTGCGGGCCGGCAGGCTGCTCTGGGTGATGCTGTCGCGGTAACGGCTGAATACATTAAGTCGCACCAGCAGGCGGTGGATACAGTGATGGTTTTAATCAGTGCTGGCATTGCGCCCAGCGGTAAGTTATCGCCTGTTGCCGGGGCTGAACGTGCGGCTAAGGCGGGTGTGGTATTAAACACCATTGCGGTTGGTTCAACAGATATGCTGCTTCATGGAGTCGGTGGCGACCAGCTGGGGGAGCTTATCTATGTACCTGCCGATTTAAAACTGCTAAAACAGATGGCGCTAATAACGGGCGGCGAAAGCTTTCATGCGGTTAATGTTGCGGCAATGGATGCGGCATTAAAGCAAATTGAACAGCGTTATCAAAAGAACCCAGCTAGCCAGCATACACCACGTCTGCAACAACCGTTATATTACTGGCCGCTGGCTGCTGCCATTCTAATACTGATGATTATGGACTTACTGCCTTATCGCAGGATGCGACATTCAGCGTGATGAATTTATTCATCGACCAGCTGTACTGGCGGCAACCATTGTGGCTGCTGCTGGTGTTATTTCCGGTGTTGCTGATGTGGTGGCGGATGGTACGACAACGCCATAGTTTACGAAACTATGCGGAGGCTTCACTGCTGCCCTGGGTTATGCTGCCCAACCGGCAAAGGCGCAATTACTGGCAGACAGCCGCGCAGCTTTTGATCTGGCTGTTGCTTGGTATGGCTGCCGCCGGTCCGCGTTTGATGCTTTTTGCGCCGCAGAAATTGTTACCCTCTCAGGGTGCGGCGGTGATTGTTATTGATTATTCCCGTTCCATGCTGGCGCGTGATGTTTTTCCAGATCGACTACAGCAGGCTCACGATGCAGTAAAGCAATGGGTTGGGCAGGCGCATAAATTTAAACTTGGGCTGGTTATCTTTGCTGGAAAATCACATGTCGTGCTGCCGCCCACTGCAGATAAGCAGGCATTAGCAGAAACCGTATCGCTACTAAATGAAATTCAGTTACCGACTTATGGCACTGCATTGGTCGATGCCTTAAAACAGGCGAAATCACTATTACATAATGCGTCCGGTTCGCGCGCCATTATCCTGCTGACAGATGGCGATGTTTCTAGTGCGGCATTGGCGCAGGTGCAAACAATAGGCGCTGAACTGCACGCTGAAAAAATATCACTGCATCTTCTGGGTGTGGGTACACCATCACCAGTTGCGCTGCACGATGAAAATGGGCGCTGGCTAAAATATAAGGGCAAAACAGTTATTACACGGCTTAAAGAAACGGCGTTACAGGCGCTCGCAGAAAATAAAGGCGTAACCTACAGTCGATTAACCCCGATACTTGATAACCAGCTGTCGAATGTATGGCAGCCACCGATAGCCCGCATTGCAGCTCGGCACAGGGATCAGGTTTTGTGGAAAGAATTATTTCCCTGGTGCCTTATACCGGCTTTATTGTTAATTATTATCAATCACCTATCGATACCCCGTCTGGTTCTGCCGGTGGCAGGCATTATGGTCATTATCGGGTTAATGCTGCCGCAAATTAGTCAGGCGGGGGAACGGAATACTTTACCGTTGGCATACAAGGCCTGGCAGAACGGAAATTATATTACTGCGGAAAAATATTATGCTCAGGTAGAGGGTTACGCTGCGCGTATGGGTGAGGGCGCGAGTTGTTTTCGTGGCGACCGTATACCCTGTGCGATTGCTGCCTTTAGCCGTGCAGCGTGGCTGGCGACGAGTGATAAACAACGGGGGCGGGCGGCATTTAACCTGGGCAACAGTTTTTTTAAACAGGGCGATTTTAAATCGGCCATTACGCTGTATAAAGACGCCTTACGTTATCAGCCGCAACAGCGCAGTTACCGGAAAAATCTCAGCATCAGCGAAGCGGTGCAGCAAAACATTGAAGATCAAAAGGCTGAATACCGACGGCGTTTGCAGGCGACCCATAAAAGCCTCAATCAATCAGGTTTGGGGCAGAGAGCCGCACCGGTTAATGAAGACAATAAAACCGTATCGACGATGAATAGTACAAAGCATAATCGCCGCAGCAATCAGCCGCTAAAGTCTCAAGCCATAAGTCTGACTGAAGCACAGCTTGCACTCTATATGCAACGTAGCCAGCACTTTGCCAGCCTGAAAAAGAGTCAGGGGCGACGCGTTCAGCATCAGCATGACTGGGGTCGATTCACCAATAAGGCCCCGACTGCTGCGCGTAAAGTTAAGTTCTGGCAACGGTTGTTTGAGCTGGATGATGGTATTCTGGTACACCGTAATACGCCAGAAACCCTGCCGGGAGTGCGCCCGTGGTAGTTCGCTACTGCCTGATATTGCTGGCGCTGGTCGTATCCATCCCCATCTGTGTGCAGGCGGCTGAGAGTGAGCTCACGGTATCCATTCCTGCAACGGCTATACAGTGGGGGCAATATCTGCGAGCAACCCTGCGTTACCGTGGTAAACAGTCACTGGGGGCGATTAAGCTGCAGGCATGGCGGCCATTTGTTGCTATCAGCAATAAAAGGGAATCCAGTGATGTGGATAGCGAGGGGCGAGATATACAGGTTATCCGGCTGCGACTTTATCCGCGTCGTACGGGTGCTTATACCTTGCCGAGATTGACGCTGGGCGATGCACGCAGCCAGCCGGTCAGTCTCAATATTCGTCCAGCTGTTGTTGAACGACACCCGGTTAAGCTGGTCTGGCAGCTATCCACTCGGTCGCCGTGGCAGGGTGAGGCGGTGATTGTGCATGTGCAATTATGGACGACTGATTATGCGGCGCATGTGCGGCTCGATGTGTCGAAGCAGCCACAATTTCTGTCCCGACCATTAAAAACACAACGCCATTTGCTCGCCGATGGAAGTTACCGTTTTGATACCGGCTGGATTCTTTATCCCACCGAAGCTGGGCCTTTGTTGCTGGATTTGCCACCAGTGCGATATCAATTGTATGGCGGTGATCGCCGGCGATTTTATTTACCGCTGCAATATTTCCAAGTGAAAGCATTGCCGACGTATTTGCCACCCACACTGCCTGTGGGGCGGTTAGCCATCCGCAGTAAAATAGATAAAGCTCAGTGGCAAATTTCTGTTCGAACCAAAGCACTCATTCCTTATGGTGTGCCTGGGCTTGATGCCCAGCTGGCTGCCATCAGTAAACATAATATTGCCGACATTAAAATTCAGTACACGCAGCGCTCAGCTTATAACGATTACGGCGATAGCAGCCTGTATTCTGTCCCTCTGCCCGACTGGCTAATGCCGTTTGGAAAAGACCTGACGCTAACCTTGCGTTACTTTAACCCCGCCACGGGGCGGATTGAAGACATAACTCACAACTTGCCCCGGTACTGGAAAATGCCGACATGGGCGTGGTGGTTAATGGCAGTTTCCGGGGCGGTTAGCGTTGCCTTGCTGGTCAGGCCTATACGTCCAGGACTAGAAATACAGGTCAGTCGACTGGTGTTGCGCCGAGCGCTACGAAACGCCAGCAGTGCAAGGCAATTGCGACGCGTGATTTTGAATCATGGTCATTATGTCACCCTCTCTGAGTGGGTAGAGAAAATCCCGGCACGAGAATCGAAGCGAAAGGTAATTGTTCAGCAGCTAAATTGTGCCTGTTTTTCAGCGACAGACCATAGTGATATTCAAGCTTTGAAGACAGCGTTATTAAAACTTAATTAGCCCGCTGAATTATGAAAATCTGCACAGGTTCCTGTTTTTCCTGGTTATATGGAATGAAGGGTGTGCGATGATTCTCAATGCCGGGACGGTGTTACTTCTTCTCAGGAATTTCCCAGCCAAAGATAACCCCGGTTAGCAATTTATAATAATTTTTATAGTCATTAGCCGTAGCTGGAATAAACTTTTTAGCCTTTCCAGCAAAGCGTCTTAATGTGGGCATAGTGGCGGGGGTTTCATGTGTGAGAGCGGTGATTATTTTGGCCCTTTGTGCAGCAGTCACCCGTCTACTTACGGTAATGCCCTGGTTGGCTATCTTACCGCTCCTGAATAGTGTAACCAGTCCTTCACGTTCTTTTTTAGGTACTTTTTTAATGAAATATTTGTCACGTAAAATAACAGCTTTACATTTACCGCGTTTAAATGATTTATAAGCGCCGTTCATACCACCTTTGACCGAAATTATATCAGGCAGGCTGATAGCATTTTTATACTGAGCTAATACAGTCAATGCTGCAAGATTAGGTGGTGCAAGCCCACAGACTGGCTGATTAACGAGGTCTTCAAGACTGTTGATGACATGGCCACCAAAACCAGTTTCACCTTTTTTCATGACCACAATAAAGCGTAAATATCCGGGTAATTTTGCAACCGGAATATGGCCAAATCGTTTTATTCGCCATGAGATGAAATGTGGCCCGTCGAAAATAATATCATACTTATCTTCGCGCATATCACGCTGATAAAATAACCAGCCTTTTGCCTGTTTGTAGATTACTTTTTCGCCAAGTACTTTAGTCAGTAGATTTGCTATAGGGACATACTGTTTTTTACCATTCGCCAGGCTTTCGCGTGGTGGTGAGGTCAGAATTAAATCGGCGCGTACGGAAGAACAAAATAACAGTAACAGGAAAACTCCCAGGATTAGACGAGTCGATTTTCCTTTTAACAGGCTATTTTTTTCGTACACAGCATTTAACCTCAGAATTTAATAAGCAGGCAGATTTTAACTATTTTTATTTGTCTTATGTTTCGTACAAAGATCTCTTATAGCATATGAGTGAAAAAAAATAGGATTCAACAGCCATTTAAGGCTGATATTTTAGAATCAATCGAGATGACCCATGATTAAAAGTATCCAGCAGATGCGCTGGCTTTCTATCTGGAAATTACCGTCCTTCGTGAGAATTATTTTTCCTGAGCAGGTTCCTGCCTGAGTTCACACATCAGCTGATCATTAATCCATTGTTGCAAATAACTTACGGCGCGTTGCGGGGTTTCCGCTTCACTAAAATGTTCGAGTAGTGCCTCACATAAATCTGCGAACGAAGCGCCAGATATCGCCAGTGTCAGTGCGGTAATTTCTGCGCTTTCCAGTGCACGGTAGCGACTGACCAGATCCTGACGCCAGATTAACCAGGTGGTCTCATTGGCTGTTTTTTGTGGCGGTGTTTCTGCGTTGGCAAGTGCCCGCCAGATCTGAAAACTATTCGAGTGTTGCGGCAATAACTGTACCGCGTCATGGAAACGCAGTGTCAGTGTCGCCCATGCATCAGGTTCCAGTTGGGCCAGTTGATCAAGGGTTACGCACGGGCAATTGGCGGCATCAAAACTGTTAGCAAAAGCCTGTTCGATACGGGTAATTTCGGCAATTTCAGGTAACTGCTTAAACGGCTCCAGCTGTTCGACCATTGCAACCATATGTTGGCCAAAATAACGCAGGCTGGGATGGTGTGATGGGTAGCTTTCGATGTATTGTACCCTTAGAGTTTCGAATAGCTCATCACCCAGATAGCTGTGCAGGCGTTCATAGTCTATACCCAACGCTTCCTTTAAACGCAGAACATAAGCGTTACCGTAGAATGTCATGCGCTGCTCGGCTGAGTGCTGAGGTGTTGATTCGATGTGCTCAACGATACCCTGTGCTGCATTATTTAGCAGATAACCCAGAAATTCGTGCTGTAGTTTACGCAGTGCGTCCATAGGTTTTCTCTTCTGCTGGAGGATGTTGTCTGGTGTTGCTTCGTACCAGCGCTTCTGCCGGTAATGTCCTGGCGGCAATGTCTTCGGCAATCGCCAGCTCCTGGCGCAACTGCACAAACTCTGGAATATTATCATCGCGTTCGATCATTGTGCTCACTGCGCCAAAACGGTTGAGTGCGGTGGCATAAAGCGCCCATACCGGATCGCAGATATCATGATCATGGGTATCGATAATCATCTCACCATTATAGCTATGACCCGCGAGGTGAAACTGCATGACTCGATCAATATCAATGCCATTGAGATAATCAACCGGATCAAATTGATGATTATGTGCACTGACAAAAATATTGTTTATGTCTAACAGAATATGGCAATCAGCGCGGCGTGCAATTTCATTTAAAAACGCCCATTCAGTCATCTCAGAATGCTTATAAGTAACATAACTGGAAAGATTTTCAAGCAGGATGTGCCGACCCAGATACGTCTGCACCTGCATCACCCGATCTACAATATGCGTAATAGTGGCTTCGTTATAAGGCAGTGGCAAGAGGTCATGGCTGTTGGTGTGGTCAACGCTGGTCCAGCACAGGTGATCTGAAACCCAGTGTGGCTGCACGCGTTGTATGAGTTGTTTCAGGCTTTTCAGATAATGTAAGTCTAGCGAGTCGGTGCTACCGATGGAAAGCGAAACACCGTGCATAACCATAGGGTAATCACGCCGAATTTTATCGAGATAGTCGAGCGGTTTGCCGCCTGGCACCATATAATTTTCGGAGAGTATTTCAAACCAGTCGACAGCGGGTTTGTGTTCCAGTATGTAGGAGTAGTGATCCTTACGCAGACCAAGGCCAAAACCCAGAAAAGGACGTGTCACTGTACGGCTACTCCTGCAATATCGTATAAAAATGCAAGCGCGCCTGAACAGTTATCTTTTCAGGCGCGCTTGCATTAATCCAGATACCGGCTTTTATTTAACGATTTTACCGCCCATTTTCTTACAGGACTGCGCTGACATATTCAGGAAGCCCATACCTTTACAGGAACCCATCCCTTTACAGGCGTTTGATGCAGTTTTACAGTCATTCTGGCCTTTGCAGTTATTGACACCAAAGCAGTGTATGGTGGTGTCAGTTGTTCCAGCAGCAAAAACAGGTGTAGCAGCGCTTAACATACCGGCGGCAGCAATTGCCATAGCAATACCCATTGCTTTTTTCGAATGAATCATTTTTAAGTCTCCTAAGTTTACGTGTATGTGCTGTGTCCAGGTTTGCTGCCACTATTGTGAAGCAGTACCTGCTGATTTTGTAATTAAATCCAGAGTCTGTCCCCATTTAAAGGATAAATAATTACAGAATGTAATGACAGAGTATATTACGTATAGTTCGCGGAAAACAGACTTATATTAAGAGTAAGGTTATAAAAATCGGGTAAAAATGTGATATATGGGGTTAGCTTGATGTTTTTTTCTGCTCAAAGTGAAGAAAATACTGGTATTACCGCCTGGTTTCAGCAAAATTGTACGGATTTATTGTTTCAATGCAGGCGTATTAATCGCGATTTTTTTAAAATGGGTGATTAGTCTGTTATATAATTGCGAGTTAATCGGCAGTATTTTAGACAATAACGGCGTGTTATCAATCAGGTGAATAGATGCGAGGACTACATATTGTGATGGAATATTTACGGGAGCGACAGTCACCCGTTACCAGGTATTTTCATATCGTGGTTTTATTGCTGGTTTTAAGCCAGCTAGTGGTTTCTAACTTTATGGACTTTAGCCGTAATGGCGAGATAAGTACCAATATAGTTGAGTATTACGGAACATGGATACACATAATTACCGGGCTGTTTTTGTTCCCGGTGTTTTTAATCTTTGTCGTTGTCGTAATTCGGACGCATGGTGTTAAATATTTTTTCCCTTATTTATTCGGTGATCTCGCACAATTAAAAACTGACATTCGCCAGCTAAAGCGGTTCCAGATGCCTGCTTCCAATGCTTCTGGTATTGCTCCAATAGTACAGGGGCTAGGTTTGGGTGCTTTAATGCTGACGCTTTTAGCGGGGCTGATCTGGTTTATCTCCTGGCGTTTTGGCGCACCCTGGTCAGATTCTGTCAGGGAGGTGCACGAATGGCTTACTGGTCTGGTAGAGGCCTATGTTATTGGCCACGGTAGTATGGGTGCGTTGCATATTCTTTATACGGTAAGACAGCGAAAAAGGAGTTAATGGAGTTGGAAGCTACAGCCGTCAAAGGATCTGGAAATGTTTCCAGCAATACGGGCAGTTGGCGGATATTTGCCAGCTGGCATCAGCGTTATATTATGCCTTCGCCTTTGTTTGCATTGGGTTGAGCGGGGACTGAGGGTTGTTGATCCTGCTGCTTGTGGCGCTTTAACGCTGCAATGGACTTCTGCATGGATTCATTGAGTTTTTTCATCCCTTTGAGGAATGAATTATGCATATCTTTTGAGCCATTGCGTAGCGCATTGTTGAGTAATTTAATGCCTTCATGCATGTTATTACTCATCGCATGCATGTTGTTTCGCATTGATTTGGAAAAGTTATCGCCAGGTTGTTGCTGTTTTGTGGCCGCACGTTCAAGTGGAATTTGTGTTTGTGTGGCATCAATTCTCCATCGACCCTGCTCTAAAATCAGCGAGGTATTGAATGGCTGATTGAGTGCTGGATTGGTTGTTGATGGATTTAAAATTGTGGTGACACTGGTACGGCTGTTTTTTAATTCAAAATGCCGGACAGGTTTCAGTGTTTTGATGGTATCTTCAAATGCTTGACGGCTGTTGCTGGAAACCAGCTGCTCGGCGGCTTTTGTCTTACCATCCTGAATAAGTTGCCAGTATTGATGGGCAACAGATGCGGGGCTTTTTGCGGGTTTGGCGCAGGCACTGATAAGCAGGGTGGAGACAATTAACCAGAGGGAATATTGTTTCATTATTAAGCTCTTTTTATCAAATGCTGTGGGTTTTACTTGCTATTATCGTGCGTGACTGAAGTTGCAGGTATTATTACCAAAGTACCTGCCGAAGCTTCCCCGTCCTAATGATTCATTGACGCATCAATTAATTGTGCTGGTGTTTTTTTCTTCCTGCAATATCTGGTTATCATAAGCATCAAGGAGGTGTTCAAATATGTCAATTTCATCGAGTTCGCCTTCCATAAACGTATAAGTGTCTGGTTCGGCACCCATAATCTGTTCAAAACGATTAATCTCATCTTCCAGAGCTGCGTTATAATTTAGCGCCTTACGGTACATATTACGCGCCTGGGTAAGAAAGGCTTCGCGATAGTCCGGGTCACGATTTAAGCGCTCACGGGCTTCAATTTTCTTTGTGTCAGAAAGTGGCATCTACGTTTACTTTAGCTTTAAAATATTAGGTTATTGCGGCATTAAAGTGCTTTAGGGCTGCGCCATTATTTAATACCTCGCGAATTTTGCTGGCAGCTTCATTCAAGGTATTAAATTTCTTAAGGTGCCATAAAGCAATCGCGCCCGAATACACAAGTGCATCATAAGTGCTACCGGCTTTGCCTGCAAGTGCCGCCAGGCCAGAATCGGCCGCCATTTTTGCAACGGTGGTTACGTCAAAGGTGGTACCTACATCCTCACTTTCTGCTCGTGGTGGTAAATTATCCGGCAAAGGCGTGGCGCGAACTGTTTGTTTTATACCAATATCAGTGGGGTTAAAGTCCTGTGCCTGCTCTTCGCCTTTATCGTGATAGTAGTAAACTTTTCCTGTCTGTCGCAACGAGGGGATAATACCGCCTTCCACACCGCGTACCATTAAGCAACTATCAAAGCCAGAGTGGCGTGCCAGCATGGCATATACACGGGTATAGGGTTTATGGACATAACCGGACATATAGTGGGTTCTGTTTTTACCGCGAATCGGGCCGGTTAAAACCTCAACGGTGGTAATGACCTGGCGTTTAATAATATTGCTGCGTAAGTTGGCAAGATCATGTAGTGGTGTACAGTAGGCCTGCTGATCAACGTAAGCCCAGCCAATGTTGTCCTGCTCAAGCTGTGCAGCCGCCGCTGCTACGGTTAAATCGATTGCAATGCCGGCTGCTTTAAGTACACGGTGATGGGTGATGCCAAATTTTGGGCTCATGGTTTTAACGCCATGAGAAATACATGCAATACCGCAGGCTGCCAGTGTTGCGGGTAGAAACGGAGCCGCAGGCAGAGTACGGTTATAGCCATTGTAGGGGTCGGAGAGGTCAAAAACTTCATCGACATTGGCGGTGATTGTATTGGTGCGGTCACGAATTGCGTCCAGAATACCGAGATTTTCATCGTCAGTTTCGCGTTTCATGCGCAGGGCTATCAGGAACACTGCGGCCTGAACTGGATCAACCGCTTTATCAAGTACTGCAAGCATTCCGGCACGAGCTTCTTCCAGTGAAATATTTTTGCTCATATCAGGGCCGGTGGCAATGCGCTGAATAATGGAACGCATGATTGCCTTAGGGGGTTGCTTGAGTAATTCGTCTACATTTTTCATAATGTTATATTCAGGTTAAATTTATGCACCCAGTTTGACCTGTATGCTGTCACCTTCAATTTTCACCTTATACGTGTTGAGGTTTTCTTCTGCAGGTTCATCCAGTGCCTGGCCGGTTAACAATTTAAAGCGGCTGCCGTGCAGTGGGCATTTCACACAGTCGCCATGCAGTGAGCCCTTACTTAGTGAGGCATCTTCGTGTGTGCACATGTCGTCCACGGCATAGACTCTGTTGTCGGCATAAGCGAGTAGAATTCTGTAAGTACCTGAAACTACGCAGAGTAATCTCCTAATTTTGAGGTCTTTGAGACTGGCAAGAGTGGTGTAGGGCACGGTTATTTTATCTTTAAACAGGAACAAAAGTCTATTCTAGCGCATTTTTTCATGCTCAATCCTTTAGCAAATATGAGGATATATCGATTCTATAGGCAGATTTACCCAAGCAGCATGTCCTTGGCCTGGTTGATCTGGGCGGCCAGATAGTCGGAGCCGCCACGGTCAGGATGGACTTTCTGCATAATGCGTCGGTGAGCGGTGATAATTGCCTCACGGCTACAGCCTGGTTTCAGGCCAAGTATTTTATATGCCTGTTGCTTGCTGGCATTCATTTCATCGGGTGACACGGGTTGCTGATTTTGATCATTGCGCTGCCTGCCGGAGCGAAACCGCTGTTGTATAAAAGGAATGTATTTTGTAAATTGAAGTAGACGTGGTGTCATCGCTAACGCCCCAGCAATGACGGCGGTAATAAGGTTTAAGTGTCCAGAGAGAGCCAGTAACAGCAAAACACCGCCCAGGCTGCCGATAACGCTCCATAAAATAACTTTTTTACGCAGTTTGGGGCCGGCGATTTTTATTTTGTACCAGATGATTAATGCGGTGCCAAGGATGGCAATTAAGAGGATAAGTCGAACCATAGTCTTTTTATCAATAAAACAGTCTGGCTATTTTGGTGCATTTTTAGTTTCTACGCCAGCTTTAAGTGTGCAGTATGGCTTTTTATCCACCCAGGGTAATATATTTATCACGTAATTCGCGGCGTAATATTTTACCAACATTGGTTTTTGGTAACTCGGCAGTAAAAATAATATGTTTTGGTACTTTGTAACTGGTTAAGCTCTGGTGGCAGAAGGTGCGTAATTCCTCTGCTGTTATATCACCTTTTTTTACGACGATGGCCATGACAACTTCACCACTGTGTTCGTCTGGTTTGCCAATTACCCCAACCTCAAGTACGTCAGGATGAGTGGCGATGACCGCCTCAACTTCATTTGGGAAGACATTAAAGCCAGACACCAGAATCATGTCTTTTTTGCGATCAATAATTTGTACAAAACCCTGCGTATCCATAAAACCAATGTCACCCGTATGTAGCCAGCCATCGTTACTTAATACATTGGAAGTTTCTTTGGGGCGTTTCCAGTAGCCTTTCATTACCTGTGGGCCACGGATACAGATTTCACCATTTTTACCGATGGGCAATTCATTCCAGTCATCATCTTGTATGGAACATTCTGTTGATGAAATTGGCAGGCCGATTTTACCGTTGAATTTTTTCAGATTCATTGGGTTCATGCAGGCGGCTGGTGAGGTTTCGGTTAAACCATAGGCTTCGATTAAAGTTGTGCCGGTGACTTTTTGCCAGTGTTCTGCGACGCTGCGTTGCACTGCCATGCCGCCACCGAGTGCAAAATGAAAACTGGAAAAATCAAGCTTGTTAAAATCGGGGTGGTTGAGTAACGCATTAAAGAGCGTATTGACACCGGTGATGACTTCAAGTTTTGTTGATCGCAGTTCTTTGATGAAGCCATTAATATCACGCGGATTAGTAATCAGATAATTACACCAGCCGTAACCAATAAAAGTCAGGCAGTTTGCGGTTAAGGAAAAGATATGATAGAGCGGTAGTGCGGTGATAATGGTGCCTTTATGTTCACCAACGCAATCACGTATCCATGTAGAGGCCTGTAGCATGTTGGCAACCATGTTTTTATTTGTGAGCATGGCACCTTTTGAGACACCGGTAGTGCCACCTGTATACTGGAGAAAAGCAATATCATCGTGGTTGGTTGGCACGGTTTCAAAGCGATGTTGTGCACCGGCTTTAAGGGCTTTGTTAAAGGTAATGGCGTTGGGCAATTTAAACGCAGGGACCATTTTTTTTATATATTTAACAACGCCATTAACAACAAAGCCTTTTAATGGTGACAGCATATCGCCGATGCGCGTGGTAATGACATGTTCAACATGCGTGTCATCAATAATGTCCGCTAGCACATGGGCGAAATTTTCAATAATAATGATGGCTCGGGTAGCGGAGTCATTGAGTTGGTGTTTAAGTTCGCGTGCAGTGTATAGTGGATTGGTATTAACTACGACAAGACCGGCTCGAAGTATGGCAAAGATGGCAACAGGGTTTTGTAACAAGTTAGGCATCATTACTGCTACCCGGTCACCTTTTTTTAGTCGGAGTTCATTTTTAAGGTAAGCGGCAAGCTGTGAAGTTGCCTGGTTAATGTCGTTATAGCTAAGTGTTTTGCCAAAGTTTGTGTAGGCAGGCAGGTCAGCGTATTTGCTGACGCTTTTGTCAAAAATATCAGCGACTGAGGCGTATGTGTCAAGATCAATGAATTCAGGAATACCTTCAGGGTAACTTTTAAGCCAGGGCTTTTGCATGTTATATTCTCCTTATCATCAGTATACCCAGTAAACCTGAAGTTATTAGTATTTCTTTAATAAGAATAACGCGGTAAGGTGTGATTTTCACCTTATTTATGCCTCCACCATAATGAAAGTATCGGGATATATGTAATTATTATCAGCCAGATCATCATAAGCAGTAGAAAAGGCAAGGTTGATTTAAACAGCGTAACGACGCTTTTATTGAAGCGCTGGCTGGCAATAAATAAATTGATACCAACAGGTGGCGTTGAATAACCAATTTCAAGGTTGGCAAGAAAAATAATGCCCAGATGTACCGGGTCGATACCATAACGTGTGGCCAGTGGCAGGATAATGGGAACGACAACAATAATGGCTGAAAAAATATCCATCATAGCACCGACCAGCAGTAGAAACAGATTGAGAAGAACTAGAAATTCGAACGGATTATCAATATGTTGATCAAGCGTGGCGAGTATCCTCGTCGGTAACTGAGCATCGATCATTAAATTGGTTAAGCCAATAGCGACCAGCAAAATAGCGAGTAAGCTGCCGAACAGAATGCAGCTTTCAACCAGTAGCTCAAAAAATTGGGTGCGGAGATTAATCTTTTTATAAATGTATACCTCAATAAAAATAACATAGGCACAGGTTACTGCGGCGGCTTCCATAATAGACACAAAGCCACCAAAGATACCGATAATAATACCAACCGGCATGAACAGATCCCAGAGACTGCCTCTAGCAGCGGTTAGCAGGGTATGGGCATTAAATTTGTGTCGGGTAACCTGATTTTTACTCCCTTGCACCATGCTGTACAGGGCAAGCATAATCATTAATAAAAGGCCTGGTACGATACCAGCAAGAAACATATTTCCGATGCTGACACCGGCGACGATACCGTAAATGATAATAGCCAGGCCGGGTGGAAATAATAATCCTAATGAGCCCGAGGTGGTGAGCAGACCCAGCGCGAAATTGTCCTGATAGCCTTCGCCCTTTAGAATAGGGTAGAGTAGTCCACCGAGTGCAAGAATGGTGACACCGGAAGCACCAGAAAAAGTGGTAAAAAAAGCGCAGGCACCAATGGCGACAATGGCCAGTCCACCAGGCATCCAGCCAAGTGCGGCACGGTAGAAGTTTACTAGCCTTTGTGGTGCACCACCATTTGACATTAATACCCCTGCAAAAGTAAACAGAGGAATGGCAATAATATTAGGTGAGGTTGCCAGGCGGTGCATTTCGACGATTAAAATATCGGGACTGATGTCTGCGTTAAAGCTGGCGAGCAGGCCACCGCCTGCAATAACGATAAATAAAGGCGCACCAATTAGTGCAATAACAATCAGGCTAATTGTTGCTGCGATCAGCATGGTGTTTTTGCTTACAATTTAGTAGGAAATGTACACCCAGCAGAGCGAATCCAGCAGGGTAGATTAGATTAAAGGGGAGTGACCAGCGATCATTTATGGGTGCATATTTCCATTCATCCATCACGAAAACACCTGCGTAGTAACACAGAACGAAGCAAATTGATGCAGAAAACAGGGCTAGTGGGCTGCGTAGCAGTGCTATCTGGCGTTTGCTCAATACTGTGGTTAGAGCATCGACACTAATATGGCGCAGTTTTGGTGTTGCCAGCACGGCACCCATGGTGCCACATATAACGACAAGGTTACGATTGATAATTTCTATTTCTGGGTAACCAAAATTAAAGAAATCGCGGGTAATAAGCTGAAAGATTGAAAGTATAAGCAGCAAAAACAGGCTGAAAGCCGCGATAACGCTTTCAAATTTAATTAGTGCCAGTTCTAATTTTTTAATCACATCTATTCCGAGCTTATTGGTTTGACCACCCTTCCTGTTGTATTCAGTAGATGACTAAATTTACTGCCTGTTTCGTTGGGGTGTTGTTGACGGTAGGCAGCAAGTATTTTTCTGACTCGGGTAAATAGCTGTTTGGGAATGTAACCCGTTTTCTCGAGATAAGCCGCGGCTTTGTTGCGAATATGCAGAATTTCACTGATCTTGACATCGTTCCAGCCGAGCATAAATTTGATACCATTTTTTTTGAGAATGGCAGTGCTTTTTCTGTTTTCCTGCCTGGCATTGAGCCGTAGATCATCGCCCATTTTTTTCCCCGTTGTTTTTAGCAGTTGCTGCAAATCGGTGGGGAGTTTGTTAAAAAAGCGGTTGCTGACAACAACGCCACCGATGGCATTGGTCAGTGAGATACGGGTAGCATATTTTAATTTAGAGTACCATTGCAGTGCGATGGCACCAAAAGTGGAGGTGTAAACGGTGTTGATGCTGCCATGCCGAGCAGACAATTGAGTGTATACGTCCATAATAGACAGCGGTATTGGGTCGATGTTAGCGGCATTGAAGAAGGCTTCGACGAGAGGGTCGCCCTGCCATAACCAGATGTGCAGTTTTCTTATGGCGTTCATGGAGGTCATGGGCTTGGTGGAGAAGAAGTGAATAAAACCAACTTCTGGCCAACCGAGTAGCTCGAACCCATTTTTCCTGAAGCCGATTTTCAGTTCCGGCATAATCTGCTGGCGCACGTAGTCTGATTCTTTTACATTTTCAAACAGGAAGGGCATTTCCAGAACCCGTGCGGGAGAATAAATACGACCAATACCATAACCAGTAAACAAGCCGCCCTGCAATTGACCATCACGTATTTTGCGCAGTACGTCAGGCTCATCGCCCATGACGCCACCTGAATACATTTTAAACTTGATGCGGCCATTGCTCTTTTTTTCGACATCTGTCACCCAGTTATCCAAAATTTTTGACCAGGCTGTACCGGTAGGCATTAATGTAGCGAACTTTAAAATATATGTTTTGGCCATGCTGTTGCTGCTGATGGTGAGCAGAAATATCAGGCAAAGTGTTTTTAAAACCATTGGTTTTCCTTTTTCAATAATAAGCCAGCTTTTCGTTTGGCGATCGTATTTTGTAGTCCAAGTTCTGGCATCAGGTTATCAGGAGCATTAATAATATGCGTTAGCAGGTGATGAAAACTCTGTCGATCCTGTTGTTGTCTTGCGAGATATTGCGCCTGTAACAGGTCAGGAATGAGCAGTCTGTGGTGGGTGATTTCGCGCGCGCGGTCAAACTGTTGTCGGGATTTTTTGAAATTGCCACCAAGTATTGGCGGCCGGCTACCATAATAGACCCCAAAATACATATGCGCGCCACCATAATAGAAGGTATCATCAAGTTCAAGAACACGGTGCATTAATGCTGTGGCTCGGACCAGTTGAGCCAGTGCATCGGCGCTGTCTCGGTGCATGTCTATCCATTTGGCCCAGTTGCTTGCGGTCCAGAACATAGCCGCAACATCTGCTTTGCCCAGATGACTGACCTGTTGTTCAAAATCAGCGATGGGGGTATCCTGCAAATTTTTGGCCCCTTCAATTTCAAGTGCAGTCAGGCCATGTTTCAAACCACGTAAATAAAATGTTGCGGCACGTTTGGGGCTGGTATCCTCATTGAAACCATATGAAAGGCCATAATAAGCCTGGGCAGCGTAAGTTTGTAACAGGGCATTGTGTGGATCAATAACAATCATGCCTTCAAGCATATTAAGGTTGGCCGGGATAGATTCCTGAGCCAGTTTAAGGTCGGTTTCATGATTGAGGGCTTCGATCCCCCCCCTTATCATGGGGGTCGATGCGCGTACCAGCATCCTGTCCATTGAGCAGGCAGTCAGCAGGCTAAAAAGGAATAACAGATATAAACGGTGCATAATAGTTTAATTGTTGTATTGATGCGCTTTTTTATAACTTTAGCATTATAACGTACACACTGGAATGTATTTAATCAGGTAAATAGACTGCCCCTGTCTATAATTACAGGCCTTTAAGTCTCGATGATTTTTTACCAGACAGGACAAATAATGTCGGGGATAATTTAACCACCATTATCGGCTTAATGGAAAAAATATCCGCTTGCCCGTGCATTAGCCATTGCTAACAGGCGCTGATAAATGCGAGCAGAAAAAAACTAAACCGGAGACATTGAGAGCATGGGTTTTATTATTATATTTGGTCGACTATTTTATATATATAGTGCGGCATTAATCGTAGTATGTAACATTCTGTCATAATTTGGTAATATTTCACCTATAGTATCGTGCTATAAGTTTGACCTTCAATCGGGTAGTGCTACGAATCGCTGCAACTGACTAATCGGTAGAAAAATATGGAACCGTTAAGTACAAGACATATCTCACAACAATTTAATGAAGAGCTCAATAATCTGCGCAATCGAGTAATGAAGATGGGTGGACTGGTTGAGCAGCAAATTTACCGTTCAGTTGATGCCTTATGTACACTCGATGTGCCGTTAGCAGAAAAGGTAATTAAGAGAGATCACAAAGTGAATGCAATGGAAGTGCGAATTGATGAAGAATGTGCACAGATACTTGCTTTGCGTCAACCAACAGCATCAGATTTACGCATGGTGGTTGCGGTGATTAAAACAATTACCGATCTTGAACGTATCGGCGATGAAGCAGAGAAAATCGCTAAAATGGCGACGCTTATTAATGAAAGCGGTGGCAAGTTCCATAAGCGTTATGCCGGCATTCATCATCTTGGTACGCACGTTGCAGTGATGGTGCGCGAAGTGCTTGATTCTTTTGCCAGGCTGGATGTTGATGCGGCGGTCAAGGTAGTGCGCTCTGATGATATTGCTGATGTCGAATATCAGTCACTCATGCGGCAGTTATTAACCTATATGATGGAAGACCCTCGAACCATTAGTGACTCACTGGATATAATGTGGGCAGCGCGTGCGCTGGAACGTATTGGTGATCATGCTAAAAATATTGGTGAATACGTTATTTATTTGGTTAAAGGTAAGGATGTGCGTCATCTTGATATCGAAGAAATTGAAAAAGATTTTTTGTCCTGAGAACACCCACCCTGTCAAGCCAGAAAACGCGGCTTAATTTACTTATAAATTACCAGAGTGAGCAAAAGATAATAGGTGTTTTTACCGTTTGTTTTATTTTCAGCGATTGAAAAAAGCGGTACATTCATGTGCTGTAGAAACTCTTAAATCAGCTTTTTATTAATACTAATTTATTGGAGTATCGGGCATGAGTCATGAAAATATTTTGATTGTCGAGGACGATGAAGCGATTCAGGGCATGTTGAAATTTTCTCTGGAAACGGAGGATTACCGGCTGCATTGTGTGTTTAATGTGAAGGATGCCTGGGAAATCATCGAAAATAAATCTCTGGATTTGATATTGCTTGACTGGATGTTGCCAGATAGCAGTGGAATTGATCTGTTACATCGAATTAGAAAATATCATTCGATGTTGCCAGTCATTATGTTGACAGCCAGAGGCGAGGAAGAGGACCGTGTGCTGGGTCTGGATATGGGGGCAGATGATTATATTACCAAGCCTTTTTCTGTCAAGGAATTAAAATCCCGAATGCGTGCCGTATTAAAACGTAGCCAGCCGGATCAGCAGCCGGTCAAGATGGGTGTTTTGTTCCTTGATCCTGGCAGCCAGCGTGTTGCCGTCAACAACGAACCGCTGAGGTTATCACCAACTGAGTTCCGTTTGTTGCATTATTTTATGACGCATGTTGACCGTGTTTTTTCCAGAGCGCAATTACTTGATCAGGTATGGGGGCAACAGGTTTTTGTTGAGGAGCGGACGGTGGATGTACATATCCGGCGGTTACGGAAAAATCTTGAGCCCTGTCTGCTGGATAAAATGATACAAACGGTGCATGGACGTGGTTATCGGTTCTCCAAGCAGTAATGAAAACACGATTACGTCAGGAAATAACCTTACTATTAACCAGCCTGGCCTTATTGTTGATACTGGGTTTGATCATTGGTCATGCTTTATTACTGGTTTGTCTGGGCATGGTCGTTTATCTGTTATGGACCTTCTATAACCTTAAACGGCTACTGAAATGGTTAAGCGAACAGGGTAGACATATTCCTGATACCTATGGTATTTGGGATGATGTGTATTACCAGCTTTACCAGCTTTTTCAGCGTCAGCGCAAAGCAAAAAGAAAATTGGCATCGATTGTTGGTCGATTTCAGGAGTCCACACAGGCGCTGCCTTATGCGACCATTGTTTTAAATCAGAATAAGGAAATTGAATGGTTTAATAATGCAGCAAAAAGGATGTTTGATCTAGATCGAGGCTTTGACATCGGTCAGCGAATTGATAACCTGATTCGTCTACCCCAGTTTATTGATTATTTGGCCACAGGTGAGTTTAAGGAAGACCTGGAGTTGAATTATAACGAGCGTAGCATCAGGCTGGCGATAACGCCTTATGGGAATAACCAGTATTTGATTGGTGCACATGATATTACCCAGCGGCAAAAACTTGAAGTTATGCGGCGAGATTTTACCGCAAATGCTTCACACGAGTTACGCACACCATTAACGGTCGTGTCTGGTTATATTGAAGCTTTGCAGGACAATGTGGATGAGAGAATGCGTATTCCGCTGCAACGCATTCATGAGCAAACTGATCGTATGCAGTCCATTCTTAATGATCTTATTGCCTTGTCACGCCTGGAAACGGGAGCGCTACCTAAGGATCTTCACAAAATAGAGGTCGCTGAATTAATGCAGCAGGTATTTGAGGATATGCGCGAATTTGATCGCGGCGCACATCAGCTTGAAATCGAGTGTGATCCCGCAGACATTGTTGGCAACAGAGAAGAAATACGGATTGCATTGGCAAATCTAATGACTAATGCCATCCGCTATTCAGCAGAAAATACGCGTGTCAAATTATCGGGCACGGTGCTTAAAAATACTGTTTGTATTGCCATTGAAGACCAGGGTATTGGGATTCCTGCTGAGCATATACCGCGCTTAACCGAGCGTTTTTATCGGGTAGATCCGGGGCGCTCACGCGAACAGGGAGGGACTGGGCTGGGGTTGGCCATTGTTAAACACATACTGGATCGACACCATGCACGACTGGAAGTAGTTAGTGAGCTGGATGAGGGTAGCGTGTTTCGGTGTTATTTTCCTGTTAAGCAGGATACAGAATAAGCCCGCAGAATAGCGAGGCAGGCAACTGCTGTTTTGCCCAGCGAAAGAGAGCCTTTTTATCTATCCTGTTAGGATTAACCGAATTTGCCAGTGATGTAATCTTCAGTCTGTTTTTCTTTGGGGCGGATGAAAATGGTTTCGGTAGTGTCAAATTCAATTAGATCTCCCAGATATAGAAACGCGGTATAGTCTGAGACCCGCGATGCCTGCTGCATATTGTGTGTTACGATCGTGATTGTATAGTTTTGTTTGAGTTCGAAAATCATCTCTTCAATAGCCAGCGTAGAAAGGGGGTCTAATGCTGAGGTGGGCTCGTCAAATAAAATAACTTCGGGTTTTAAGGCAATAACGCGAGCGATGCATAAACGTTGTTGCTGGCCACCTGACAGTCCCCTGGCATCATCATTTAAGCGGTCTTTAACTTCTTCCCATAAAGCCACATCATGTAATGCTTTTTCAACGTATTCCTGTAGTTTGTATTTCTTCTTCTTCCCGGATAGTTTTAAGCCATAAGCAATGTTATCAAATACAGACATTGGAAAAGGTGTTGGTTTCTGGAATACCATGCCGACTTTCTGACGTAAGCGAATAAATTCATTCTCTTTTTTAATATTAAGGATGTTTTGCTGGGTGCCATCTTTTTTCAATAATAGAATTTCACCTTCGTATTTATTGCCATGATAGAGATCATGAATTCGATTCATGCTGCGTAGTAAGGTGGATTTTCCACAACCGCTCGGGCCGATTATGGCGGTTACTTTACGGGTTTGAATCGGTAAATTAATCTGATTTAGTGATGGTGATTTAGCTCCCTTATAGGTAAAGCTAAAATTTTTAATTGCCATCTTGTTCTTCATTTATCTATAACCTTTTTTCTTTAATCAGGAAGCGGCCCAGTAGATTCAGTGCTAATACAGCCAGAGTGAGGATTAATGCTGCCGCCCAGGCAAGTGCAACCAGTTTTTCATCTGGCATGGTGGCCAGGTTATAAATGGAGACGGTCATGGACGGGTAGGTATGGTTTAAATTTGTTTCCATGTAAATAGTTGAGCCGCTGGTGTATAGCAGCGGTGCGGTCTCACCAACAATGCGGGCGAAGGCGAGAATTAGACCGGTCATAATACCCACTTTAGCGGCTTTTAAAATGATATGAAAAATGACATGGTATTTAGGTGCGCCAATAGCAATGCCCGCTTCTCTTAATTCGGATGGTACCAGACTTAACATGTCATCGGTGGTGCGTACCACAATAGGTAGCATCATCACAAACAGGGCAGCAATACCTGCCCAGCCATTGGTATGGCCGACTGGGACGACAATAATGGCGTAGATAAAGGTGCCAATGACAATGGAAGGGGCCGACATCATCACATCACTAAGATCACGAATAAAGTTAGCGTACCGAGTATGGTTGCCATACTCCTGCAAATAAATACCTGCCAGCAACCCCACTGGGATGCCAATGACCGAGGCGAGGCCGGCGAGTACAAATTGCCCCCACAACAGGTTGCGAATACCATTATTCACCAGATCATGAGTGAAGATATAAGGGCTTAGTGCAGCAGAACCTTTAAGAACCAGGGTGGCTAAAATCCAGCCTAAAAATAGCAGACCTAAAATAGCCATCAATGATGAGAGTAATATCGCAATTTTGTTTATCAGTAATCGCATGATCAGCGGCGTCTTAAAAAGAAATATTTAGCAGAAAAAATAGTAATAAAACTGACCGCAAACAGAACCAGCGATAAATAAAACAGGGCATTCATGCTCATGCCACTGGATTCGGCAAAATTATTGGCCAGTACAACCGGTATCGAGGTAGTGGGGGCAGTGATATCGTTGGCAAATTTGAATATACCTCCAATAACAAAGGCAACCGCCATGGTTTCTCCCATCGCTCTGCCAAGTGAAACAATAATAGAGCCAATAATGCCGGCTTTGGCGTAGGGAAAAATGATGTCTTTAATTACTTCAAATTTAGTTGCGCCCATCGCATAAGCGGATTCTTTTAGCACATCGGGTGTGGTGTTTATGGCATCACGGCTTAATGCTGCCATAAACGGGATAACCATGATGCCTAGCACCAGTCCGGCAACAAGTAACGACACACTGTGGCCGCCAAAGATAGAAGCAATAAAAGGTCCAAAATAAAAGAGTGCCCACATGCCATAGATGATGCTAGGAATGGCGGCAAGCAGTTCAATCGCGATACCAATAGGTCTGGCAATATGTTCATTCGCAATTTCGGATAAAAATACTGCAATACCCATAGCAACGGGAATAGAAAATAGCATTGCAACCAGGGTGGAAAAAATAGTACCAATAATCGGTACTGCGCCACCGTAGATGATTTCTGTCTTTTTGCCACCCTGGTCAGGCAGGCCGGCCTGTCCGGTATCGGTATCATCATCGGTAGGGATGGTCTCATCGGTATCAAACTGGTCATTCATACTCATGCCATCATCAGGGGCTGATGTATCATCAGCAGATGGCGTATTGTCTGCTGTCGTAGGGGCTACGGTATTAACACTGGTGGGAGCTTCGATCTTGCTATTAACGGGAGCGGTAGGCGGGGTAGTTTTTGTCGCGATACTATTCTGTATAACATCAACAACACCCCAGCGCGAATCAATAATGAAATGCGCGCCAAATTTCTCAATTGCGGGTTTTGCCGTGAGATACAATACTGTTATCGTTGCAACCAGGATAAAAAACACAAAACTGGCGCTAAGCTGAGTGAGTATTTTAAATAACTTTTCCACAGGTGTTACGGCTTAATAGTGGCTGAAATAAAAACTGGATGGGAAAATAAAGGAGCGGCTGAAAATAACCGGGTTATTAAATGCAATAATGGCTTTGCTGATATGTTCATTTTCACTTGCTTCCGCCATTAATATTTAAAAGATAGATGAAAATATAAGGTTAGTCCTGGTTCCTCTAAACGGCTCCCTTACCCTTTGTTCCACCTGTTTTTGTGTAAAAGCAGCGCATTGAACAGAGAGCAAAGGGAGCAGAATTATATAACAAATTGTTATATCAGAGTTGAATTTTAAAGACTTATTTCATGCCTTTTTTTGCCATATAGCTGTCGACTTTGCTGACTACAGCTGGAGGCAGTGGGACATAACCCAGAGCTGAGATCGTACCAGGATGTGACAGGGCAAAGCGGTAAAAGTCGGCAACCTGTGTTTTTTTGCTGCTTTCATTCGGAACCAGCACAAAGGTTGCAGTCATAATAGGATAACCCGATTTTGGGTATTCGATATTAGCATAAAAATCTATTCTGGGGTTCAGGTTGGCATATTTTGCACCAGTAGCAAAAGCAGCTGGGGCCGGCTTAACAAATTTATGCGCCCGATTCTCGATGCTTGCCAGGTGTAACTTATTGGAAACAGCATCAGCATAATCAACATAACCAATTGAGTACGGATTGGTTTTAATCGCAGTTGAGACACCGAAATTACCTTTACCTGCGATCTGGCTATTCATTGGCCAGTTGACAGCTTTTCTGGCACCATAGTGTGTGCGCCAGACTGAATTCATTTTTGACAGGTAATAGGTAAAGCCGAAGGTAGTACCGGATTTATCTGAGCGATGGACGAATAAAATCTTTTTATGTGGCAGGTTCAGCCCAGGGTTATCATGTTTAATGGTATTGGCATCCCAGTATTCGATATTACCAAGCACAATGCCAGAAATAGCACTTTCAGACAGTTTCAGGTGTGAAATGCCAGGGATATTGTAGGCAAAGGTAATGGCACCAATCGCAATAGGAAACTGACTTAAGTTTTTTTTCTTTAATACAGAGGGTCTGAGTGGCTTATCGCTGCCGCCAAAATCGACATGACGGTCAGAAACTTCCTTGATGCCAGCACCAGATCCGGTTGGTGAATAATTGACTTTATTGCCGGTTTGGTCATAGAAGATTTTTGACCAGGCTTTATTCGCAGGATACTGGAAGCTGGAGCCGGTACCTTCGATAGTGAAAGCCATCGCGGATGTTGAAACGAGCGCGGTCATTAAACCAGCAAGAATAATTTTTTTCATGAGTTACTCCTCATTAGAAAGACTCTATAAATTAAATAAAGGGGGTTGGTTAAATCGAGTGTTACATTAACGTTAGAATGTTACAGAAATATGAAATTTGTCATATTTAATTTTTATTGTAAGCATCTATCTCCTCCTGAGGGTGTAAAAATTGTCATCTTACTGCCGTGTTTTCAGTATTTTGAGTAGAGTAAAGCCATCGTCACGGGTTAACTAGATTAAAGTTGTGCCCTACAGTAAAACCAGGTTGTCCCGATGGATTAATTCCGCTTCATCAATGTAACCCAGAATACTTTCTATCTTTTCACTACTCCGGCCCTTTATCTGCTGGCTTTCATTGCTGTTATAGTTGACCAGTCCACGGGCGATTTCTTCGCCTGCCTGATTCAGGCAGCTGACCACTTCGCCACGCTGGAAATTCCCCTGTATGGTTTTAACGCCTACGGCTAACAGGCTGACATGGTTTTTACGTAGTGCGCTGGCAGCACCATTATCAAGCGTCAGCTGTCCGCGTACATGGAGCTGGTTGGCTAGCCACTGCTTGCGCGCCGCTATCGGTTCTTTCTCCGCGATAAGCAAGGTGCCAATGTTTACCGAATGAGCAATGTCCAGCAACACATTGGGTCTGGCTCCCGATGCTATCAGGGTGCAGGTGCCGGAACGGGCGGCACACTGTGCCGCGAGTATTTTAGTTCGCATTCCGCCTTGACCCAGTACACCGCCATCACCAGCCATTTTCAGGAGTGCTGGATCGGTAGCAATGGCCTCGCTGATTAGTTTAGCATTCTGGTGGTGGCGTGGATCCTTATTGTACAGTCCCTGTTGGTCGGTAAGAATAATTAAGGCTTCAGCACCAACCAGATTGGCGACCAGTGCGGCCAGTGTATCATTGTCGCCGAGGCGGATTTCACCAGTGGCAACAGTATCATTTTCGTTTATAACTGGGATGCAATGTAACTCAAGCAGGGTTTTTAATGTGCTGCGAGCATTGAGGTAGCGCTGGCGGCTGGACAGGTCTTCATGGGTAAGGAGTACCTGTGCAGTATGAATGTTGTATTGTTTGAAGCAGGTCTCGAAGTGCTGAATTAAACCCGTTTGGCCCAGTGCGGCGGCGGCCTGCAACTTATGTAATGCATGTGGCCGTTGTTTCCAGCCAATGCGTGCCATGCCTGCGGCGACAGCGCCGGAAGAGACAAGCAAGATTTTCTTTCCCTGTTGACGCAGTTCGACGATCTGTTTTACCCAGTGATGGATAGCTTGCGTGTCCAGCCCCTGACCATCATTGGTGATAAGAGCGCTGCCTATTTTTATAACCCAGTAACGTGCATTGGCAAGTGCTTCGCGTGATTTCATGATTCCTGATAACGTTCCAGTTGTTGCATAATATCGTAGGTTACGTCCTGGGTTCCAGTTTTGCTCAGTGCCGACAGGGTATAAACAGGGTCGTGCCAGTCTAAAGCATCGACAATAGCCTGCTTGCGAATTTTTAATTCACTCTCATTTAGCAGGTCTATTTTGTTTAATACCAGCCAGCGAGGTTTTTTGTATAAATCATGGCTGTAGTCATTCAGCTCTTGTAGTATGGTTTTTGCCTGTACTGCCGGGTTGTTGCCATCATACGGTGCAATATCAATAATATGTAATAATAACTGCGTGCGAGACAGATGTTTAAGAAACTGTATGCCCAGTCCTGCACCTTCCGAGGCACCTTCAATAATGCCTGGAATATCGGCAATGACGAAACTCTGGTTCATGCCCACGCGCACAACGCCAAGATTCGGGTGTAACGTGGTAAAGGGGTAATTTGCAACTTTAGGGCGTGCGCCGGAAACGGCACGTATAAACGTAGATTTGCCCGCATTAGGCAGGCCAAGCAACCCCACATCGGCTAGAACTTTTAGTTCAAGTCGCAGTGCGCGCCGCTCGCCGGGTGAGCCGGGTGAGCATTTTCGTGGTGTCTGATTGATCGAGCTTTTATAGCGAATATTGCCAAGCCCGTGAAAACCACCTTGTGCGACCATAATTTTCTGATTATTTCTGGTAATGTCACCAATGAGTTCATCAATGTCATTATCGTAAATCAGGGTGCCGATGGGGACTCTAACAATAAGATCCCCCCCGCCTTTGCCTGTCATCTGCCGGCCCTGGCCACGTTTGCCAGATTCAGCGGTGTAAGTACGCACATGACGAAAGTCAGCGAGGGTGTTAATATTTACATCACCCATTAGATAGACGCTGCCGCCATCACCGCCATCACCGCCGTCTGGTCCGCCATGAGGAATATATTTTTCACGGCGAAAACTGATAACGCCCGTGCCACCGTCGCCGGCAATGGTATTAATGGTCACTTCGTCAACAAATCGCATTTTTATATTTTTTATATGTCTATCTGGGGAAGGGCTAAGCTGTTTTTATCAACTGGTTTGGTCGCCTGGTTTAATAAACCTGATTCAGGTGTAGTGTAACCTATAAGCTGAAAGTGTAGGGATTACTGAAACAGATAAAAGGCTACCGATTGTTCAAGGCACGCTGTCAATACCGCCATGTAAGCTCGGCACCCGCATCCCTGTGGCTGACGTGAACAATCGTAGCCTTTTTATCTATTCGGCTAGTTTGCGTCATTGCCTGTTTCAGCAGCAGCAACAAAAAAGCCCCTTTTCGGGGCCTTTTTGTTGCTGCTGCGCTATACAGTGCCTAACTTGCAGGTATTGTGTCAGCGGGTGTTACACTAATCGTTTTGCGGCTAAGAGGGCCGCGGATTTCAAATACAACGTGACCGTCAGATTTTGCAAATAGAGTGTGGTCGCGGCCCATCCCGACGTTACTGCCGGCATGAAATTTAGTGCCGCGCTGGCGCACCAGGATGTTGCCAGCCAGAACGCTCTGGCCACCAAATTTTTTTACGCCAAGTCGTTTTGATTCCGATTCGCGCCCGTTACGGGTACTACCGGCTGCTTTTTTATGTGCCATTGTAAGTTGCTCCTCCTGTGCTCGCCAGGAATGTATCTTTAAACAGAAATACCAGTAACTTCGATCTCAGTATAATACTGACGATGGCCGGTTTTTTTCTGGTGATGTTTGCGGCGTCTGAATTTCATGATTTCAACTTTTTTGCCACGTCCGTGCGCTTTCACGGTAGCCGTTACTTTGCCGCCCTCTATGTAGGGTGTGCCTATATTAAAGTCGTCGCCGTCCGCAATCATCAGAACTTTGTCGAGTTCAATGGATGCGCCTTCTTCGGTATCCAGTTTCTCAATGCGAACTACATCGCCCTGAGCCAGTTTATATTGTTTTCCACCTGTTTTGATCACTGCGTACACAGGGGTTCTCCAAAATCGTTAAATGAAAGGGCGCAAATTATACGGTTTAGCGAAGGTGCTGGCAAGTAATGTATGATATATTTTATCGCGAATTCTGAGTATTTCTGTTTATTGCGGGGAATTTCTGGTAATAAGTGCGGCAAAGTCGATGCGTCTGGGTGATATTGGACTTGACACTGGGTGCTGTGGCTACATAGGATGCGCATCTTCTAAATTTATACTGGATATATCGTTGCCTGAAAAAACCCTGTCAGAAAAACCCCTGTTGGAACAACAGCGAGGTTTTGAAGTCATCAGTGCACAATGTCGCACGGATATGCAGGCTGTTGATAAGGTTATACATCAATACCTGTCATCGGATGTTGCTCTGGTCAACCAGCTTAGCCATTACATCGTTAACTCTGGTGGCAAACGCCTGCGACCGTTGCTGGCGGTGTTGTCAGCAAAAGTCTTTGCGTATGCAGGTGAAACGCATTATTTGCTGGCGGCAATCATAGAGTTTATTCATACTGCAACGCTATTGCATGATGATGTTGTCGATGAGTCGGATTTGCGCCGTGGCAATGAAACCGCAAATGCCCTGTTTGGTAATGCGGCTAGCGTACTGGTTGGCGATTTCCTCTATTCGCGCGCCTTCGAAATGATGGTAAATGTGGACAATATGCGAGTAATGGAGATACTGGCAACAACCACAAATGTGATTGCTGAAGGCGAAGTTATGCAGCTAATGAATGTGCATGACGCAGACATCACCGAAGCGCATTATCTTGAGGTGATTCACTGCAAAACGGCCAAACTGTTTGAGGCGGCAACCAGATTAGGCGCGGTACTGTGTCAGCGTCAGGTGCAGGATGAGGAAGCAATGGCTGCTTATGGGCGGCATCTGGGAACGGCCTTTCAGTTAATTGATGACGTGATGGACTACCGTTCAGACAGCGCGACAATGGGTAAAAATGTGGGCGATGATCTGGCCGAAGGCAAGCCAACATTACCTTTGTTGTATGCAATGCAAAAAGGCTCGGCGCAGCAGTCCAGGTTGATACGTGATGCCATCGAAACAGGGGGTTACGATAGGATTGATCAGGTACAGCTTATTATTCAGCAGACGGGTGCTCTGGAATACACTGAAAAAATTGCGCAGCAAGAAGCAGAATTTGCAATTTCTCAACTTGGCAGCATTGCTGATTCGCAGAGTAAAGAAATTCTGGTACAGCTGGCGCGGCTTTCTGTACATAGAAACTATTGATCTATTCTCGTCAGTCATCGAGTGAAATTATTAACTGTAATGCCTGTCTTCGGTCTAAAATGGGGTTTTCGGAGCCGACTTAATTTCTGTCTATTTCAAGGTTGAGATTTAATTTGTGACAAAAGGTACACTGTACGTTATATCTGCCGCTTCCGGTGCGGGCAAAACCAGTCTGGTTAATGCGATAGTCAGGCTATTGCCTGCACTGGAGGTTTCTGTATCACATACGACGCGGGCGAAACGTGTCGGTGAAGAGGAAGGTGTAAACTACCACTTTGTGAATCAGAAAAGCTTTAATGCGATGGTGAGCAATGATGATTTTTTTGAACATGCGCGTGTTTTTGGTAATATGTACGGGACATCACGGCAGCATATTCAGCAACAGTTGCTTCGAGGCAGAGATGTTATCCTTGAAATTGACTGGCAAGGTGCACAGCAGATCAGGCAACGGATGCCTGACTGCAAAACCATTCATGTGTTACCTCCCTCGATTGAGGCATTACGCGCGCGATTAAAATCGCGTGGGCAGGATAATGACACGGTGATTGAGCAGCGTATGCGTGAAGCAGTGAAAGAAATGTCGCATTATGCTGAATACGATTATCTGGTCATTAATGATGAATTTGATGTGGCCAGAGATAACCTTGCGGCAATCATTGTGGGTAACGGTATGCGTCTGGAAGTGCAGCAGAAAAAACATGCTGACTTACTGACTGAGCTATTAACTTTTGATAAATTTGGAGAATAAATTATGGCACGCCTAACGGTAGAAGACTGCCTCGATAACGTAGAAAATCGCTTTGAACTGGTACTGGTTGCAGCAAAACGTGCGCGCCAAATTGCGATGGGCGCTGAGCCAATGGTGCCGCGTGATAATGATAAACCAACGGTTCTGGCGTTACGCGAAATAGCAGAAAATCTGGTGAATAAACAGGTTCTGGAGCAACAGGCGGCTGCACCTCAGCTTGAGGATGTTGAGGCCATGATAGAAGGTGATCTGTCTGCGGGTTTGTAAGGCTCAAATGAATAGTCGCAATAGGTGATTATCTGCCTGTCTTATCAATCATGCGTATCAGTTATGGACAGGTTCGCGCGGTGAGTCTCTGGCATTGGTCGATGTTGGACAATACGAATAAAGGGTGTTTTTTTATTGGATAGTTAAACCTGAACAGTTAAATGTGAGCCGAGCTTTTACCATGATTAGTTTTCTCTTTTATTTCGCCCAGGAATAATTCTGTTGTGACCGTCCCTTCTGTCCACAACGACCTGTCTGAAGTGCGGTCGCCCCTGGGGAAAAATACTGGTCAGCAGGCGGCTAATCCGAAAAATTTAGACGAACGATTTTTAATCTCCGACCTGTGTGAGTTGCTGGCAGAATATATGCAGCCAGAGCAGGTAAAAGACGTCTATCACGCTTATTTATTTGGCGCTCAGGCACATGAAGGACAGCTCCGTGTGTCGGGTGAGCCCTATATTTATCACCCTATCGCCGTCGCCCGTATTCTTGCTCAGATGCATATGGATGTGAAAAGCATCATTGCCTCTATCTTGCATGATGTACTGGAAGATACCCCTGCCACACGAAAATTTATTGCGGCCGAATTTGGTGAAGATGTTGCACAACTGGTTGATGGTGTCAGTAAGATGATGGACATCAAATTTAAAAACAAGATTGAGCAACAAGCAGAAAATATCCAGAAAGTATTGCTTGCGATGGCAAAAGACATTCGCGTTATTATGATCAAACTGGCAGACCGGTTGCATAATATGCGTACACTGGGCGCACTAAAACCTGAAAAAAGGCGACGCATTGCTCAGGAAACACTGGATATTTATATCCCCATTGCCAATCGGCTGGGGATGAATACAATCCGACATGAGCTGGAAGATCTGGTACTTCTGGCGATGCACCCAAAACGGTATGTTGTACTTGAACAGGCCATCAACCGTGCCAGCGGTAACCGTAAAGAGGTGATTGGCAAGATTAACCAGATACTGGCTGCCCGCCTGGTTGAACTGTTAATTGAGGCGCAGCTGGTGTCGCGCAAAAAACACCTGTTCAGCGTTTATAATAAGATGCGCCAAAAACAGTTGCCACTTAGCCAGGTGCTGGATGTGTATGCCATTCGTGTACTGGTTGATTCTGTCGATGAATGTTATCGTGTGCTCGGTGTGGTGCATAATCTTTTTAAACCTATCCCAGGTCATTTCAAAGATTACATTGCGATTCCAAAAAGCAATGGTTATCAATCGCTGCATACTGCTCTATATGGTCCGCATGGCATCCCTATGGAGGTGCAGGTGCGTACGCAGGAGATGAACCGATTTGCTGAAAGCGGTATTGCAGCACACTGGCTATATAAGTCATTAGGTGAAAATGGTCCAATTGATGCCCACGCACGGGCTCGTGACTGGTTGACGGGGATTCTGGAAATGCAGCAATCTGCCGGTAATTCGATAGAGTTTCTTGAAAATGTTAAGGTCGATTTGTTTCATGATGAAGTGTATGTCTATACACCAGAAGGTGACATCATTAAGTTACCCAGGAATGCGACTCCGGTGGACTTTGCTTATGCTGTGCATACCGATATTGGTAATTATTGTGTCGCTGCCAAACTGGATCACAGTTTTGCACCATTGAATACGCCACTTTATAGCGGTCAGACAGTCGAAGTTGTTACTTCACCAAACAGTCATCCTAACGCGGTCTGGTTAAATTATGTTGTGACCGCAAAAGCGCGCAGTAATATTCGTAATTTTCTCAAAACAATACAGGCTGATGAAGCCATGTCACAAGGACGGCGTTTACTGGAACGTTGCCTGAAGCCACTGGGAATGCGGCTTGATGATGTTTCTGAAAGTAATATCCAGTTAGTGCTAGAAGAGTACAACTTTAATCAATTATCGCAACTGCTGGAAGATATTGGTATGGGTAATCGGCCGCCCAGTTTAGTGGTAAAGCGTCTGGTGCCAGAACGTATATCGGACGGTGATTCAGAGGAAGCGCGTGAAATGAAATCGCGATCACCGTTGGCGATTGATGGTACTGAAGGAATGGTGGTTAGTTATGGGCGCTGTTGTCACCCGATTCCGGGGGACCAGATTGTGGCAAATTTGAGCAAAGGGCGTGGTATCGTGGTACACCGCCAAAGGTGTAAAAATCTGGACTCACTGGAAAAACGTGCGGATAAATGTATCGACGTGCAATGGTCAGGTGATGCTCAAGGTGATTTTAGTTGTGTTATTCGCCTGGAAGTAGAAAACAAACCCGGCGTGCTGGCACGCACTGCAACCGTTTTATCTGAGTCAGGTGTTGATATTGAAAATGTAGAAATGGAAGATCGCGATGGTTTTTCCATTGGCCTGCTGTATCAAATCAAAGTGTGTAATCGAGTGCATCTGGCTAAATTGATGCGTCGTCTGCGCCGCATATCCAGTGTAATGCGTATCTATCGATTGTGAATTGACTCCAATAGGGTTAATACAGGCAAGGGTTTTTATTGAATAAATTTTAAATATTTATAAGTGAGCGTTCATAAAATGATAAAGGAAATAATTTCTACAGATGAAGCCCCCCAGGCGATTGGTGTTTATTCACAGGCCGTAAAAATAGATGCGACAAAAAGCAGTGTTACGGTTTATCTTTCTGGGCAAATACCCCTTATACCTGAAACCATGGAGATAGTTGATGGCGATATACGTAAGCAAATTAATCGCGTATTTAAAAATTTACTCGCCGTTGCTAATACTGCGGGCGGCGACTTATCAAATATAGTGAAATTAAATATTTTCTTAACCGACCTGTCTGATTTCCCGGTAGTGAATGAAGTTATGACAGAATATTTCGAACCGCCCTATCCGGCACGCGCTGTAATCGGTGTTGCGGCCTTGCCAAAAGAAGCGGGTGTAGAAATGGATGCAATTATGGTGTTATGAGTGATGCCGTTAAAGGATTTGAGTACCAGTCCGTACTTAGCTTAAAAGGTGTTGGTTCAGTCGTTGCTGAGAAGCTCAAACGCTTAGGTATTTACACGCTACAGGATGTGTTGTTTCATTTGCCGCTGCGCTATGAAGATAGAACCTCTGTTGTTCCCATTGGAAGCTTGCAGCCCGGTCAGCAGGTACTGGTGGAAGGCGTGATCGAACACAGTGAGGTAAAGTTTGGCGGGCGTTCACGGCGCAGTTTATTGTGCCATATTGCAGATGATAGTGGTGCCATCGTGCTACGGTTTTTCCATTTTAACAAAACCCAGCAGCAGACCTTGTCGAAAGGTAATCGGCTGCGTTGCTTTGGTGAAGTGCGGTACGGAGCCCACCGGCTTGAAATCGCGCATCCTGAATACCAGCGTATTAACAAAGATAGTCAGTTAGAAACCAGTGAATCACTGACACCAGTCTATCCTAAAACCGAAGGTGTGCATCAAAGCCTGCTAAGAAATATTTCAATGCAGGTATTGAACCAGTTAAATAATCAAACCATGACCGACTGGTTGCCTGAAGCGGTGAATAAAAAATATTCGTTTCCTGATTTAAGCGCTGCGCTTATGCAGGTTCATCGGCCAAAAAAAAACAGTTATGTGGCCGCCTTGCTGGAATTAAACACACAGGCACAACAACGTTTAATTTTTGAAGAGCTGGTCGCAAATCAACTTGGTTTGTTAAAAGTACGCGCTACAGTAAAAAACCAGTCAGCCCTATCGCTGAAATTAAAACCTGAATTATTAACGGCGTTCAAACAGCAATTGGGCTTTGAGCTAACAACGGCACAGGAAAAAGTAATTGTTGAAATATTAAACGATTTAAAACAGAAAAAACCCATGCTACGTTTATTGCAGGGCGACGTGGGTTCCGGTAAAACCGTTGTTGCTGCCATTGCCGCACTAACAACGGCAAGTAATGGTTTGCAGGTTGCGGTGATGGTACCGACAGAAATTTTGGCAGAACAGCACTTCAATAATTTTTCAAACTGGTTCTCGAATGCTGAGAATAGTTGTGTGTTATTAACGGGCAAAGATCGAGGCGAGGTTCGAAAAAAGAAACTGGCCGATATTGCGCAGGGTAAGGCGAAAATAATTACAGGCACCCATGCATTATTTCAGGATGATGTGATATTTAAAGATCTGGCATTGTTAGTCGTGGATGAGCAGCATCGATTTGGTGTGCATCAGCGTCTGGCTTTACGTGAAAAAGGCATGCAGAATAAAGCGAGAACAGAAAATTTTCTGCCACATCAGTTGATCATGACCGCAACACCGATTCCACGTAGTCTGGCGATGACCGCTTATGCCGATCTCGATTATTCGGTGATTGATGCGCTGCCTGCAGGCAGGAAACCGGTGACGACAGTTGTGGTTTCAGCTCAGCGTCGCGAAGAAGTTATTGCGCGGGTTGCAACAGCGTGTAAAAACGGCGCGCAAGCATACTGGGTCTGCACCCTGGTTGAAGATTCTGAGTTATTGCAATGTCAGGCCGCAGAATCAACGGCTAGAATGTTAACGGAAGAATTAAAACCTTTGCGGACAGGGCTGGTTCACGGTCGTATGAAAGCAGTACAGAAGCAGGCCGCTGTTATGGCATTTAAAAACAACCAGCTGGATTTACTGGTAGCGACCACAGTTATTGAGGTGGGTGTCGATGTACCGAATGCATCACTGATGATTATTGATAATGCCGAACGTCTGGGGTTGGCGCAGTTACATCAATTAAGAGGGCGCATTGGTCGTGGCAGTAAACAAAGTGTGTGCGTGCTTATGTATCAGCAGCCATTATCGGAGCAGGGCAGGCAGCGGTTAGAGATTTTAAGAGATACCAGTGATGGTTTTAAAGTGGCAAGAAAAGATCTGGCAATGCGTGGACCAGGTGAAGTGCTAGGTACAAGGCAAACTGGATTAATGCAGATGCGTATTGCTGATCTGGTCAGAGATGAACACTGGTTACCGGAGGTAAAAAAAGTCGCTGAAAAAATCATTAAAAATTTTCCAGATGCTATTGAGCCGCTAGTGTGTCGCTGGTTGGGTAAGGCAGAGCAGTTTGGACAGGTATGAACTTTTCAGGTTAATCGAATTTACTGCGAGGCTTAAACGCAGCGTATCCTTTTCATTTATCCCTTAATAACTGTTCGAAGCGGTGATGCCGGTACCACCTGGACCGCAATAACCACCGGGTTTTTTTGCCAGGTATTGCTGGTGGTAATCTTCCGCATAATAAAAAGTTGCTACAGATTTAATTTCAGTGGTGATAGTACCATAGCCAGCGTTACGAAGCGTCTGTTGAAAAAAACCACGACTGACCTCGGCTACCTGTTGTTGTGCATCACTGGTGGTATAAATACCGGATCGGTATTGAGTGCCACGGTCGTTTCCCTGTCGCATTCCCTGTGTGGGATCATGGGACTCCCAGAATACCTGTAGTAGTTTGTCTAGTGTTACTTTCTGCGGATCGTAAATCACCAGTACTACTTCATTATGTCCGGTATTGCCAGAGCAGACTTCCGCATAAGTTGGGTTAGGTGTGTATCCAGCGGAATAACCGACGGCCGTCGTATAAACGCCTTTAATCGGCCAGAATTTCTTTTCGGCACCCCAGAAGCAGCCTAAACCAAAAACAATCTGTTCGAGATGGTTGCTAAAGGGCGGCTGTAAAACATGTGCATGAATAAAATGTTTATTGGTTACCTGTAGCGGGCTGCTGCGTCCAGGTAAAGCCTGTTCCGGTGTTGGTATTGTGTTTGATAGCATATAATTCTTTATACTTGTTACGGAAATTAGTGATGAGGTGGTAGCGGAGTTTGTTCTGGTATTGTCATTGAAGTTAAAACAGGACTAAGGAAGCGCTTATTCAGAGCTTTCCTGGACAATGTCTTTAATCGATGTCTTGCTCAAGGTGTTTTTTATATTGCCATCAATTTGCGTAATTATATCTTCAATGGCTGTGCCGCTATTAATTTCATCAGGATGTAGGTAAGGCGTTTCATCAGCTTGTCTGATAGCGCTGATGACATGGTAAATACTAATATTTTCCAGTGATTGCGCAGGTATAAAAGTATTTTTTTTAGCATCAAGACTAACCAGTAAATGGGCTTTTTCTAGTGCAGCAATAACTGGAAGAATCGCCTGTTCTGAAATATCCAGTAATTTTGATAGTCGTAAAGCGCTCCACGGAATCTTGTTATGGTAAAAATGATTGCCTGCTTTTTGCATAATAGTTAATGCCAGCTTTTCTCGTAGGCGACAGCTTAAACAGATTGACTGCTGACGGTTATTGGTGCGTTCGGGGTGTTGGTGATAAAACGCAATGGAGGCACCGGTTAATAAAATTAGCCAGGTCGTATAAATCCAGAGCATAAAAATAATTAAAATTGCAAAACTGGAATAGATGGCTGTGTAGTTAGTTGAATTAACGATAAAGGCAGTAAAAATCCAGCTGGTTATTTTCCAGAATACACTGGCACTTATAGCACCTGTCAGGGCAGATTTTATTTTAACTTTAGTGTTTGGTACTAACAGATAAATAAAGGTAAACACTGCAATAGTAAGAAAAAATGGAATTAGTTTTCCAATAAATAATATTAGTGATCCGAATGGCTCGATTATAAGAATGTCATTAACAATGGTGGAGTTATTAATGGTTGCCGTCATCCCGATGGCCGAAAAAATAAGCACTGGGCCAACCATAATGACACTGAGGTAATTGCTGAAACGCTGAGTCAATCTGCGTGTGGTTGAGATTTTCCAGGTAAAGTTAAATGCAGATTCAATTTTTTTAACCAGAGAAAGTACGGTAAAAATCAATATTAACAGACCAAATGTACCCAGGGCCCCTACTTTAGTATTATCAACAAAAGCGATTATCTGGTTGGTGATTTGCGTGCTTTTATCGCCCATTGGAGCAAGTAAATGCAGCAGAGCAGGTTCGAGCTGGTTATGTACGCCAAAACCTTTTAAAACCGAAAAACTAATAGCAAGTAGTGGCACCAGTGAGAGCAAAGTAGTGTAAACCAGACTCATCGCACGCAACGAAAGTTGGCCATCGGACAGGTTGAAAATGGTAGCGTAAAGGATGCGTAACACTTTTATAATGCGAGTTTTCCATGAAGGCAATTTCTTCGCGCTGCTTTGCCAGATAAAACCTGTAATGGCACTGTTTATTTCAGTTATTTTCATGTGGACTGTTAAAATAACGATAGGTTTAATTATTTATTTTGCGTTGATTTAAGCGCCACATCTGATAATTTTTTTCCTGTTTATAACCGGCTTTATTAACATATTTCAATACTCCAAAGAGACGATAAAATTGAGCAACAGAATCAATACGAATAATTTCCTTACCCTTAGGTGTAAAGAAAACTAATGTGGGGGCATAAAAAATATTTAATTTTTTGGCCCAATTTTTTGCTGTTGTTTTTTCCCCATTGGGAGTGATGACAGGTGTGTTTTTCCACATATTTAATTGTATAACATTCATTTTATCGAGCTCTTTGATCGCTGCCTTATTGTTTAATGGTCCGCTATGTAATAGGTCACAGGCATGACAGTGACTCTGTTCAAAAAAGACACTAAGAGGTTTGCCATTTTTAAGTAAAGCCGGCAGGTTATAAGGCGGTTTGCTGAAAAAATCCCGCTCATTTAGACCGCCAAGTCGGAAAAAATCGCCAAGTTCTGCTCGTGCCATGTACTCGTGGAGTGTTTGTTTTTTATAAAACCCCTCAGTGACGTACCTTAGTGCTGCGCGAAATTTATAGGGAGGATAAAATCCTCGTAGTCGGAATATGGCTCGACCTTTTTCATCATAGAAAACCAGTGAAGGCGTAAAGTTAGTTTTATAATGAATGGCAAGTCCACGTTCAGTATAGGTTCTTCCATCAGTATCCGTAACGTCATCAATGCCCCAGATATTAAAAGCGATGACATCATAATGTAATCGCAGATAATTGACTATGCCTGGGTCGGATAGGCTGGTTTTTATAAACTGTTCACAGTAGGGGCAATGGTTTTGTCCAAAGTAGGTGATTATGCCTTTTTTCCCGGCTTTTTTTGCCTGCCTGAGATCATCACGTAAGTCCGGCTGTGATGTTTTAAACCAGTCGGGATAGATGAGCTCATGGGCTAACGGGTGGTCATTAAATTTTAATATATCGTGGTGAGTGTTGCTGGCATGAGCCTGTTGACAGAGTAACAGTCCATTCAATACCAGACTGATAAGTAAAAAAAAACTAAACCGAATTGTGGGTGGATAGGTATTTTTATAATACATGAAGTGAAATCATCTCAGATATAGCTGAATACTTATTTTAACTATATCGTGTATTAGTACAAACTTCCATAAAAGTACAATATATAAACTGGTGTAAATGATAGACTTATGGAGCCGCTGAATTGTTCAGATGACAATTTGTACTTTCATGGATTGACCAGCTATTTCTCATGTTTTTATTATGCTGGCTCTCCTGTTTTATAATTGAGAGACAGGTTTTTATCTTAATACAGGATTGCATCCTTTAGCCTATTCTGGAAATTAACATGTCATCAATAAAGTTCGAGTCATTTCCCCCCACGGTGTTGTTGCTTATTTCAACGCACTGCACCCATTGTGAATCGGTGTTGCAGATATTAACCAGGATGATCAAGCAGGGAGAAATAGCACAGTTGAAAGTTGTTAACCTGGAGCAGTTGCCGCATATAGCAGAAGAGATGGGAGTGCGATCAGTTCCCTGGATTCAGCTCGGCGATTTTATTTTTGAAGGCGTGCAGACGCAGCAGGCAATTACAAACTGGATTAAAAATATTGGAACCGAGCAGGGTGAGCGGCATTACCTGGATATGATGTTGACAGATGGTCATGTAAATGAAGTGATCAGTTATATTCGTAAGCGACCCCAGGCATTAGCAGTAGTGGCTTCATTTATGACGGATGCTGATGCAAAAATAAACCTGAAACTTGGCGTTGGCGTGGTGTTTGAAGAATTTGCCACGGATTCCGTCATGGACTTAGCGGTTCCAGTATTGCTTGAATTTCTAAATAATAATGATCCTCGTGTACGGGGCGATGCCTGTCATTACTTATCTTTGGCTGGCAGAAGGGAATATATTCCTGTTATACAAAAATGCCTTGAAGATGAAAACAAAGATGTCAGAGAAATTGCTCGGGACGGTCTGGAATCACTAGGGAATCTTTGATTAATCCTGCATGAAGTAAATTGCGAGCTGAATAATTCAGCTTCAAAGTGTGAAATGCACGTAGTAGCTGGTTATTGCGAAGTTTCGCCACGCAGGAGCTTAACCTACTGACATTCCTGGAAAATTTGTGCCTGGCATGTTTTACAGGTAGATTTATCCAGCCGGTAATAGATTCTTCGAATGGCTTCTGATTTTGAATCAAAGAAATGATGAGCGCCCACCTTTTTAATAAAAGAAGATTTGGCAGCAAACTCATATACAGATGATTTTAACCCTACAAAATACAGACCACCACCAAGACGCTTTAATTTGTCATTTTCCGAAACTAATGCTTCAGCGCCAGCCAGATCAATAAAATTTATACCGCTTCCGACAATTAGAATGTGATGGATTTTTTCATTTTCTACAATGTTGCTAATTTTATTTTGTATCTGATTAATTGAGCCAAAATAAATCGACATATCAATACGGATGATTTTTAGCTGCGGGCATTGCTTCAGTGGTTTTTTCTCAATATTAATCAGCTGGCGTTTGCTCGAGCTTTTGTCTGCATCAATCGATAAGGTGGGCATATAGGGCGTGGATGTTTTTGCAAGAAAAAATATCAACGAGAGTAATACGCCCATGTAAATGGCAAATTCGAGTTCCAGAAACAGAGTGGAGAGAAAGGTGGTGAGTAAAATAACGGTCTCTGCTCGACTGTTAAGTAAGATGTGTTTAATGTGATGAAAGTTAATCAGGTTATAGGCCACCAGTAAAATCACACCACCCATCGCAGCAACTGGCAGATAGGCAGTCAGTGGCGCAATTAATAAAACAATAACCATCAGTAAAAGGGCGGCAAAAATAGCGGACAGCGGTGTTTTTGCCCCCGCCTCATAGTTTATGCCTGAGCGGGTAAACGAGCCAGAACCGGCATAACTGGAAAAAAAACTGCCAAAAATATTCGAAATACCCTGACCAATAAATTCCTGATTGGCATCGATGCGTTGTCCCGATTTGCTGGCAATAGCGCGGCTGATGGATACGGCCTCAATCAGGCCAAGCAGCGCGACAGCAAAGGCTTCAGGTGCCAGTTCACGAATAGTGTCCAGGGAGAAAACAGGGCTGGAAAGCGGCGGTAAGTGCGCTGGAATCTCGCCAACAAGCTTAATCGTGCTGGTGTAGTCAGCCAAAAACAGTGCGACAACGCTACCAACGACCATACCAATGAGCAGGTTAGGAATTTTCGGGGTGAATTTCTTAATTAACAATGCGATTACCAGAGTAATCAGGGCGATACTGACCAGGTAATAGTTAATTTGACCAAGGTGAGTGAAAATATCAGTCCAGGTGTGCAGAAAAGACTGTCCTTTAGGCATACTAATACCCAAAACATGCGTCATTTGACTGCTTGCAATCAAGATAGCCGCACCAGCAGTAAAGCCGATGACAACAGTATGCGAAACAAAGTTAACCAGTGAGCCCAAACGCGCCAGGCCAAAACCCAGTTGATAGACACCTGCAAGGAAGGTAAGGGTTAAAGCGAGCGCAACAAACTCGGCACTGCCTGGTTCGGCATGATGGCTGATGGAAGAAAAAACAACAATTGAAATGGCTGTGGTTGGCCCTGAAACAAGGTGCCGGGAAGAGCCAAATAAGGCGGCAAAAATGGGCGTGACCATGGCTGTGTAAAGACCGTATTCTGGCGGCAGGCCGGCGATAGTTGCAAACGCGACACCCTGCGGTAACACGATAACAGAACCAGTAATGCCTGCCATAAAGTCGGCTTTTATGGATTCGCGTGTAACCAGTCGAAACCACTGTAAAAAAGGGAAAATTGAGGCAAGTTTAATGTTCATAACAGGTCGCGCACTTTGCCTGTTTCTAGGCAGGCAAGTTTAAGGTTTAATTAACAATGGGTTTTTTCTGGCTGGCTTCAAAAATATAACCAGTCAGTTAGGGGAATTGCTGGCAAAACTTCTTCATCTGCCTCTATAGACCTCTTCACGGGAGCGATCAGTCCTATCGTAGCATAGTGTAATGTTTTAATCATTAACATGATTTCTAACATATTTTTCATGGGGTTAGATGTTGATTATTGATATTGATGCTTAACTCAGGCTGAGGGTGTTAAGGCGGTGGTTGGGTTGATTTAAGTAAGTTGCTTAAAACTACCTGGTGTCTTGCTCCTCATTTGCGTTTTTATCTATGTGAATACAGGATTGAGGTTAAAGTTTTATTTCCAGGCTGTCGACAAAAAGCGTATAGATAAAATTAGAGGTCACGTCTACAAAATACAGCACCAATATGATTGCTTTAATGCCTGGCTGTTGATCTCCTGATGCATGAATCTGGATTAATGCCGACTTATATTTGCGCTACGATTAATGATTTAACCTCGGCTGATAACAAATTATGGACAAACAGGGTAAAAATACAATGTATGAGGATTGTTTATGGGGAATATGAAACAACAAGCAGACGCTACCGCAGGGAGTGAGACACTCACAGTTAATCGCATTTCAGCAATGTCTGAGAAAGACATGAAGCGAGTTGCTGAATTTATTGATATGCAGGCTGGAATACAATTACCTATGTCGAAGCAGGCACTGGTTGAAGGTCGATTGCGTAAACGTATGGAGAAGCTGGGGTTTAATGAATTTCGAGCCTATTTGAATTACGCGCTTGAAAGTACTGAAGGTGAGAAAGAGCGCCTGCAGTTAGTTGATGTAATTACCACAAATAAAACTGATTTTTTTCGCGAACCGCAACATTTTGATTATCTCATTAACTCTGTGTTGCCGGAAAAATTAAAAAACATCAGTAATGGCAGCATGAAAACATTAAATGTATGGAGTGCGGGCTGTTCAACGGGAGAAGAAGCCTACACGTTGTCGATGGTACTGGCGCAAGCACAGGAAAATAATAAAAATTTTAAATATTCGATTCTGGCGACAGATATTTCACATACATGCTTACGTGTTGGAAGCCAGGGTATTTATACAAAAAAGCAGATAGCACCAGTATCTACTGTGCTAAGAAAGAAATATTTATTAAAAAGTCGTAATCCAGATGAACCGTTTGTGCAGATGGGGCCAGAAATCAGGACTCCTATTCGATTTGATAAATGTAACCTGATGGATAGAACCTTTTCTATTGAGCAGAAAATGGATGTTATTTTTTGCCGTAATGTGATGATTTATTTTAATAATGAAACCAAACATGCATTGGTCAATAAATTTGAAAATCAGTTGATGCCTGGGGGCTATTTATTTGTTGGCCATGCGGAATCACTGAGTGGAATGCAGACCAATATGAAACAGGTTTCACCGATGGTGTATTTTAAAAAATATAAATAAGCTGGGAGTAAATTAATGCCAGTATTGAATAAAAAAATAAGCGTAATGCTGGTTGATGATTCTGCAGTAGTAAGGCAGACATTAACAGAAGTATTAAGTAGTGATGATCAGATTGAGGTGATAGCCGCATGTCAGGATCCTTATATGGCAGCGAAAAAACTTCGCACAATAGTTCCTGATGTGATGATGTTGGATATAGAAATGCCACGCATGGATGGCATAACTTTTTTACAGAAAATAATGTCGCAGCATCCACTACCAGTGATTATTTGCTCGTCATTAGTTGAAAAAGGTGCACAAACAACATTAAAAGCACTGGAATATGGTGCGGTAGATATCATACAGAAACCAACGCTGGGGACAAAAAATTTCTTACTGGAGGCACAAATACTAATAACTGATGCAGTCAAAGCGGCTGCAAAATGTTCGGTAAAAAAAATAAAGAAAAACTCTATTGTGACTGAGAAATTAACTGCAGATGCAATTCTGCCTGCGGCAGAGATTGGGGCGATGACAGCGACAACGGAAAAAATTATTGTTATTGGTGCATCAACTGGTGGAACGGAGGCTGTACGTTCTGTCTTGCAGGGGATGCCGCAGGATTGTTCAGGTATCGTTGTTGTTCAGCACATGCCGGAAAAATTCACTCGCTCATTTGCTGATCGGCTCAATGAATTATGTTGTATCAATGTTAAGGAGGCAGAAAATGGTGATACGATATTACGGGGTCATGCGCTTATTGCTCCCGGCAATTACCATACCATAATAAAGCGCAGTGGTGCCCGATATTTTGTTGAAATAAAACAGGGGCCTCTGGTTTCACGGCATCGCCCATCGGTTGATGTGTTATACCGTTCAGCTGCACGCTATGCAGGTAGCAATGCAATCGGTGTTATTTTAACCGGAATGGGTGATGATGGTGCGAATGGGATGAAAGAAATGTTTGATGCAGGTGCCTATACTATCGCGCAAGATGAAAAAACCAGTGTGGTATATGGAATGCCGGCAGTAGCAGTAAAACATGGCGGGGTGATAGAAAGTCTGGCGTTGGATAAAATGGCCTCAAGATTAGTCGAGGTAGAAGGTGGTCAGGGTAGTCATAGAGGAAGTACCCGGAAAGGGTATGGGAAAAATGGACTATAAATATTACGAGCCTGAAATACAGGAATATATTTCATCTGGAAAGCCGCTTAGTGTACTGGTTGTTGATGACAGTAAATCGATACGCTGTGCAATTAGCAATAGATTACAGTTAGGTGGACTTGAAGTAACCGAAGCCTGTGATGGTAAACAGGCATTAGCCTGCATCTATGAGAAAACACCTGATCTGGTTTTACTGGATGTAGTAATGCCAGGTATGGATGGTCTTAGCGTATTGAAAGTTTTACGTAGTAATTATTCTAAATTACAGCTACCAGTAATATTGATCACTTCAAGAAGTTCAACCAGTGAAATTGTCCAGGCAATAGATATGGGAGCGAATGACTATATGATTAAGCCTGTTGATTTTGATATCTTGTGGGCAAGATTAACAAATCAATTAATGCAGCGTCAGGCGGCAAAATATCTGCATTCAGCAAGGCAACGTTTAGAGGAAGAAGTCAGGCAACGTACACAGGAACTGCATAATAGCAACGCAATACTTAAGCGGGAAATAAAGGAAAAACTGTTGGTTGAGAGTAAGCTTAAGCGGCAGGCAAATTACGATGGTTTAACCGGGCTACCAAACAGAACGCTTGCTGTAGATCGTCTTGAGCAAACGCTGGTAAAGGCGAAAAGAGAAGGGTTGAAGCCGAGTGTTGTATTTATTGATCTGGATAACTTTAAATTTGTAAATGATACGATGGGTCATGCGGCAGGTGATGAGCTATTGAAAGATGCTGCTTTAAGATTAATGGATTGCACTCGTGAAAGTGATACGGTTGCTCGTTTAGGTGGTGATGAATTCCTTTTAATACTTAATGATATTAATAATCAGTCAACCAGTCCCCGGGAGATAGATCTGAAAATAGTGGGTGAGCGTATTATTGAAAATTTTTCTAAATCTTTTTTAATTGAAGGCCAGGAAGTAAATATTACGACCAGTATTGGCTTTTCTGTTTACCCTAAAGATGGGGTAGATGGTGAATCATTAATGCGGCATGCTGATTCTGCAATGTACCGATCGAAAAATGAAGGGAAGAATACTTTTTGTTTTTTTTCGCCAGAAATGACAGCGAAGGCGCAAATGCGAATGAAAATAGAAGCGCAATTACATCATGCGCTAACCCGCAATGAATTTTCAATAGTCTATCAACCTATTGTGGAAGCAGCAAGCAGCATGATAGTAAAAGCAGAAGCACTGCTACGCTGGAATAATGATGAGCTAGGTATGATAGCCCCGGATGTTTTTATACCTGTGGCAGAAGAAACCGGAATGATTGTTGACATTGGTGCGTGGGTCATTCAAACAGCCTGTCGACAGATAAAACAATGGAGAGATAATGGCTGGAATCAAATGCGCGTTACGGTTAATGTTTCTGCACGACAGTTTCACGAAGATTCAAATTTAATTAAAGTTATTAAGGAGTCGTTAAAAGCGAATAAACTCGATGCTGATGCTTTGCAACTTGAGTTAACGGAAGGTATTTTGATGCGTGAAAATGAACACACCACTGCCATAATGCAGTCTTTTCAGAAATTAGGCATTAAGTTATTAATTGATGATTATGGTACGGGTTATGCATCTCTTTCTTATCTGCAGAAATACAATTTTGATACCTTAAAGATAGATTATAGTTACATTAAAAATGTATTAATTAAAGAGCATGATGCAAAACTCGTTAAGGCCGTTATTGCAATGGCGGATAGCCTGGGATTGACTGTTGTATCGGAAGGTGTTGAAACAGAGGGACAGCATAAATTTTTACTGGATGCGAACTGTAAGTATGCACAAGGCTATTATTTTAGCCCACCTGTTCAAGCACAAGCATTTGAAGCACTTTTGTATAAGCTTAATTCAGTAAAAGTAACGAAACAGAAAGCACTCTCACTGATTTCATCTGGCAGATAGGATATAAGCACAATGTTAAAGTATGATGGTAAAAAAGTAGTGTTGCATCCAGGGGATATTTTCTTTACCAGAGAAAAGCTACAAATCCACACTCTGCTTGGCTCATGTATTGCTATAACATTATGGCACCCTAAGTTGCTTGTAGGTGGGATGTGCCATTTTACTTTACCAAAATATACGGGGGTACGCTCGGTGGGAGCAAAACTTGATGGCCGCTATGCCGAAGATGTCATTAAAATATTTAAGCAGGAGATGGCGAAATATAATACGAATATAACTGAATATGAAGCAAAAATATTCGGTGGTGGTAATATGATGCGTGATAAAGGTGAAAATATTGATGATACTATTGGGACTAAAAATGCGGCTTGTGCTATGCAGTTATTAATGGCTGAGGGTGCGGCTATTTTAGTTGCTGCAGTAGGGGAGTTTGGTCATCGGCGCATTGTCTTTGATGTGAAAAATGGTGAGGTTTGGGTTCGGCATATTAAGAAAGAATCGAGTTCAAATATTACTAATAGTGTCGCTTAAGTTATGGACTCTGAGTAATTCAGCTTACAATTTACTTTATTCAGTAACAAGGATAAGAGATTCTTTTGTCCATTATGCACTTTTTCCTGGGAATGATAATCCGGTTCAGTTGTTACAGAAATCCATAACAGAAAAGCTATTCCATTTGCCTGGAAAAGTAAATGAGTTTTATCACCGGTATGTGATTTATGTAAATTAATGAAGAGATAGATTGGTAAGGGTGTACTAGTGTGTTTTATCAATTAAAGCTTCTGTTTTGTATGCCGACTATTGTGGTTGTAGCGGGATGAAAATGTCTTGTGGCAGCCGCATTACTGCGGCTGTTTGTTGCTAGCGTGTTAGCGGTGTTAGAAATTAGTGACAAGGGTATAAACCAGTTATGGATTCAATATAATTATGCGAATTATTTCAATTATTAATCAAAAAGGTGGTGTAGGAAAAACGACTACTTGTGTCAATCTTGCTCATGCGCTAACACTTGAGAACTATGCAGTTACATTGATTGATCTAGATCCACAGGGACATCTTTCGGCTAGTCTTGGGTTGACGGATAAAGATAATAATATCGACATGATGGAAGGTATTGATAGTGTTTTACTGGGTGATGCTGAAATTAGTAAGGTTACTTATAAGGCCAGAGATGGGCTGCAGATTATTCCTGCAGGTTATAAATTAAACGATGTTGAGCACGTTGAAGGGGCTGGTGTTGCTAGAGGTTTGATGTTGCAAAAGGCATTGGCGGGGGAATTTGATGATCAGGATTTTATCCTTATCGATTGTCCACCATCATTAGGACTGTTAGCTATAAATGCCCTGTTTGTTGGCCAGGAAGTGCTAGTTCCAGTGGTAGGGGATTATCTCACCCTGTGCGGTGTTTCTCAATTAATGCAAACATTAAAAAGATTTGAATCAGTGCGAAAAAAGAAAATGACCACCTGGTTTGCATTAACACGATTCCATCCGCGAGGTCGATTAGCACGTGAAGTTATGGGTAAGTTAATGCGCTATTTTCCAGGCATGGTATTGGCTACAGCAATACGCGAAACGATTGCCTTAGCAGAGAGTCCTGGTTATGGTAAAACAATATTTGAATACAGTCCGCGGAGTCATGGTGCTGAAGACTACACAATGCTGGCGCAGGATTTAATACACGGGAGAGCATTGTGAGTGATAAAAAATCAATAATAAAAGAGCAACATGATCCGCTGTCCTGGTTGCTACAAGATGAGGATTCTACGGGAATGGAGGCAGCAGATAAAAATGAGATTCTAGCTGAGAAGGTTGAAATAGAGCCTACGCTGGAGGCTGGTGATAATCAAATCAATGAAGCCGCATTAAACGATAACCTTGATAAGATTATTGACAGTGGTAACGTAAATGAAAGGAGTGATAAGAATATTATTCTGGCGGTTGAGCCGGATCGAGAAAATAGTGGAGCCAAAGAAATAGACGATGAGGAATTAACGATGCAATCTACCGATGCGGAAAAAAACAATGATAACCAGGAAGCAGCTGCTTGTCCAGAAACTGTAAGTGTTCAGGATGATATAGAAACTCTGGTGCTTGATGAGGATATGAGTATTATTCATGTTGGTCAGTTAAAGGAAAGCTGGTTGCCATTGGTGGATGGATTTAAGAATATAAGGATTGATGCCAGAAAAGTTGAAGATATTGATACAGCAGGACTGCAGTTATTATTAAGCTTTGTGAAAACAATTAAAGCAAAAGAACGTAAAATCATCTGGCAGGAACCATCTGCAGCACTGCTTGGGGCAGTCACTGAAACAGCATTAAAAGAGGTAATGGGAATTTAAAGTATAGTCTATTCTGTTAAGGAAGCCATTGAACAATGGGTATCCTTTTCATTTGTTTCAGTAATAAGTAAATCAGGAGGAGGTATGTCGGTTAAGAAGCATATATTTGATAATGGTAAAAAAGTACAAATTAATATCTCTGGACGTTTTGATTATGAATCATCACAGGCATTTAGAGATGCATACCGTCATCTGCCTGATGTAGAAGGGAGGGACTTCCATATTGATTTAAGTGATGCAATTTATATGGATAGTTCAGCGCTTGGTATGCTGTTATTGCTGCGGGAACATGCAAAAAGTAATGGTGGTGTCGTATTTATAGAGAAACCGGGTGATCAGATAGAAAAGATACTTAAAGTTGCAAATTTCGAACAGCTTTTCAGTATCAACTGAGCGAGTTTGTATTGAACAATTAAACAAATAATGCCTGTATTAGCTAAAAACAAGTTAGAAACACTGCGTTATTTACTGGTTATTGACGTGCGTTATGAGGGCGTTAAAATAAAAAAACAACTGGAACCGAAAGGTTACCATGTATTGTTAGTGACAACAGTATCAAGAGCAATGCAGCTCTATAGAGAATACCGGATTAATATGATTTTTATATCAATCGAATTGATTGATAAAGATGCTGTTGAAATGATTACGACAATAAGATCTGAAGAAAGAGAGCAACCTGTTATTGTTGTACTGGAAAAAAACAAAATAAAGAAATGCTTGCCTGAAAAGATAATGAATGGTTTGAATGATAATTTTTCTAAATTATTCAGTAAAAATATCCTGTTCACACATGTTAACTTAATTGATAGCCTACTGGGTATTAGGCTATTTCATAGTGAGTGGATAGAAGATCAGAAAGTGGCAAAAAATATTTTTGACGCTGTTATCAATACACGAAATCTTATCATAGAAGATATGCGTATACATTGCCAGGCCGCAGATGTTTTCTGTGGTGATATGGTACTAACAGCTAAACATCCGAATGACGACCTCTATGTGCTTTTTGTTGATCTAACCGGTCATGGTTTATCTGCAGCAATAGCCATATTACCTGTTTCTGATATGTTCAGTAACCTGGTGGAAAAAGAATTTAGTGCTGAAATGATTTTGCAAGAAATCAATGCGAGACTATTATATTTATTGCCTACAGGTATGTTCATGGCCTGCTGTATGATAAAAATAAATTTGGCAGAAAAAACAATTGGTGTATGGAATGCAGGGATGCCTGATGTCTATCTTATTGATACTCTTGTTAATGACATTACTAAACAATTTGTCTCTTCAGGCGTACCACTTGGGATTGTAGAGATGAATGCTGATAGTATTCATTTTGAAACAGTAAAAATAAAAGCTTGTAACCAGATTTTTATGTTGTCAGATGGCGTGACTGATGTTCTCGATGAGAAAGGTAATATGCTCGGTATTTGTCAGTTTGAAAGACTGTTAAAAAATGGTATTGATAAAGCGGATAGCTTTGATAAAATTATGGATGAGATTGTGCGGTTTAAAGGCAGTGCCGTCCTGCAGGATGACGTAACACTAGTAATGATCCCATTTAAGAATATACTAAGGAACCTGTAATTAATTTTGGACGAAGTAGATTGTGATTTAAAATGTTCAGATGTAAGCCGGAAATTACACGTAATAGCTGATTTTCCCGAAGAATTGCAACGTAGAATCTGGACATTTTAGGTGCAATATAGGCTGATTGACATTTTATGGAGTTAGCAAGAAATAAAGAGTAAATGCTGAGGGATGAAAGAAACAGGCGCTACAATTTTAGTTATTGATGATGAGGGATTTAATCTTGAGCTGATTAAGGAGTATCTTAATGTCGCTGGTTTTGAGTGTGTAGGTGTAAATAATGGACAGCAGGCGTTAGCGTTAATAAATAAAAATTTTGACAGATATTGCTGTGTCTTGCTCGACAGGATGATGCCGAAAATGGATGGTATCGAAGTGCTTAAGCGTATAAAAGGTAATAGGCTACACAGTCGGCTTCCTGTTATTCTGCAAACTGCAATGACCGGCGGGGAAAATGCACGCGAGGGGGTCGAGGCGGGTGCATATTACTATTTGACCAAACCCTATGATCAGAAAATGTTGATAGCCATTGTTTCTGCTGCGGTAAATGATTATGATCAATATAAACAATTGCAGGCTAAATTAAATGAAACAGCCTATTCGTTACAAATGATGCAATCTGGGCATTTTAGATTCAAAACATTAGAAGACGCTAAAATGTTAGCAGTTCTATTGGCAAAAGCATGCGTTAATGCAGATAGTGTCGTTATTGGGTTGTCGGAATTACTCATTAATGCTGTTGAGCATGGTAATTTGGGTATTAGTTATAATGATAAAACGCGATTAAATGAAACCAGCTTATGGCGGAACGAAATAACCCGTCGCTTACTTATGGAGGTCAATCGGGATAAGGAAGTTAGCGTCGACTTCGAAAAAAAAGAGAAGCAGTTAAATTTTATTATTCGTGATCAGGGAGAAGGGTTTGACTGGAGTATGTACATGGAAATGAACCCTGAGCGTGCACTAAATAGTCATGGACGTGGTATAGCAATAGCAAACTCAGTTGGTTTTGATGAAATCGAATACCGTGGAAAAGGTAATGAAGTGTGTGTAAAAATACAAAGAAGCCGCTGATTAATACTGAATGATTAAGCGTCAGGAGGTAAAATGCCGATAATAGTTGATTATTGCGAAGTTTCACCCTGCCAGTGGAATTTTACAACCTGTAAGCGACGGGTTCATGGATTGGTCAGGGGTATCCTTTTCATTCGTTTCAGTAATGCATCCCCGCTGAGTTATGTTGGGGAAAGTATAGAGAATATAATCGAGTATATTAAATCATCTGGCCAGCCTAATTAAAATGCGTAATAAATCCTCCACACTACTCGATCTCTCCGAAAAGGAATTGCAGACACTCAGCGACTCATTGAAAAGAGCTATTGTCCGGTTAACTACGGTTGCAAAAGGCGATAATGCAAAGATAAATTCACTCCTTGATGAAATCAAGCGTAATGTAAAAGACAAACTGGATTTAACTTTACTTGATGCCGAGCTTGATGAACTGTTTATGCTGATAAAGAAACTTGATATTGCTGAGACAGCAGCAATAGCACCAGCAATAGCACCAGCAATAATACAAGAACCAGTTGCACATAATCATTTGAAATCGGCGATAAAAAATTACGATTTTTCCTCGATAGCGGCTACTTATAAAGTATCGATAAACGGACTGATTGATGGTGATCTGTCAGAAGATGCGCTATCAAAAGAAATATTACAACTAATAGACAAAATGAGTGGTGAAATAAACGCATTGACCAGTGCGACGAATGATCAACATAAAGCGATCGGGAATTTTCAACATGACATAAGAAAAACTTTATCTCTCAACGCTGAAAGCAACAAAAATCTGGGTACAAAAGCTATTCTTGACGAGCTTGCGAAAGAAATATCGAATCAAATTAAACCGGACAACAGTCATACGAAAACGGGAGTAGTCGATATAGAATCACCTGGAAAAACTATCAATTTACTTGATAGTTTTATCCTGTTGCTGGATAGTCTGGAAACTGCATCCGCGGATAAGAAGAATAAAGATGAATTGATCAAGGTATTTTCATCATCTGCTTATGATGCTGAATCATGGAAAACAAGTATTAAAAAACTTGCGCAGTTAATTAATAATGACATTTGTCTGCTGCAGCAGGATAAGAACGATTTAAGTGATTTTGTCAATATGTTTTCCATGCAGCTAAGTGATATAGAGTCTTATGTTGAGCAGACACGTATAGATAGGGAAGATACGACTAACAACGCAGTACAATTAAGAAAATCTTTAGATCTCAATGTGAGAAAAATTCAGAATGAAGTAGGCATAGCGGACAATCTTTCCAGATTAAAAGAAAATGTAAAAAAACATCTAGATAATATAAAGGAGACTATTTCCAGACATAAAAAACAGGAAGTGGAAACGGAAAAGATATTAACAGGTAAATATGACCTGATTATGAAAGAGTTGGTGCAATCAAAAGAACAGACTGAATCTTTGCAGGAGCAACTGGACGAGAGTAGAAAAAAACTACTGCGAGATGCATTAACGGGTGTACCTAACCGCCTTGCCTATAATGAACGTATTATTACTGAGGTTAATCGTTGGAAACGAACGAAAGAGCCGTTATGTTTAGCAATGTGGGATCTTGATCACTTCAAGAATATAAATGATACCTATGGTCACGATGCGGGTGATAGAGTGCTTAAACTATTTGCAAAAATTATTCTTGGCCGAGTTAGAAAAGTTGATTTATTTGTAAGAATGGGGGGCGAAGAATTTTTATTAATGATGCCTTCTACGGCTATATCGACTGCGTTAGCTTTGAATAACAAATTGCTTGTAATATTGGAGAAGTATAAGTTTCATTATCAGGGCGAGCTGTGTCCGGTTACAGCTTCAGTCGGCATTGCTGAATTTGAAGCGGGTCTTGATGATGAGGTGGTGTTAAAACGGGCGGACAAGGCTCTTTATATCAGCAAAAATTCAGGTCGAAATCGATGCACAGTGTTTAGAGCGGGATAGAGTTTAATTACAACTAGATTATGATTCTAGTTTATAGTAATGGTGCGGTTTTTAGCGGCTTGCTTCCAGTATAAGAGTATTTACAATGTGAGAATTATGGTCTATAGGCTCTATAAGATATTTAAATTATTGTGAGATTATAATGGAAGGGAATGATGTCTTCTTGCAAAAAGTAAGAAGTGCACAACTAGATCTGGTCTATAGTACGCGCCGATATTCAATTCTTACCATGTCTCTTGGTGCAATACTGATATATGTAACAATGTCCGACTTTAGCCAGATTCCACTTGGTTACTGGCTGTTTTATATGCTTTGTGTCGATGCATATCGAATTTTTTGTACAATACGTTACGGCTGGAAAGAGAAGAGTAACCGTATTAGTTTTACAGCAGCAAGGCGAGGCATTGTTACTGGCGTAATATTATCCGGTGCTGGTTGGGGAGCCAGTGCGTTAATACTTTTTCCATATCTGGACTCATTACACCAGACTATATTTATGGTTATTATGATAGGGGTTTCAACAGGCGCAACCTCAACATTGGCCTATATGAAAGATATTGGATTAATATTTGTTTTACTCGTTAATGTTCCCTTTATAATCAGTATTTTTCTTGCAGATAAAGATGTATTCATTCTTGGTGTCATTGTATTCGTCTACCTGATATTTATATTAAAAAATATTAAAGTATTATATCGTAATAGTGAGCAGTTATTATATATGGAGTTTCAAGCTAAGAGGCGCAAAAAAGAGCTGATAATTCAGCGTAAGAGAGCGATGGCAGCAAATATAGAAAAATCCGCCTTCCTGGCTAATATTTCACATGAGCTACGTACACCAATGCATGCTATTCTCGGCTTTTCTGAGTTGGGTATAAAAAAATTTGAAACCGCATCCGCAGAGAAATTGTTCACTTATTTTTCTCGAATTCAGGAGAGCGGGCAGCGCCTTTTAGACCTGTTGAATAACCTGTTAGATATATCAAAATTTGAAGCCGGCCGGATGAAACTTGAAATGAGCCGAGGTGATTTAACGGAATCAATAAATATTGTTACCAAGGAACTGGCTCCGCTGTTAGTGGCACGCTCACAAAAATTAGAATTACGGGCGAATACAGATGACAGCGTAGCAATTTACGACAAAGATAGAATTATTCAGGTCATCAACAACCTGCTTTCAAATGCAATTAAATTCTCAGCAGAGAATAGCTGTATTTTTATTAGTATTGATGCAGCTTCGATAAATACTCGATCTGGAAAAATTATTGATGCGGTATCGGTTAGTGTCAGCGATCAGGGGATAGGTGTTCCTGATGATGAGCTTAAGACGATTTTTGATAAGTTTGTGCAATCGAGTAAACATGAAAAAAATGGTGGCACAGGTCTTGGTTTATCGATATGTAAGGAAATAATACATCTGCACTCTGGTACAATCAGGGCATTTAATCAACCACAAAAAGGCGCGGTCTTTCGCTTTGTTATTCCGCGCGCGCAACCTCTGAATGGACAAAAAAGCCGTGTAAAAAATTGAATTATAGTTGACAAATTATTGTCGGTAACTATTTCACGTATTAGTAATCTGTTGTTTAATAAAATAATATTATTATGGCATGAAACCTGCATTGTACATTCTGTACAACAATAAAGGTGTCAAAGTTATGGCAGTTAATGCAGCTTTATCATTTAACAGAATGTTTGTTCGAGATGCTGGCTGGAAAATTGGTGGGTTGGATGAACAAGTTAGCAATAGCATTGGCTTGCTGCCGTCCTCTGGTTCCGTTTCATCACTCCATCATAAAATAGAGCTGGTGCCATGAACGCACAATTAAATCAGTTTTCTGCTGGTGCTGAAAAAGATGATGCTGAAATCTTTTTAGCGGAGCTGTTGAATATTAGTGATGATGTCGTCATGGTTGAAAATAAAAGACCCATCAGCCAGCGCCGAGTGGATCAAGTCAATGGTTTGAGCCGGAAAGCGAATAGAAACATAAGTAGTATTATTTCCAGCATTCGTGATGAAGGTTCGGCACTTGAAACGGGTGAAAATACGAGTCGCATTGAGTCCAGAGGTGCGATAAGCACAAATAATGTGATGCAGTTTGAGTGTATGGATGTTGAGGCGATGGACAGAGAGAGGACTTCTTTTGATGCTATTATGGCCGCTAAAGGGGTTAAGAAAAAACCGAGTGCCGAGCGACAGAGCAGCGTAATGAGTTCTGGAGTAAGCATGGATGACACAGCTATCGCTGAGTTAAATACGGGAGTAAAGAAACAAACCTGGTTTAAGCTAAATCCAGCGCTGCTCTTTTCTTACCTCTTAACGGCTATTTTATTATCTGGCGCAGCCGTAATGGTTTACCAGTTTAAGAGTCAGTCGCATGAATTAGAAAAAGTACTGACCCTGTATAAAAAATCAATCGATAATAAAAGCGTGTCGGCTACTGAAAGTGAAACACTAAAAGTATCGAAACGGTTGGAAAAAGTGTCGGTAAAAAAGGCGAAAGTGACATCTGTGCTAACGCCGGTTGTAAAAACAGTAAAACCGGATAGTAGAAATGAAGGCAATAAACGACAGAAAATAGCCGTTCTGGTATCAACTCAGGAGGGGGCGGAACTTAAACAAAGTGCCCGTATTATCGCAATAAACACAAAGAGTAAACCGTTATTAAATAAGCCTTCAAGTAGTCATCCAGTAAAAATAAAACGATTATCTGAAAACGAAAGTAAAGCAGTTAAGAAAAAAACAGTTGAGAAGATGCTTAAATCATCTAAGTCTGTCCTGATGGTGGCTCCTGCTTTATCACAACTATCGCGGCCAACGATTTTTGCGGTTAATCTGGCTTCCTTTAGCGACAAGAATAAGGCAATCAAACAACTTAAGGGGTTACGTTCTGATGGTGTTGGAGCGGTAATGAAAGCAACGCTTATTTATGGTAAAAAAGTTTTTCGAATTAGTGTTGATGGCTTTCCAACTCGTGATAAAGCAAATACCTTCATTCTGAAGATAAGAGAAAAATATGGACTTGAAGGTTGGGTGAGGCGCAGTTAATAACTCCGTTTTCTTAAATATCGCACAATATAGACCTACAATTTACAGTCTGGGGATGGTCAGAAAGTAGAATGTTTAACCTGCATTTATCACGATGTAATCAAGTATTATATTTCGTTATATTCAACCACCGTTGTTAACTGGTACCCCTTGTTGCGTATGGTACGTATTAATTTGGGGTTTTTTGGATTAGCTTCTATCTTTTTTCGTAATTTTGAGATTGCCATATCAGCAGAACGATCCAGTGGTGACCATTCCCTGCCTGAAATTATTTTAAGAATTTCATTACGACTGATTGCTTCATATGGACGACAGGCAAGGGCGGTTAGCATCTGAAATTCACAACTGGTGATTTCAATGGTTTTGTTCTCAGGAGAATGCAGGGTCTGGTTGATAAAGTTAAGCGTCCAGCCTGCAAATCGGGCTTCTGTTTTACGGTGCTGCTTTACCGTTTCATGTTGGGTTCGACGCAGTACGGATTGAATTCTGATCAGTAGTTCCTTTTCTTCAAATGGTTTAGTTATATAGTCATCTGCTCCAATTCCAAAGCCGTTAATTTTATCGTTAATATCTGATTTTGCAGTAAGGAAGATAATGGGTATTGTAGAGGTGTTTCTTACCTCTTGCGCCAGGGATAAACCATCTTTGTCGGGCAGCATTATATCTAACAAAATAAGGTCAAAGTCGGCATTTTGCAGATAGCTGTGCATTTCATCACCATTAATAGCGCAACTTAGTTGATATTTTGCATGCTCAAGATAGCGTCGAATCAGTCGACACAGGCGTTGGTCGTCATCAACGTAAAGAATTTTATTGTTTTGCATTCTCAAGTATCCGTGATAGTTAGTTGCACTTTGGTTGAATCTATAAGGAACCTCTGATCAATCCATAAAGTCGTAGCTTACAAGCTGAAATATCCAGCTTTGGCGAGGTAAAATTCCACAATAGCCGATTATATATGTGCTTCACGCCTTGAAGCGGAATAATTTAGCTCACAATCTACTTTATACGGAATTAATGAGAGGTTCCATAAGTTGAGGGCTATTAATAGATGCTGTTGCGTTTTAGCTTAATTAACGATATAAGTCAAAAAAATGAGCGGATATTTCAGGTTACGGTAGACAGAATATCATTCTACAGCCGCTAAAGATTTTGCATGACAGGCCGCTACTAAGGCTAGATAGTGTATATAAGCGGGCTGGTTAGAAGGTTTATTCCCTGCCTTTAATTACCCCCGTGCCTGCCGAACCGTAAAGAGATTAGAAAATGAGGGTAATTAAATGGATCTAGCAACACTGATTGGTTTTGTCGGTGCGTTTAGCATGGTCTTTCTATCTATTATGATGGGCGGAAATTTGGGGATGTTTGTTAATGTTCCCAGTATCATGATTGTGTTCGGTGGGACAACGATGGTTGTGTTAATGAAATTTCCGCTAAATGTCATGTTGGGGGCGTTTGGTGTTGCGGCAAAAGCTTTTGTCTACAAGTCGCAGAAACCCAGTGAGATTATTGAGCAAAGTATTGAACTGGCCAATATTGCACGTAGAGAAGGATTGCTGGGGCTGGAGAGCATCGAGGTTAAAAATGAGTTTTTACGTGATGGTATACAGCTTGTTGTTGATGGTAATGATCCGGTGCTAGTGCAAAAGATGTTAGCTAGAGATATTAGTCTTTCTATTGAACGGAATGAAGTTGGTGTCAGTATTTTTAAAGCATTTGGGGACGTAGCACCAGCAATGGGGATGATTGGCACCCTGATAGGGTTGGTGCAAATGATGTCCAATATGAGCGACCCATCTACAATTGGGCCGGCGATGGCCGTTGCTCTGCTAACAACATTTTATGGTGCAATTATTGCGACTGCTCTGGCATTGCCTATTGCGGATAAATTAACCCATCGTAGTAATGAAGAGCGCCTTAATAAATCTATGATTCTTGAGAGCATTAGCGCGATTCAGGAAGGGTTAAATCCACGTATGATTGAAGGTTTGTTGAATGCTTACCTACCTGAAGGTAAGAAGTTTAGCTCGGAAGATAAAACTGCATGATTTCCTCTTCAGTCACTGTTAAGAAAATGAATCGGTTATGAATCAGAATTATGAGTATGAAGAACGAAAATGTCCTGAAGGGCTGCCTGCATGGGTAATGACCTTTGCAGATTTAATGTCATTATTACTGGCATTTTTTGTACTCATGTTTTCATTCTCAGAAATTGATAAGCAGGCGTACAAAGAAATGGCGGGATCAATGAAAAATGCATTTGGTGTGCAGCGTGTAATAAGGGCAAATGAGCCACCAAAAGGCGTTAACATTATTGCGCGTGAGTTTAGTCCCGGTCGCCCAATTCCTACACCAGAAAAAGCCATCAGGCAGATGACTACGGATGATTATCATCAGTATCCGATACTTGCGGATAAGGCTAAAAATAGCAAAAATAATAAATCAGATAAATCAGGAAAAAGAACCACTGTTGCAGCTAACCATGTTGTGAATAATGCAGCTGAGCGTGAAACTCTGAAACGGGAAAAACTTGTCAGGCATGATAGCGCAGTTATTCGGGAAAAACTGAGTAAAGAGATAAAAAAAGGTTTAATCGAGCTTAAAGTAAAAGACAAAGAAATTATATTGCGTATTCGTGAAAAAGGTTCTTTTCCCTCTGGTAGTGCCAAAATGATTGCGCCATTCAACGCTGTGGCGAAGAAAATTTCTGAAGCCTTTAGTGGTTTTAATGGTGAAATTATTGTTTCGGGTAACACGGATAATGTACCAATTCATACCAAACGTTTCCGTTCTAATTGGGAGTTATCTGCATCCCGTGCTGTGAGTGTGATTCAGGAGTTAAGAAAGCAGCCAGGATTAAAAAATAAACATTTTCAGTTAGAAGCTTATGCTGATACCAGGCCATTGGCATCGAATAAGACCTGGCAGGGTAGAGCTAAAAATCGTCGGGTTGAAATAAAGCTTTCCTATAATCACTTGCCAGTTAATAGACAAAAAATTGCAAAACAACTAAAAGCACGGGTAACGCAAACAGATGCAATTAAGGTAAATAACGATGGCACGAAATAAAATTGGTGGTGAAGATGACAGGCGTGACTATTTTAGAATTGATGATATTTCTATTCTTAAACATACCCTTATTGATGAAGATAACCTGCTATCAAAAGACGAAGTTTTATATCGACAACGAAAAAAAAGATTAACACTAAAAGCAAAACTGGAAAGGATGACAAGGGAAATGCGGCCACTGCATAAAATGATTGCGGCAAGGAATGAAAAGATTGCACAATATTTATCCGTGATAGATAAAAAGCTGGAAATATTGAGTGACTGCCTGGTAAGTAGCGAACTTATTGAAATGGATATCGATCCCAGTGAAATCAATATAGGCGCAGGTGGTATTTCTTTTTTAAGTAATGCTCCGATCATGACGGCCAGCCTGATTGAAATTGAGCTGGTTTTGTTGCCGGAGAATAACGTTATTTTTAGCTGTGCAAAAGTTGTTAGCTGTACTAAAACAGATGCTCACTTAGCGGAAAAAAATAACTATAAAATTGCTGTTGAGTTTATCGATATGGATGAAGGTGTGCGTGATTTAATTAGTCATCATGTAATAACGAAAGAATTAGAAGCGGTGGTTGGAAATCACGACGGTATAGAAGGATGAAAGCGTGAATCACCCCCGTTTTTGTCGATGTAAGAATTGCCAGGCTATGCGCGAGACAAAAGACTGCCTGTAAGCATTATGTACAGTCCCACTTGTGCGGCTCTCTTAGAGAGATTCACAGACATCTTTATCCATAAGAAATGGATTAATGATGGTAAGACTGCCTATTTTTTGCTGATGCTGCATATCTTCACTCAACAAATAATGACAATCTAAAAACAATGCAGAAGAAATAATTAAGCTATCCCACCATGAATAACCGTACTG
>VAOW01004765.1_pt1 | contig 64007 bp, 62 predicted proteins | sample 3393921 | NCBI WGS metagenome assembly VAOW01 (sample SAMN08290428, study PRJNA428436) | hydrothermal vent metagenome | isolation source: Deep-sea hydrothermal vent chimney | place: Indian Ocean: Southwest Indian Ridge | depth 2742 m m | reverse complement strand
TTTTGATGAAACTTTTCTTAAAAGTTTCATTTGACTTCTTTCTTTGTTATTTCTAAAATAACTCCTGCTCCAATTGTTTCTCCCATATCTCTTATTGCAAATCTTCCTAATTGTGGAAATTCACTAAACTTTTCTGCAACAATTGGTCTTGTTGGTTTTATTTTTACAATTGCAATATCTCCTGTTTTAATTGTTGTTGGATTCTTTTCTAATACTTGTCCTGTTTTTGGATCTTTCTTCTCTAATATTTCTTCAAATGTACATGCAACTTGTACTGTATGGATATGGAAAACAGGTGTATAACCTTTTGCAATTACATTTTGATGATGCAAAACAATTACTTGTGCAGTAAAGTCTTCAATAACTGTTGGTGGATCTGATATAGGTCCTATTACATCACCTCTTTTAACGCTTTTTTTGTCAATACCTTTAATATTAAATCCAATATTATCTCCTGGTTCTGCTTGTTGCATTTGTTTATGATGCATTTCAATGCTTTTTACTTCTGTCTTTATTCCACTAGGCATAATTATTATTGGTTCTCCTATTTTAATTACTCCTGTTTCAACTCGCCCTACTGGAACTGTTCCAAATCCTGAAATACTAAATACATCTTGTATTGGTAATCTTAATGGTTTGTCTAATGGTTTTTCAGGAACAATTAAATTATCAAGTGCACCTAATAATGTTACACCATTATACCATTGCATTTTTTCTGGTTTTTTACTAATATTACTTCCTTCTAAAGCAGAATAAGGTATAAATTGTATTGTTTCTATTTTAAATCCAAGTGTTTTTAATAATTCACTTACTGTTTTCTTCACTGTTTCAAACTTTTCTTCTGAGAAATTAGCTGAATCCATTTTATTAATAGCAACAATTACTTGTTTTATACCTAAAACACTTGCTAAAATTGCATGTTCTCTTGTTTGTGCTTGTATCCCATCAACAGCGCTTACAACTAAAATTGCTGCATCTGCTTGTGAAGCACCTGTTATCATATTTTTTACAAAGTCTTTATGACCAGGTGCATCAATTATTGTAAAATAAAACTTTTCTGTTTGAAAGTCTCTATGAGCAATATCAATTGTTATTCCTCTTTCTCTTTCTTCTTTTAATTGATCCATTACAAATGCAAATTCAAATGTTGGTCTATTCAATTGTTGTGTTAATTCTTTAAAACGATTGATATCTCTATCAGTAATAACATGTGTTTCATACAATAAACGTCCAACTGTTGTTGATTTTCCGTGATCAACATGTCCTATAAAAATTAAATTCATATGTGGTTTGTCAGCCATTTCTTCACCTTAATATTTTTAAAATTATAATTTATTTTAATAAAATGATAAATAAGTCTTTTTTAATTTATTTAAATAATTAAAATAAATTTAAGTATATTATAAAACAAATCTTTTTATATATTATTATAAAATAAAATAATTTATTGTATTTTATTATTGTCTAATTTAAGCAAAATAATATTTGATTTATTCTATTGCTTTTTATAGTATAATTTTAAAATTTTTATATTTATTATTATTAAAAATAATAAAATTATACTAATCCATCTTCTGAGGTATAAATTAAAATATTATTGTATTTTTTTGAGATTTGAGCTCTTAACCCATATAATTGTTTTATATTATATTTATTTGCTATTTCTACTAATCTCTGAGTAATAATACCATCAAATACAATTGTATTTATATTTTTTGTATCTTGCATTGCTTGAAGTAATCTTCTTATTGGAATTTCTTCAATTATTTTATTATTCTTATCATATAATCTTCCTCTTAAAGAATTTTGAAGATCTTTTAATGTATTGATCATTTCAGAATTTATTTTATTTTGAATTTCCACATCATTATTTATTGAAGGTATTTCAACTTCTTGTTCACTTTCCTCATTATTAATATTTCTAATATTCAAATTTAGATTATTATTATCTTGATGATCTTGCTTTTGAATGTCTTGATGATCTTGCTTGTGTAAATTATTTACTATTTCACTAACACTTTTTACTATATTATCATCACCATCTAAATTATTAGAATTTATTTTATTTTTTTCATTAAAATTATGATTATTATTTACAAAATTGAATTTACTTTCTTTTTTTTGTGGGTATTGTATATTATTTTTTCTTGGTTGTCTTTCTCTATTTAGTCTATTACTCATTTGACTGGCAGGCATTTTTGAATGTAATGCTTTTATTATTTCTTTTCTTGCTAATTCTTCAACTTCTTTTCCATCAGGAGCTCTTGATATGAAATCAATATCAGCTGTATTTAGCAAAATCTTCATAATCATTTCTCCGCCTCTATCACCATCAACAAATAATGTTGTTTCTTTTTCATTTGTTAATTTTATTATTGTATTAGGTATATTATTTGTTGCACCACCAATAGCAATACAATTATTAATATCATTTTTAATTAAATTTAGAACATCTGCTCTTCCTTCAACTAAAATAAGTTCTTCGCTTTTACCAACATCTGGTCCAGCTGGAAATTTTTCAGGTCCAAAAGTAGTTATTGTACTTATTTTAACATCTGATTCAACCATTTCACTTATTTCCTTGCTATCTGGAATTTCTGTTGAAAGTAATATTTTTATTAAATTCTTTGCTCTCTCTATTATATGCTTTCTTTTTTCATTTCTTGTATCTTCTACTTTTAATACTTTAAAATAAGTTTCAAAAGGACCTACTCTATCAACTGATTCAATTGAAGCACCTAAAATACATGTTTCTACTCGTCCTAATGAAGAAGGAAGAAATAATTTTCCAGATGTTTTATTATTATTATTATTTGCAAATTCAATTTCAATTCTACCTATTTTTCCATTTCTTTGCAATTCCTTTAAATCAAGATCAGCACCAATTAGACCTTCTGTTTGTCCAAAAATTGCACCAATAATATCTGGTTTTTCAACATTTCCATTTATCTCAAAATCAGATTCAACAACATACTTAACAATATCAATATATTTTTTTCCCATAATCTCGTCTATTCTAAAAACAAAGTAAAATAAAGAACTGATATTAATTATTTTTATACTTTTATTGTATATATAATAATTATTTTTTTATTAAAATACTTATTTTTATTATAAGTATAAATAATTTTAAAAAAATCAAATAAATGTTTATAATTAATTATTTTAAATAATTTTATAATTTTAATTAATATCAATAATATTACTAATGTTTATTTATTTTTGTTTCAATAATTTATCATTTTTTTACAAATTATTATTTAATTATTAAAATAGAAAATTCTTTAATGTTTCTAAAAAATTGGTTTTTTTGTTTTTGTAATTTATTTAATCATTTAAATTTTTAATATATTAAAATTAAGAAACAACTCTAAAAATATCTGGTGTTACTTCTGAAATTTCTCCTTTTTCAGCAATAATGTATAATATTGATCTTATGCCATCTTGTGGAATATTTAAATGTTCTGCAATTTCTTTAATAGTCATTTTTTTACTCCCCATAATCCCAATAATTTTTGGACTAATTCTAATTACAAAAGATTTTAAAGCAATATAGAATTTTTTATTAAAAGCTCTTGTTCCAATAATATATCCATGCCTTATACTTTCTTCCATAAACTTAGAAAAATCACCTGCTTCTGCTTCATTGTTAATAACTAAATAACCATTTGTCTCAATAAAATTTTGATAATTTTTTAGTACTTCTTCGTTAGTTCCTAAAGTATTTAATACATTATGAATTTGATAATTTTGATTAGTACTTGATTTATAATTACTTGATTTATTAATTTCTTGATTACTTTGAATAGAATTAGAATAATTGTTTTCCTTTAATTTAGGATAAATGTATTTAGAAATACTATAAACAAAATCTTCATTTTTCTTAATTAAAAAAACGAATTTTTTATTAATCATTTCTAGCAGAATCTGCTTTTCTGAATTGTTTAAAATTTTACTTATACTCTCTTGTGTTCTCTTATTAAAACTTAATCCATTTAATTTTCTTAATACACTTAAATATTCTTTAGTAACTGTATTGTCATTATTATTTACTGCATTTATATTGTTTTCTACTTGATTACTAACTTGTACTGTATTTGCATCTATATTAACATCATTATTAACATCAGTATTAACATCAGTATTAGACAACATTATTTTTACAATATCCTCTTTTTTTGCAAATAAATATAATTTATTTTTATATTTAAAAAAATCAATTTCATCCCCTGCTTTTAAATCTAATTCATTTTCAATATCAATTGGAATGTAAATAATTAATTTGTCATTTGATTTATAAATTTTTGTCATGAAATCAGTAATAATGTAAATATACAAGAAATATAATAAATTGAAGTTAATAATTATAAATAATATAAATATTTAATATATTTAGAATTTTTTATTAAATTATTTTATATTTAAAGAACATATATTTAAAAAATAAAAAATAATAGAATTTTTATGAAAACATTAAAAGATTTTGCAATTTATACAAAAAAAATATTGAGTGTTAAAGAATATCATTCAATTATTTTAAATGCAAATGAATTAGGATTAGAAAATAGATCACTAATAGAAAATTCAGGATTTGCACTCGCAAACAGAATAAAACAAAGACATAAAGGAAAAGATATTTGCATCATTTGTGGCAGGGGATATTTAGGTGCAATTGGTTTAAGTATTGCAAGGCACTTAATAAATTATGTTAATCTTGATGTTGTTATTTTAAGTGATTACAAAGAAATTAAAAATAAAGAAACAATATTCAATTACAATATTTTAAATGATTTAATTGAAATAAAATCATTAAATGAATATAATATATTAGAATTAGAATCACATTTAAAAAATAATGAAATTATTATTGATTCAATAATAAGCACTGGATTAAAGGGAAGATTATCTAAATTTATATCAAAAGCAGTAAATTTAATAAATAAATCAGGGAAAAAAATCATTTCAATAGATATACCAACTGGCATTAATCCAGATACTGGAACAACTAATATTGACTTTGTAAATGCAAATACTGTTTTTTGCTTATATAAATTAAAATATGGACTAGTTAAAACAAGAGCAATTAAAAATTTTATAACAACAATTGATAATAAAATACCTATTTCAGCAGAATTATTAACAGGACGTGGAGATATTGCTTTAGCAACTGAATCAAGAAGCATTAATATGAATAAATTTAGCAATGGTTCTGTTCTTATTATTGGAGGTAGTGAAAAATATCATGGTTCTCCATTATTAAGTGGATTTGCTGCAAAAAATGCACTTGCAACATTAAGAACTGGTTCAGGTTATGTAACAGTTATTGTTCCAAAAATAATTGAAAATATTGTTAAAACAATTTCAGCTGATTTAATTATAAATTCAGTTGACTTCAAAAAAACCAATGAAACATTAAAATCAATTTCAGATATAAAACATAGTTCAATAGTAATTGGACCAGGTATCTCAAATCAAATATCAATTGAATTTTTATCAAAATTAATTCAATCAGAAAGTAAAAAAAATAATATTAGTATTATTGATGGAGACGCAATAAAATTAGTCGCAAAAAATAAAAAAATCTTAAATTCAAAAACAATTATAACACCACATGAAGGAGAATTTTTTAAATTAACTAATATTGATTTGCATGAAGCTAGGTTTGAAGAAAAAATTGATATTGCAATTGAATTTGCAAAAAACTATAATTGCACATTAGTTTTAAAGGGAAATAAAACAATAATAACAAATGGAACTTTATTAAAAATAAATAAAACATCAAATCCAGCATTAGCAATTATGGGAAGTGGTGATGTTTTATCAGGAATTATTGGAAGCTACACAGCATTACATAAAAATCCATTTGAATCAGCTGTTGCTAGTGTGTATATACATAAAAAAATATCAGATAAATTATTCCAAGAAAAAGGTCTACATATTATTCCTGATGATATAATAAATGAATTACCAAACACACTTAAAAAATACGACATAATAGAAGATTAAAAGTAAATAAAGAATATTATGTTTAAAATAAAAAATATAAAAATCAGTAAAATTACATTATTTGGGATCTGTTCTTTTCTTTTTTTATTTGATGCAACAACATTTTTTGCATTTGGACAAATGTTCAATATAATGTTAATATTAAATGTATTAATAACAATAATTTTTATTTTATATACTACTTTAATTATATTTTTTAAATCTAAAACAAAAAATAAAATAATTAAAAATTTAATTTCAAAAAACTTGATTTTTTACTTATTTTTACTTTTATTCATTTCTCAAATGTTTATTTTAAATTTTTTAGAGTTTCATATATTAGTTCAAATATTTGATTTATTCTTTCACTTTATATCTGCTTTATTTCTTGGATTTCTTGTTCTTTTTATTTTCCTAGGAGCAATGTTATTCAAACAATTTAATACTAAGAAATATAATAAAAAATTCAGAAGAAACTTAAAAATAATTATTATTGTATTTTTTTTAATATCAATAATATTATTTTCATTTTATACTTTATCAGGAATTAAAAAATTTGTATTTTCAGATGAACAATTTCTTTCGTTTTTATTTTTTAAACAATTAATTTTAAATCATAATCCTTATGCAAATAGTATAATAAATGCAAATAGTTTGCAGTATGTTCTTTATTCTAATTTTTCTAATTTTAATATAAGTATGCCAACTTTTAATACTAATAATAAAATTATAACAAATATGCCTTATCCTTCAATGTATTTTTTAACTTCAATACCTTTTTATTTTATTTCGAAAATCAATTTAAAAAACATATTTTCTTTTGATGCTAAAATTGAATATTTAGTATTTGACTTTTTATTGTTTTTTATTATTGCTTTTTTATTAGATAAAAAACAATTGAAAAAACCAATATTTATAATAATTTTAATTTTAGGTGCTTCAATTTTTGCTGTTGCAACTCCTATTGATATATTATTAATTTCATTGCTTTTAATTGCTTATTTTAAAATAAATAATAAATATATATGGATAGTTCTTGGTCTTATTTTATCAATGCAAGAATTAATGTTTTTACCAGTATTATTTTTAATAATTTATTCTTTTAATAATCAAGGAATAAAGAGAGGCTTTTATAATTTTGTAGGTGCAATATCTGTTTTTGCTATTTTAAATTTATATTTTTTAGTAAAAAATGCTAATGCATTTATTAATTCTGTTTTTTTAGCAATAAATTCTTATTTAATTCCAAATTCTTTAGCACCATTTGGATTTTTTATACTTAATTATATTGCAATTCCTCTATCTTATTTTAAATATTTATTTATTCTATCAAGTATTATTCTTATTTTAATATTTATTTATTTAAATAAAAAAGAATTGATTGCTTTATTTAGTTTAATCCCATTATTATTCCTTCAAAGATCAATAATACCTTATTTTTCAATATTTATTTTATTTTTAATTATTATATTATACTTAGAGAATAAAACAAATGAGAAACAAAAACAAATTAAGTTAACATTGAATTTATTTTATATTTTATTAAGTATTTTAATTATTAGTTTTATTATTATACTAATTTTTGGTCATTACCAATATTTAAAATATTATAATATTTATGTAAAACAAGTTTCTTTTAATATAAATAATATAACAAATACAACAAATTATAAATTATTAATAATTTATAAAAATACTAGTTTGAATTATGTAAATATTTTTATAAATATTCATAAAAATAATAATATTGATACTATTGGATTATATAATGAACATATTTTAGTAAATGAATCTTATAATGCAATAAATAAGCTAAAATTACAAAATTTAGTGAATAATAATTTTGTTTTATTAAATAAAACAAAAAATAATAGTGAAATTAGTATTTCAATTAATGGAACATACAATGTAATGAGATGTACATTATATAACAACCAATTTTATTATAATTGTCCAATTATTTTTAGTAAATAACTAAATACTTATATAATTCAAATAATTTATTAATAAATAAAAAAATTATATTAATTAATAAATAATGAGTGAAAAAATGCGAGGAAGAGAAACATTAGTAGTATGCGAATCATGTGGAAGAAAAGTTCCAAGAAATAAAGGAGTTAGTTTTGATAAATCAATTAGTTTTAACACTGAATTAAAAACAGATAAAGATGTTCGCTTTTTTGGAAGAAGAAAAATTTATTATTGCATAAGTTGTGCAAAACATAAAAAAATATTTGAAAAAAAGAAAAGAATTGCAATGAGACAGCAATCAAGAGAAGATAATACATCAATAGATTATAAAAATTAAATAAATAAATAAAAGGATTTTTAAAATATACTAACAAATAATTATATTAAACTAAAATAGGAGATTTAGATGAAAATGTTAAATTTAAAAATATTATCAAATTTAAAAATATTTATTTTAATAAGCTCAATAATATTAGGACTTAGTGGTTTAATATTTGCAGGTTTTGGTCTTGGTGGTGCTAGTGGAGCATCTGCACAAGCAACTAATCAAATAAGTACAACAATGTGTGCATTTTATGATACAATTATGGAAGTAATAATGATTTTAGCAATACTTCTTATGGTTATGGGAGGTGCATTATATGCTGGTTCCCATATTATGCCAGGTCAACTTAAAGGTCAAATGCAAGGTTATGCATATGGTATGTTATTAGGAGGTGTAGTTGGATTAATTATTGTTTTAGCAGGACCAGCAATTCTTCATATGATTGTAAGTGGTAATTCACAATTAAGCAATCAAAGTTGCAGTACTACATAATTGATTTAAAATAAGTAATTTTATTACTTATTTAATTAATTTTTAAAATAAAAAATGATAAAATGTCTAATGTTGTTAAATACAGCTTAGAAACATATTCTAAACATATTGTTTTTATTTTGTTTTCATCTATTTCTTTTTTTATTGCTCTTCTTATTCCTATTTTTGCAAGTTTTCCAACATTTAATGATGCTGGTGGAATTTTTATAAGACTTTCAAATATTTTTGATTTAAGTATTTTTAATATAATTGTAATAATTATTTCTATTCTATTCTCATTACTATTTTTAAGTTTTGCAATTGTTGCAATAAATATAATTGTAAAGCATAAAAGAACTTATTCAAAAATAAAAAATGAAGTATTTGAAGGGCTTGAAAAATATACTGGAAAAGTTTTTGCTGTTTTGTTATTATTTAGTTTTATAATTATTACATTAAATATCATATTATCGAGATTAATTGGAAATCTTTCTGGTTTAATAAGTTCTATTATTTTATTATGTTTAATTCCAATATTTTTCTATGCACCATCATCAATAGTAATTGATGATCTGAAAATAATGACAGGAATTAGAAAAGGTATTTCAGTTTTTATTAAAAGAATTGATTATTTTCTATTATGGTTATTTATTTCAGTTATTTTAGTTGCATTCTTTGATTTTATATTTATATTAATAAATAATTATTTTGCATTCCCAACAATTGTATCAATATTTACAATGCTTATTTTTAATTCTGTTTTTATACTTCCATTTATTGTGATTCTTCAAGCAGAATTATATATGAAAAGATTTGCATTATTAAATAATTAATCTTTTAAAAAAAATAATTTTTAATATTAGAATTAAACTTAATTACTTCAAAAAAGAAAGACTATTAAAACTTTAATAAATAAACATAATACTATGAATAAAAAATTTTATAGTATTTTAATATTTAGTTTATTTTTTTTATTTACTTTATTTTCTATTTTTACAATAAATGTAATTAATGCTAGTACTTGTACATTAAGTTTTTCTTGCAGTCCTAGTTCATCTATTTCAACAGTAGTTACTAAACCTACTTCATTAAACTCTTATTGTATTATAAGTGGAACTACTGAATCAATTGGTAAATGTATTAATTCCTCTATTCCAATTGCATTAATTGGTATTGTTTTTGCTATTTTAATGGGTGGTTTAGCATATATGATTGGAGAAGTATTAGAAATATCAAAATTTAAAGATTGGTATAAGAGTGAAATATGGGAATTAGTAAAAAGTGTATTAATAGTTCTTATAATTTTCTCATTAATAATTGAAATAGGTGGAATTGCAAATGCACTTATTGGAAATCCAACACCAAATAGTTCATCAATTAGTACTACATTGTCTTCATTTTATACATCTATTCAAAAAAATTATATTGAACCACAACTTGCATCAGCATATAATGCATATTGGGGAATCCTTGGAGTATCTGTTGGATTAAGTTTTATGAAAAGTATTTCAATAATGCTTTATATCCCACTTCCAATTCTACCAATACCTGGCCTGACTATTGGAGCATTATCTTTTGGTGTTGAAGAAAATTTATTTTTTTCAAATATATTAGAATCAATGTATAGTCCTTATTCTTTTGTAAATCAAGCATTTACTTTTATTGCTGTTCCATTATTAATGTTATTTCAATTTTTACACGACTTATTTATACCTTTGATTGGATTAAGTCTTTCAATATTATTACCTATTGGAATAATATTTAGAGCAATACCTTTTTTAAGACCAATGGGTGGAATGTTAATTGCAATTTCATTTGGATTTGCATTAATATTTCCAACATTATTATTAGCAATAAATCTACCAATACAAAACTTTTTGCAACATATTATTGTCCCACCAAAAATAAGTTCACATAGTAAAAGTATTAATATAAATCCATTGATATGTACTTCTTTAGAAACAATAGTTAATTTAGTAAAAGCACCATTTTGTGCAATATCTCATGCTCTTAGAGATTCTACATCTTTTGGAGAAGGTATTTTAATTGGGATGTTTGGACCACTTTCAGGTATATTTTCTGTTTTCAATTTTATATTGTATTTAATTTTACCATTAATAATAGAATTTTTATTATTAGTAATTGATTTAATAATAACAGTTGTAATTACTCAAAATATTGCAAAATTACTAGGAGGTACAATAAAATTAGGTATTGGAAAATTAAAATTAGTATAAAATCAATAAAATGAAATTTATGAATAATAATATAAAAAATAAAAACAAACATACTAATAAATTATTTATTGTATTTGTATTTTTACTAAGCTTAGGTATATTAATAAATTTATTTTCTAATTCTTCTGCAATAATGCCATCAGTATTGTTTACATCAATTGTTCCAAATACAAATACTTGTAGTTTATTTGGTGGAACTGGATTTGGAAATTATAATAACTGGATGTGGATAAATGTTATTGTATTGATAATAAGTCTTTTAATTATTTCATTTATTTATATGATCTCAAGATTTTTTTCACAAAAAGAAAGTCAAAAATTTACACAAATAATGAAAATAGAAATAATTCAAGTAATAATAAGTGCTGTAATCCTTGTTATGTTATTAGGATTTACAACATCTGCTTGTGGTATTACAAAATCAATTGCAACTTCATTAGGTTCTCAATCAGGATATAATTTCCCATCAAGTAATCCATTTGTATTTGCTGATTATTATGTTGGTGATTTAGCAAATAATATTGGAATTAAATTATTGCTTCAAATATATACTGAATCAATTGGCTTTAATATTGACTCAATGATATTTCAAAATAGTGGTTCATTAATATTTGATATTATTACTGCATCAAGTTCAACATTAAAAAATACTTTAGAAGCTATTAAATCAGCTACTAGTTTTAGTGGAAACTTATCTGGATGGAGTTTAAACGTTAATTTTGAAACAGCAATTGATTTAGGAGTTACATACGGACTTTTAAGTGATTTATTAATTGGTTTCTTTGCACCTATTGTAATTGTAGGTATTGGTTTATTATACATATTATGGTTAATTTTACCTGTTATCCAATATACTGCATTTACTGTTGTATTACCAGTTGCATTAATATTTAGAATGATTGCTTTTTCTGGATTTGGTGGTGGAACAGGAGTATCACAAAGTGTTGGATTGAAATCAGTAGCAAATCAAATCCTTGCATTAGCAATTGCACTATATATTATATTTCCATTAACAATTGTTTTTAATGCATGGGCTATTCATTGGATATTTAGTTCAAATAATCCATCTTATTCATATTTACATTCAACTTATGTATTAAATAAAATTAAACCTAGTAATTTATTTGCAGCAAATCCAATAACAGCAAAAAAATTTAAATGGTTTGGGGTTGGAATCCCGTCGATATTTAGTATTCTAGGAACAGCAATTACTGGTAATATAATATGGTCAATAATTGACCCAAATATAATTGTACAAGATGTATTAAATATGGTAAATGAAATTGCACAATATGATTTTACTGTATTTTTAATGATTGCAATTGATTTTTCAATTGTTCTTGGATTTGCAACTGGATTATCAAAAGCATTGAATACAAATTTAATTTAAGTATATAATAAAATAGTATAGAAAGATAATATGTTTTTATTTTTAACAAGTTTCAATTCAGTAAAAACAGCAATAATGCCATTAGTATTAATAGCATTAATTCTTGATTTTGCAATTGTTGGTATTTGGTGGCTTATTGGTACTCTTCTTAATAATTCAAAAGTAAAAGAAGGTGCAAAAGAAGAAGCATATCAAGCAATTGGAACAGCAATATTAGCAGTAATTATTATTGGATCTTTGCTTACTTTAGCAATAACTTTTGATAATGTTTTATCTTCTACTAATTTTTTTTATGGACCTTCATCATCAATACGTTCTTCATCAGTATTATCATCAAAAACAAGAGCACCATTAAATCCAGGAACAATTGATACATTATGTAATAATTTATACAAAACTAGTCCACTAGATATTATTGGAAAAAACAGTGGAAATTCTTTTCTTACATCAAAAGATAATCAATTTCCTGGATTATGTTCCTTAACATCTCTTGACTCAGCAACAAGACATATTGATTATCCTCTGGTTGCATCTGGGATAATACTTGCTAATATAACAAACCAAACAGGACATAATTTAAATAATTTATTTATTCTTGATAGCTTTATTGGATATTTATCAACAGTAACACCAACAATGAGTTGGTGTATTCCAGCACCAGAAGACTTGTTTGATCCTATTGCAACAGTACTTGATTGTTCAGCAGCAACATCACTTAGTTCTGGATTTGGTGGAATAGCAGCAATAGCAACATTACCAGTTCTTTATATTAGATTTGCATTTACACCTTATGCTGGATATGATATTGTTTATAAAGAACTAGGAACAATTGGAATATTAATTACAACTGCATTTGATTCTTTTATTGCTCAATTATTATTTGTAATTATTTCCTTGTATGCCTGGCCTTGGCTTATATTCAGTGGTTTTGTTTTAAGATCAACAATATTCACAAGAAAAATAGGTGGACTATTAATTGCTATTGGACTTGGTATGGTATTAATTTTTCCAGCTGTTTTTAGTTTAGAATATTTAGGACTAGGAAATGGGATTGGGAATTTAATATCAACAAGTCCTAGTTCGTGTATATCAAATCCTAGTGCAAGTGGATGTGTTGCTGGAATCTATGGATTTAATACAATTGAAACAAAACAAATAACATTTATTCCTGGTTATCCATCAAATAAACCAGAAACATATTCAGCAAAAAAACCAGTTCAATATCCTTATGATCTTAATTTCTTTATTGAACCACAATTAAATAAAATTGCATATTATTATCAATGCTGGCCAACTAACAACAATATAATATTAGGTGAAAGTTTAGATACAATTGAATTACTAGTACCTTTTTCATCAGGAGTTCAACTTTTTGCATCAGGTGCAAGCATAATACCTACATTTTTCCCAAAACTTGAAATTGATCCTAATTGCAGCCCTCATGCATTATTAAGAGTATTTTTTAAATATCTTGAATCTTATGGAATAATAGGAATTACTGCATTTTTCCTACCAATAATTAATTTATTCATTGTTATTTCAGCAATTATTGGATTATCAGGACTTTTTGGAGGTGATACAAGCCTTGCAGGATTAAGTAAATTAATATAATATGTACTTTATTAAAAATGTATAAATTGAGATAAAATGATTGAAAAATTTATAAACAAAAAAATATATTTACTTTTATTAATTTTAATTATAATTTTACCTAGTATACATGCTGAATCAGTTGCACAATTTTGTGAAGGTGCAAATGGTTTAATAAATCCTAATAATGCAATTTTTACATTTGCACCAAATGCACCGAATGCATTGTTGAAAATGGCAATATTAATAATTTCAATAATGATTACTGTTATTGGATTTTTATATGCAATTGCATATGCTTTTGGAATAGAAAAATTATTAATATTTACAAGGAATGAAATAGGAGAAATAATATTAACTGGTATTGTTATTGTTATTTTTCTTATGGTATTTAATTTATTTAGCTCATCTTCATCAAGTATAAGTTCAATAACACATATTTATGCATATGATTGTAAAGTAATGGTAGGTGCTTCATTAGGTTTAATGGCTCCATTATTTCAATTATCTATTTCAAATATAATTTTACAAACAATTTCAAATGTTCAAATATCTGTTGAACCTATTTTTATGGGATTTTCAATTGCACCTTTTGCTGGATTTAGAATTATTTCAAATCCATTAAATATTGCAATAAGTATTAGTGGACTTATGCTTATGCTTATGCTAGGTATGTCTGTTATATTAGGAATTATTTATTCTTTTTTTCCAATTTTCCTTTATCTGGGTATTATTTTTAGGGCATTACCTTGGACAAGAGCTGCTGGTGGTGCATTTTTAGGATTATTTGCTGGTTTATTTGTGATGTTCCCAATAATGCTTTTTTTTGGATTAATGGGTTCTAATGCTCTTTTATGTTCAGCATCAGCAACATCATTAGCAGCACATAATTCATCTTGTTATTCTAGTTCAAGTGCAGTAAATAAAATTAATAATGATTTTACAAAAGCACCATCAAGTATTAGTGGATTTTTAGCATCAATAAGTAATATAATAACAATTGGATCTGGTGGAATATTAAAACCACCTTTTGAATTCCTTGTTAAGGAAATAATAGAACCAGTTTTATATACTTTAATAATTTATATATTTTCATTATTAATTGCATTTGATTTTATGGAAGAAATTGGTGATCTTTTAGGAGCACCAGCATTAAGTTCAGAAAATGTATTAAGAAAAGTGATTTAAAGATATGATGCAAAAAATAAAAAATAAAATAAATATTAGAATAATTATATTAATAATATTATTATTTATCTTTTTTAATAATATTTCTAATGCTACATCATCAAATTCATTTCCAATAAGTATTAGTAATTGGGAACCTATTGCATTGATTGCTGTTTTAATAATTATTGCTATTTCAGCATTTATTTATATGCTAAGTAGATTTATGTTTAATACACGTATTGAAGCGTGGGCAAAAATGCAAATGTATGAAGCATTTTTATCTTTTATTATTTTACTGATTTTTGTATGGATAAGTTCTTTATTTTTTTTAAATCCAATGCCAGCATTTTCAAGCGCACATTTATTACCAAGTCAATGTAGTAATGCAAAAGTAGTACCAAAAACATTATTTCAATTATCTGCATGTGATTTAAGTGTTTTTAATAATGATGCTGAAACATATTTTCAAGTATTTTATTGGGGTGAAACTTTTCTTAGTTTTAGTCCTGGGATTAATGCAAGCATTCAATCAAGTACAATAAGTAAAGCAAAATTAGGTGATTTAGGCGTTAGTAGTAGTATTTCAAGTGTTTTTCCAAAATCAGATGCTGAATTTATTACTCTATTTTTTGAATCAATAGTTTTTATGTTAATTTTAAATCAAATACAATTAATGCTTATTTCTTCAGCATTATTATTTTTATCATTATTCTTAGTTATTGGACTTATAGCAAGAATATTTGGAGTAACTAGAGGTTTTGGTGGTGCAATGATTGCATTAGGTATTGGATTAGGTTTAGTTTATCCTTTATTAACTGCAATTACATATGGATTTATTACAACACAGATTGGAACTCTATCTGCTATTGCATTAATTAGTCAATTTATAGGGGGAATTACTGGTATATTATCAACAGTAATTGTTAGTACAGTAACTCCTGCAATATTTATAAGTGGTAAATTTGCATTAAATCTTGGATATATAATTGGTGGATTAACATTTATGCCATTTTTAAATTTTCTGATTCTTGATGCATTTATAATTGATTTTTCAAGTGCAATGGGAGAAAGAATGGAATTTATGAGTTTATTAAGTGGATTGATTTAAATGAATTTAAAATATAATAAAATACAAATAAATTTTAATTAGTAAGTGAAAAAATGAGAAATATATTAAAATTATTTTTAATGATTTTTGTTTTATTATTTATTATAAGTGAAATGAATATTATTAGTGCAGCATCTGCAAATACTGCAGGATGTTCAACATTACCCACGTCAATTAAATCAATTATTAAAGGAACAGAACCATGGTATTGTCAAATAAATAGTCAGATAAATAATTCATATTCAAAAGAAGCACCAATAATGTGGATTGCTGTTTTAATATCTTTTGCAATTGCTGCAATAATTTATATGGCTGGTTTTTTAACAGGAAACAATAAAATAAAAAATTTTGGTATTGGTGAAATATATGAAGCAGCAGCAAGTGGAATTATTGTTTTGTTATTTTTATATGTTTGTGCTGTTGTTTTTGGTATATTACCAGGATTAACTGTTGGTCCTATTAATCCATATCCAACAGCACTTCATTTAATTACATCAACAATTAGTAAATCACAGACATTATATTCAAGTTTATTTTTTATTTATCTTAAAAGCAAATTTTATTTTTCTTTTGTTCTAACAGTTGGAGGAACAAGTACATTATTTGGTACATTAACAGGAGTTAGTGGATTTATAGGAGGGTCAGTAAATATTGCACTGTCAATAGGGAAATTCATTGCATCAGTACTTTTTATTGATCCTGCAATAGTATTAATGAATATTATTTCAGATGGAATAATGATTCTTTGGTCAGAATACTTTTTAATAGTCTTTTTTTCAGTTGCAACAATACCAATATTTTTAGTTCCAGGTGTTATATTTAGAGCAATATTTCCAACAAGAGCATTAGGTGGGATGTTAATTGCAATAGGAATAACATTTTATTTAATTGTACCAACAATGTTTGCAATTGCATTTTATTTTACAGCACCAAATCTTTTACAAAATTTAACCCAAACATCTAATTTATTAAATAAATTTGGAACAAAGCAGGGATATGTAACAAATGCTTTAACACCTACTAGTCCACTTATAATTCAACTTCATCAAATAAAAAACGCAATGGCAAGTTATTGGTTATTATTATTATTTTATCCGAGTTTAATAATTGCAATTGCATATGCATCTATTAATGAATTAGCGCAATTTTTAGGGGGTGTTACACATATTGGAGGTAGAATGAGAGGATTTATATGATTTTATTACTTAATAAATTTTAATTATTAATTCTTTTTTTCTTCAATTTTGTTTTTATAATGTTTTTCAATAAGTTTATCTATTTCAATTGATATATCTGAAAAGTTTTTACCAGTAATAGAACTTAAATCTTTTGCTAATTGTTTTGAATATCTTTTTATTGTTTTGTATTTATTTACTTCATAATTAATATTTTCTTTTCCTCTTATATATTTTTGAATTCCTCTTCCTGCTTCCATTAATGCTAATCTAATTTCTTCTATTATTTCTTCTTGCTTTGCTATTGCTTCTTTGCCAACACCTTCATAAGGAATATAAACAGAGGATACATTTACAAAAATACTTATTGGTTGTTTTTCTAAATCTAACCCATATCTTTTCCATTCAATCGATTTTACAGCACTTGTTATTGCGCAATTTCCAGCATCAAATAATAATGGAACACGATTAGCAAATCTTAAGATATTTGCAAAATACACATTTTTTTGATTATTTCCTGAGTTTCCACCATATGTAATTGCAGCTTCAACAGCAAATGGTATTCCACCTCTAAAAACTAGTGGTTTTCTTTCAATTATACACATATATTCAGGATTTAAAATATTTTCCAATGCAATTTTAATTTGTTGTTTCCCAATTGGAATAATAGAACTAGTATCTGGAGACATCCATTTAATTTTTTTAAAATTTTCAATTAATTCTTCTGCTTCACTCCATGTTAATTTTTTTGGTGTTCTATTAAGGTCAATATTAGTTATTTCTTTTAATTTATTTCTTGTAACTCTTGAAAATGTATCTAACAAAAAAATAGATAATTTATTTGCTTTTGAATAAGAAGCATATTCAAGGATATCATTAATATCTAATCCTAATGGATGAGGTTTTATTACTTTTGATTTTAGTGGTATTTCTTGAATAACTCTTAAAAATACAAATTCTTCATTATTTGGATCAATAAATTTTATTTCAATATGTGGATTAGATAAAGCAGTTCTTCTTAAATATTCATAAACACTATGTTCACCATTAATATATTTAACATCAGCAAAATTTGCTTCTATATATAATCCCTGTTCTATTTGATCTGTTTCAATTAAATTACTTATTATTGGTTTATTATTTTTTGTATTTATTGAAATATTATAAGAATAAGTTTGTTTTCCAGTACTAGATTTTACAAATATTGGCTTTCCAGTTGTTATTTGCGAAAATAAAGTACATCCTGCTGCACCAATTCCTTGCTGACCTCTTTGCTGCAAAAATCTATGAAACTTTGTTCCTGCTAATATAATTGCTAATGCTTTTCCTATATAGTTTTTTGGTATTCCAGGACCATTATCTTTTATAATAATTTTAAATTTATTTTCACCTTGTTTTATTATTTTAATAAAAATACTAGGTAAAATTCCTGCTTCTTCACAAGCATCTAAAGAATTTGTAACATATTCATGAATAATAGTAACAAGAGATCTTGAAGCACTTGAATACCCAAGCATTTGTCTATTTTTTTTAAAAAATTCAGATATTGAATGTTCTCTAAATTCCTTAAAAAGTTCATCAGCTTTATTATTTTCCATAATATCAATAAACTAATTAAAAATTTAAAGTTTATTGTTGAATATTTAATAAATTAAATATAAAAAATAAAAAATATGATTTAATATAATAAAATCAGCATATAAACTAATAAATATTTTAAAGTTATATAATTGCTATAATTATTATAATTTAATGAATAATTATTTCATAGTTAGTAATAATAAAATTTAAATAAATTTTAATGATTTTTTATGCAAAATAATAATCAAATTAATGTTCAGAATATTGCAAATAATTCTCAACAGAAACAAAAGCCTCAAACACAAGTGCAAGAAGATATCCCTTATGTTGAATCAATAAGAATAAATGCAAAATTAATTAAGGACTTTAAAGATATTTACAAGATAATTTCAAACATAGAAGTATTATCATCACAACTGAATCAAAAGAATTTAATTTTATTTAAAGTAGAAAGTAGAGATATACAAAAAAAGCCGTTTCTATTTTTTATTTTTGATTTTTATACAGATCATATCGAAATTCAGTATTCAATTGCATTTGATTCAAGTAAAAAATTACGAAGACTTAGTATTATGAAAAATTTTTTAAATGTTTTAGCTTTAATAAATAATTGTTATGAAATAGACTTAAAAGAATTATTTCAACATTTAGATTCAATGATTAATGATGTTTTATCTTCAATATCCCAGAATTATAGCACATTATTCAATAATTATGACTCTATTTTTAATGAATATAAAGAACTAAAAATAATTAATAATGATTTAAAAAGATCTAATAAAAATTTAACAGCAATGTCTTCCCAATTAAATCAAACAAATAAAAAATTAGCATTGAAATTAAAAGATTTAGAAATTTATTCAGATGAATCATTAATGGTTATGATTGAAGAATGGATTGAATCACATGGTAATACAATAGATATTAATGAATTTGCAAAAAGTTATAAAATTATGCCACCAAGGATAGAACAAATATTAAATAAAATGGTTAGCTTTGGTTATTTAGAATTAAAGGGCTAAATGATAATATGAAATATTATGTTATAATAAATAAAAGATTAAAGTATATTAAAGTATACTCAATACTTAAAAAAATAGGACAGCAAAATAACTTTTTAACAGATCTTTTTATAAAAATATTTGCAATGAAAAAACAGAAAAAGAAATAATAATAAAAATATTTTTTGATTCAAATGCCAAAGATCAATAAAATAAATATAAATAATTTAGTAAAAGCACATAAATCAATAGTCATAGCAATAATAATAATAAGTATTTTATTTGCTATTTTTATTTTTTATGTCCAAATGCAATTACATTCAATTAGTTCACATTATATAACAGAAAATGTAATAATAAATTCACAGCTTTTTACGAAATTTAGTTCGTCTGGGATTGTTTTTTATAATAATACAAAAATAAATAGAACTAAATTAGGTTTATATTATACTTTTGAATCTTACCCATATTCTATTATCTCTTATAATTCATATAATATTTCTAATTTAACAATAAATGAATCAATTTTTAAAAGACCACTACCTAAAAAAATTTATATATGGAATACAAGTGGAGAAAATTTCCATGGACAGAATAGTGTTAAAGTAATTTCTTTACTTAAAAAATATCTGAAAATATATAATATAAAAGATAATATCTCAATAATTTCATTTGTTAATATTTCTAAAATACAAAATAATTCAATACTTATTATATCAACAGGTTTAATGCCTAATCAAATATTTCAAACAATAAATAATTCAAATATAACAGCACTTTATTTCTTATTAAATAAAGGAATTAATATAATTTATACTGGAGCTAATTTATCAAGAAGTGTTGAATCTCCTTTTTCAACACCAGTTCCAAATTTAAATATACCTAATTTTCTGGAATGGGTTCCAAATACAACAATTTCAAATTCAAGTTTTTATTTTACCAAAAAAACATTTAGATTTTTAAATGGTGTTAACTATGGGCCTACGACTTATATTAATTATTTAAATGGATCTATTGTTGCTTTTTCTAATTACCCTGATTCTTGGAATTCAACAAATGAATATGCATATGATTTAGCAAAATCAATTGCTGAATTATTTTGGATGCCTAAATATGCAAGTGGACAAAGAATAGTAAATTTATCAAATTTTAGTCATTCATCAGGAAATCTTGGTATTATCTTAAATAATTTAAATGTAAATTATTCATATGCAAATTATAGTAAAATCACAAATAATTTTAATAGTGGTTTTCCAAGAATAATTGTTTCTAATTCAAAAAATTTTTCATTTAATATTAATTTTCAGAATTCAATAAAATATTATGATTTTTATAAAAATAATATTTATTATCATGCTGCTGTTAATTTCTCAAAATATTCAAAATTTTCGCATGTTCTTTATCAACCAAATTTTTCATTAAATGGAAGCGTTATAGTCCCAAGTTTAGTACTTCCAAATATTCCAATTGTTGCAAATATTTCTGAATTTATAACCTGTCAAAATAAAAACTTAGTAATAGAACCTTCTATTTATTTTTATACAATAAATATGAGTCCAATAGGTTCTCCAATTTTTTTAGGATATCATTATCCTTGTAAAAAATCTGAAATGTCTTTAAAAAAACAATTTACATTTTATTATTATCCAACATTTAATCTTTCAACAGGAAGCTATTTTGCAATTGTTAAAAATTCAAATAACTCAATAATTGGAATGGGTTTATTTAATATACCAATAATAAATGTTTCTTTAAAATCAGAAAATCTAAAGAAAAATTTATTTACTTTTAATGTAAGTGCAAATAAAGTTGCTTTATCTGGTATTCCTTATAAATTAAATTTAAAAGGATTTACAAATCAGACAGGAAAAATTAATAATGGAACTATTATTTATCAATTACCACAAGGGACAATAGTAACTTATAGCCAAAATTTAAATTTTACTTTGTATATGCTTGATCACAAATATACTTATAATAAAAAAGGATATTCAACTCCATTTGTAATAAATCAAAAAATAATAATATTTGCTATTATTGGATTTATTACACTTTTAATGATGGTTTTAGTAAAAACACCAAATAAAGATGCATTTTATATTGATGTCCCTTCAATACCAATTCAAAAAAAGATTTCAATTGAAATAGATAAAAAAGAATTTATAAATATATTCAATAAAGTAAATTTATATTATCATTGGAAATTTATGCCTTTATCAAGAGATGAAATTAAATTAGGTGTATTTAGTAATATTAGATTTAATGGAATGCCAGTAACAGTTACTTATGAAAATTTAAATGATTTACTCAATATGCTTTCAGCTAATAATAGTTTAATAGATGTAGATAATTTATATTTACCAAATTATTGGGTTGATGAAAGTGGAAATGATGCAGAATATTTAGCAATATTTAAAAAATTAAGACTTTATTTTGTTTATCATACATTCATGTTTACAGATTTAAATATTAGTAATACAGCAGATATTGTTGCTACATTCCATAATCAAAAAATAAATTTAATAATATATGCAAATTCAACAAAATTTAAAAAAATTCCAGTATATAAAAATTCAAAAACATACTTAGTATTTTTAAATGGAGATAAATTAGATAACTTTAAAATAAATTTATATAATTCTAATTCATCTGAACTAGAAAAATTAAAATTATATATATCATTAAATAAAATAATATTAGTAAATGCTAATGCTCCTGAAATAATACTTTGATAAAAATATATTATAAAAACTAAATAAAAATACTAATATTAAAAAAATAGTTTTTGTTTTTATATTATTAGATATATTTTTATTGCTTTTAATGTGTTTATAGAAAGTATAATAATAAATTTTTATATTATTCTCTAATCTTTTAAGGATTTAATATAAATTACATTAAAAATAAAGATTTAAATAATTAATATAATTATATTATTAAATAAGTATTAAATTTATAAAATATCTGGTAGATAAAAATGGTAAAAAAAGCAATGGTAAAAAAAGCAATAAAAGTATCTAAAAAAAGTAATTCAAATGTATTAAAACCAACTTATAGAATTGTAAATATAGTTGCAAGTTCAGCATTGGGAGTTGAATTAGATCTATATAAATTAGCATCAATATCACGAGATATTGACTATGAACCAGAACAATTTCCAGGAGCAATATTAAAATTACATAATCCCAAATCAGCTATTTTATTATTTAAAAATGGTAAAATTATTTGTACGGGTGCAGCAACAATTGCAAATGTCAAAAAATCAATTCTTGAAGTTGTTCAATTAATTAAAAAATATAATAAATAATTTTTTTATTTTTATAATACTAATGATAAAATAAAAATAATAAAACCAATTATTACTAATATTCCTGTTAATTCAAGATTTCTTTCAACTTTATATAAAAAACCAGAACTTATTATCATTAAAAGTCCAAAAAAGAATAAATGATATTTGTATTTTGGGTTTATTTTTTTCATTTTTTCACTTTTACTAAATTATAAATGCATTAAAATTATATTAAAATGAAATGCAGTTAATGCTCTTAAATAGAGATCAAGAAAAATAATAAAACTTAAGCTTAACCATGCAAAAAATTCATGATGAGAATTTAAAAAGGATTGTATATTAAATATATTTTTTCTTTTAGCTGAAAAATTTAAACAACTAAAACAATTTTTATTTCCTCCTATTAAATTTCTTACAGAATGACATGAAAAAACGTATAATGTTAAAATAATTGCATCTATTAATAGAAATAAACTACCTAGTCTTATTATTGATAAATTATATACAAATGAAATATATATGTCATAATAAAAAAAAGGCAGAATTAATACTGAAAAATACATAAAATACCTATGTAAATTTTCTATTCTAAATAATAAACTTGTTTCACCACTATAATTCCTTGAAAAATCATTTTGTTTAGAAATTATACAAGATTGAGGATGTTTAAATAAATGTCTATTATAACCTTTTCTAAAAGCATAACATGTAAGTCTAAAAAGCGCAATTATTGGAATAATTAATACTGTTGGAGAATAAAATGGATCTATATAACCTTTATATTTAGAAATAGGAAATAATAATAATGCAATTAAAGCTAATATCATTAAAAAAATAAAAGAATATAAACGTAAATTAAATTCTAAAAATTCTGGAGGAATTAATAATTTTATTTTTTGTTTAATCTTATTTTTAAATTGATTCATATAAATCGAAAATTACATTATTTTTTTATCATTTATCCTCTCTTTTTCAGGAATAATTGCATTGTCAGTTATTTTTATATGTAATGGACATATTTCAGTACAACATTTAGTAATATTACAATACCTAATTCCATTTTCATTAAGAAATTCTCTTCTATCTTTTTTATCAATTGGATTCATATCAAGAGATGCAATATTAACAACATGCATTGGACCAATATAATTAGTTTTATGTTCTCTAATAACATGACAAGAATCTAAACATAAAAAACATTCAATACATTTTTTAAATTCTTGTGATCTTTCAATATCTATATTATAAATTTTCATATATTTTGTTGAAGCTTTATTTTTTTTATTGCTATATTCTTTAATCATTTCAAAATAAGGAATTTGTTTTTTTGTTTTCCAAACATCAGAAACATCAGGAACAAGATCCTTTAAGTTTTTAAAAACTTTAATTGGTTCTATTGTTATATCTCCTTCTATTGAATCAATTCTTGTTTTGCACATTAATTTTGGAATTCCATTAATTTCAGCACCACAAGATCCACATCTTGCTGCTTTACAATTCCACCTAACACCAATAGTAGAATCAAAATGCTCAAGCACATAAATAACAGCATCTAAAACAACCATACCTTCATTGATTGGAACTTTATAATTTTTGAATTTATTTTCTTCAGAACTATAAATTTTTATTATTTTATACATTTAATTCTTTTTTTTGATTTTATTTGATATTTATAAATTTAATCATATTTTTCAATACCAACAAATAATAAATGTTTTGGAAGTTTATTAATAGATATTGTTGTTAATTTTAATAAATTATTTTCTTTTTTGCATATTATATTTTTTTTCCACTCTTTTGATTTTTTAGGAAAATCAGTTCTAAAATGTGTTCCTCTGCTCTCTTTTCGTTTAATTGCACTTTTTATTATACATTCAGCAATAATTAATTCATTTTCAAGTTCTAAACGCGCAAACAATCCTCTATTATATAATGTAGTGCCATTTACTTTACTATCTTTTATTTCTAAAATCTTTCTTATTTCATATACTTTACTTAATGCTTTTGTTAAACCCTCTTGATTTTTTATAATTTCAACATTATTATTCATTGTTATTTTTAATGAATCTAATAATTCATAAATTAATATTTTTTTATTGATTTTTTGTTTTATTTTTGATTTCTTTAAATTAGAATTAAGATAAGAATATATTCTTTTTATTTCTTCGTTTATTTGTATTTGCATTATTTTACTTATTTTATTATTTGTTTTTTTCTTGATTTTTTGTATATATTTAGAACAAGAAATACCAGTTCTTCTCCCAAATACTAAAATATCTGCTAATGAATTTCCACCTAGTCTATTTGCACCATGAACACCTGATGCAACTTCTCCAGCAGCAAATACTCCTTTTATATTTGTTTCATTTGTTTCTGGATTTACTTTTATACCACCCATATGATAATGAACAGTTGGTGCTACTTCCATTTTTTGCTTAGTAATATCAATATCAGCAAATTCTTTATATTGCTCATACATTGCTGGAAGTTTCTTTTTTATAAAACTTGCACCTTTATGCGAAATATCTAAATAAACACCATTATGTTCTGTTCCATTTCCTATTTTTATTTCATTATATATTGCTCTAGCAACAATATCTCTAGCATCTAATTCCATTTTTTCTGGTGAATATTTTTTCATAAATCTTTCATTTTTATTATTAAGTAATATACCTCCTTCACCCCTTATACCTTCTGTTACTAATAAACCTTTTACACCTTGAGGATAAACCATACCAGTTGGATGAAACTGGACCATTTCCATATCACTTAATTCACAACCTAAATCATAAGCTAAAACAAGACCATCACCTGTTGATTCTAATGAATTTGAAGTTATTTTATATAATTTTCCAGATCCACCACTTGCTATTATTACTGCATTACAATTTATTACAACAAATTTACCTGTTTTAAAATCAATTCCAATTGCACCTATTACTTTATTATTATTTTTAAATATTTTTGTAATTTGTAATTCATCTAAAATAGTAATATTTCGTTTTAAAATTTGAACTTCAAGAACTCTAATAATTTCTAATCCTGTTTTATCACCTATATGGCATAATCTTTTGTAAGTATGTGCACCAAATGCTCTTTGCATTATTTTTCCTTCTTTTGTTCTATCAAATAATGCACCATATTGCTCAAGTTCATAAATTCTTTCAGGTACTTCTTTTACTAAAATTTCAATCATTTTCCAATTACCTAAATAAACACCTTCTCTTAAAGTATCTGCAAAATGAACTTTCCAATTATCTTTAGAATCTACATCACCAATAGAAGCAGCAATTCCACCTTCTGCCATAACAGTATGAGCTTTTCCTAAAAGAGATTTTGAAACAATAATTATTTTTGTTTTATTATTTCTATCATAAGCTTCAATTGCTGCCCTTAAACCAGCGCCACCAGCACCTATAATTAAGATATCAGTATTTAATATTTCAAATTTATTTTTCATTTTATCTTATTCTATTTTTTATATAATAAAAATTATTTTCTTAATTTTAACTTTAATTTAAAAATATCATAATCTTTTACTACGTGTATATTACCATTAAAATATTTCTGTGCTTCTTCTAAAATATCTACATCTTTATTAAGCCAATTATTAATATGTGTTAAAAAAAGAGTTGTTGCGCCCATTTCATTAGCAGTTAATGCAGCATCTTTTGCAGTACTATGTCCTACTTTTTTTATAATCTTTTTATGTTTTTCTAAACCAGTTGATTCATGTATTAAATAGTCAACACTTAACTTTGGTATTTTATATTTTCTTGTGTCACCACTATAAAATAATTTTATATTATTAGATTTAATTAAATAACCATAATTTATTACCCTATGATCCATTTTATAAGAACTTACTAATTTATCATTTATATTGATATTTTCTATTATTCCTTCATTAACTTTGATTTTATCAATATTAATAAAATATTTTGATGAAAGCCCTAAATGAGTTTTATAAACATTTAATATTTTATTTAATCCTGGCGGAGAAAATATATTTATTGTTTTACCTTCTGATGCAATATTTAAAAAAGAGATTAATTTAAAAATATCATTAATGTGATCTTTATGTAAATGTGTTATCAATATTGTATCTATATTATTTATTAAATTAAGTTTATTTAATTTATTTACAGTCCCAGCACCACAGTCTAAAAGTAAATTATTGAAATAAATTGAACTTTCACCCCTAGCTTTTCCTTTATACATTGGGCATCCAGTTCCTAGGAATATTAATTTTTCCATAAAAATATTACAACATAATTATTTATATAGTTTATTTTAAATTTGTATTTCTTTTAATTTATATAAAAATTTAATATTTTATAGAATTTCAAAAATTAAAAACATATTGAATAATTTAATAATAAGATAAATAAAAAAATTTATTGAAAATATTTTTATTTTTTTTCATTAACTAATTCATTTAAAAAAACAGTAGCATATGAAGATTTGGGTAATAGAAACTTAATATCAAGTTCTTTAGTTTCTTTATTAATTTTTGAATTAAAATTAAAAAAAGGAGAAAATAATGTTCTAAAAGAACCTTTACAATTTAATTCAGGCATTCTTTTTACTTTAAACATATCTTGCTCAAGTTCTAATTCATTTAATATTTCTTTTTCAATATTGTTTATTTGTGAATCATACCCCATAATATTTACAACATAAAAATAATTTTTATTATTTTTCTGTTCTTTTTTATCTATTTTTGTAATTTGTGTTATATCTGGAAATCCAAATTTATTCTTTGCACAAGTAAAATTGATGTCTTCTATTAAAGAATTATTTTTTATTATGTTCTTTACTTCTTTATTGAAAATAAATGCTTCAACAGAATGAAGAAAAATTAAATTTAGATTTCTTGGAAGTTTTCTTAGTGCATTTGCATAATCTGAAGGATATAAAGCTAAATAATTTAAAATTAATCTTTCATATTTAAGATATCTTGGAAAATATTCTAATGCTTTTTTGAAATCTCTTTCATTATATAATTTAATTCTTGCTTGTTTTGAAGTTTCATTTAATTCATTTTCTGCATCTGTTAAAAATTTCATAACAGCACCTTCAAAATTTCCCTTCAATAATTCCATACCAACTAAATAATTATTATTTCTATTGCCAAATCTCTGTTTCCCAAAATAATTAGGAAAAACATTATTAAAACTTTTAACAGCATCTTCAATTGAACCATTTATTTCTGTATTTGTAATTTTTATACTAAATCTATTTCCAAGTAAATCTCCTAATTCTATTTTTTTATTAATTATCCAAGCCCCATTTATTTTAATATCTTTTATTCTTAAATTTAATAATTGGTCAGGATCAACACCAAACACTGTTGATAATTGAGTTGAAATTGAAGTTCTATCCTTTGTACCTGCAAATCCTACTGATTTAAAACTTTTTCTTAGCTTTTTTGCTATTGCTGTTAATGCTTGAATTGTATTCCAATTCTTTTTTTGTAAAATAAATAAACAAAATTTAAGATCTTGTTTTTTATCTTTTTGTGGTTGAATTTGGTTATAAGGCATTAATGAAAAAGATTTATCCAATTCAAGAACAGTATTATTATTTGTTATTTCTTCAACAATAAAATCTTCAGCAGAAATTTTTAAATTACCTTCAACTGGTTTTTTTTTAAGCTCATTAATTATTTGCATAATATCATCTTTATTTTTTTAATATTGAATTATTTTGAATTAATATTATTTTCAAAATTAATCTGAGATAATATTTTGTGTGAAATATCATTACCAAGTAATGAAATTAATTTTTCTTCATTCTGTTTAACATCTGAAATAGTTTTTATTTCATTTTTAAAAAGAAGTCTTGCCCTTACTCTTCCAATATAATCAAGTCTTGTCAAATTTAATAATTCTGCTTTAATACCATATTTTAATCTTATTCTAATTTCAATAAATTTATTAATAGGTATATGAAGTATCTTTGAAATTTCTATTATTGAATATAATATCCAATCAGCATTTAAAAGTTTTGCATATAAAAATCCAGGAGTTATGGAATATTTTGTAATTATATTATTATCACTTAATTCTTCAATCCAATTTTTTAACATTAATGAAGTTGTAAAAGCATTTAAAGCATAATTAAAATTAAATTCATTTTCATTATAAAAATCAATACCAATATCTTTATAAATTGGAAACAAAAAATTTGATTCTTTAATAATTTTATTATAAGGTTTTAATTCTTGAGTATTTGAAATTAAATATAAAATAACTAATTCATAATCTATTTTTGTATAATTAATAGATTTTACATTAATATTATTTAATTTGCTAATATCTTTTAATACATTAACAATCCAATTTGCAGATAATGGATCTATATATAATTCACTTATCCTTTTTCCTAGCCTAGTTGCTTTAAATTTAGTATCTATATCATTAAAATTTTCATCTTCAATCTCAATAAATTTCCAGAAATTTAATTCCTTTAAAATATTTATTATTATTATTTTTATTTTATCAGCATTATGGTATTGAAAACCATAAAATGTTTGTGAAATGAAATTTTCAATATCTTTTAAACTATTTAAAAAATTTTGGCTTATAAATGCTAAAATATGAGATCTGAGCAATGGTGCAATAGCTAATTTAGAATAAATATCTTCTGGTTTTGCATTAATATATTTCTTAAAAACTTTTTCAAAATCTTTTTTTGAATTTAAAAAAATAAGTCCAATACCTTCTTTATCATATTTTGGTCTTCCTGCTCTTCCAAATAATTGCAATACTTCATTAGTATTTATTAAATTAGATGAATAATTATTAAATCTGTAAATATTTTTTACTAAAACAGTATGTGCTGGAAGATTAATACCAAGAGAAAGTGTTGTTGTAGAACATATTATTTTAATTAAATTATTTTTAAATGCTTCTTCTATATAAGTTCTTTGTTTACTCAATAATCCACTATGATGAAATGCAACACCGTCTTTAACTAGATTTGATATTTTAATACATTGCAATGTTGGTGTTTCAAGAACTTTCAATATTTTATTACTAATTTTAATAAGTTTTTGTTTTTCTTCATTGTTTAATTTTTTAGAAATAAATTTAGATAATTTATTTGCTTCATTTTCAGTATTTTTTTTAGTTGAATAAAAAATTAAAATTTGCTTGTTTTTTGATAAAGAATCATCAGCAAGAGCTAATAAAGAATCTGGATTTTTAGAATTTAAATTTGTTTTTTTACTTTTTAATTCATAATATATTTTTGAATCAAATAAAACACCTTTTCTTAATTTTGTTGGTCTATAATTACTTTTGAAGATTTCTGCATTAATCCATTTACTTAGTTCTTCATCATTGCCTATTGTAGCACTTAATCCAATAATTTGTAAGTTTTTTGATTTTAATTTTGTTATAAGAAGTTCTAATGTAACACCCCTAGATAAATCATCAATTAAATGAATTTCATCAAAAATTATACAACCTACTTTATTTAACCATTTAATATTATGTCTAATAAGGCTATCTAATTTTTCAGTAGAGACAAATATTATATCAAAATTAGAAAGATATTCATTTTTATTATCCAAATCACCAATAGATACTATTGATTTTAAATAAGGGTAAGTTTTCTTAAAATCATTGTATTTTTCCATTACTAATGCTTTCATTGGTGCTACATATATTGCTTTTTTTTGATTTTTTATTATATTATTCAAACATATTATTTCAGCAATTAATGTTTTTCCACTTGCTGTTGGGGAAGATATTAAAATATTATTAATTGGAATTCCTTTTTTAAATACTGTTTCTTGTAAAGGATTTAAAGTTGTAATACCTTGCTTTAATAAAGAATCAATTACTTGATCAGGTAAATATTTTTTTAGTACTGAAACATTAGTAGGCATTATTTCACTTATCTTTAAGTATTAAATAAAAAATAGATTTATTATTTATCTTCTATTACTTTTGTTTTTTCAATTATGAATTTATCCTGATTTATTGTTGTTAATTTAAACAAATTATTTATTATATTTTTATCATCATACTTTTCAATATTAAAAACAGATATATTATATTTTGTTGAAATATTTATATTATCAATAAATTTATTTAAATTTTCTTCAATTCCAATTGCTAAAATTTCAACAGATCCATTTGAAACATTTCTTGTTAGTCCTTTAATATTGTGTTTATTTGCAATATTTTGAACAAATACTCTATATCCAACACCTTGAACATTGCCATGGACTATTAAAGCTAATTTAATTATATTATTATTTATTTTCATATTAATTCCAAGTAATATCAATGCTTGGCTTATCTAAAAATGATCTAAAAGATCTTTTTGATGTTGAATTATATTCTTGCTCTATCACTATTTCAGAATTATATTTTTTAGATAAAAATTCAATTGATTCATTAAATATGTCAAATACTTTTTTTGAATTAATATTAGGTATTTTCTTAATAATTTTTAATTTACTTGAAAATTGAGATAAAAATTTTGCTGCTATTTCTTTTTTTACTTCTGAATTTTCTTGATTTATTATTTGAGAAATATTTTTTGTTTCAACTAATTTATTGAAATATTCTGTTTTCCAGTCATCTGCAATAATTATTTTAATTTGCTTAATTTGTTTATTTTTATTATTTGTAATTCTAGAAGATAATTCAATTGTTTTATTTATGTCTTTTATTGTATTAACAAATAATTTTTCAATATATTCAATATCTGGATTAATTAGTGATTCATTATATGATGGCCATTTTTGTTTTGAAATAAAGTCATTTTTTCCAAGAATACTCCAAAATTCTTCAGTTATGTGTGGCATAACAGGAGATAACATTAGAACAATATTTTCAATAACATCCCTTAATACAATTTGATTTGATCCACCTCTATCAAAATACCATTTAATTTCTTGTATTGTGTTATAAAAGATTTCATTATATGCTTCTCTAAATAATATTAAATTTAAATAATTAGTTGAATCTTTTATTTTTGAATTCAATTTTGAATAAAGCCAAAAATCAATATGTTTTAATTCACTTGTTTGAAAACTATTTATTTTTTCTATCAAATTATTTAAAAATTCTAATTTAGATGTAATTCCATTTACTGCTTTTACTGAAAAATTTGAATCAGAATCAATATCAGAAGTTACTATTTCTAAGAATCTAAGAGGATCTATACCAAATTGATTAATACCTTCAATTAATGGAATTACATTCCCTAAACTTTTACTCATTTTTTGGCCTTCATAAGATACAAGACCATTTATAATAATTTGTTTTACCCAAAATTTCTTTTCCAATAAAGCAATATGATTAAAAATATACATTACAAGATGATTCGAAATTAAATCAGCACCAGAATGCCTTGACATTAATCCACTATACCAATATTCAAATGATTCTTTGGATTTTTTTATTATTTGCTCATCAATATTTGTTATTTCTGCAACATCTTTAATATTTCCTTTATTCTGTAATACATAACTAAAAAATTCTGGTTTTAATTGATTTTCATTTATATTATATTGTCTTAGAATATTAGAAAAAGTATAAAAAACCATATAAATTGTTGAATCTGATAAAGATTCTATTATATGATCTTTATTAAATGGAAATCTAGTACCTAATCCTTGTGCTCTTTCTGTTGGTCTTAAATCTATCCAATCTATTGTTAATTCAAATAAATTTCTTAATTTTTTGGGATATATTTTAATATCTTTAAAATATTCTTTTACTTTCTTTTTCCATTCAATATCACCATAATTAATAAACCATTGATTCTCTATTATTTTTACCATTATTTTAGAACCACACCTACAAATAACCTCATCATCATTAGCAATTATATGAATTTTAAAAGAATTATTTTCTTTTATTAAATCCTGTTTAATATGTTCTCTTATTTCTTTTTCTTTTTTACCTTTATACTTCCCAACTAACATTATACCAAAATGTGATTCCTCTTTATAAGCTAATTTTGTTGCTGCTTCTACTGTACTCTCATCAAATATAGATGTATTAGTTTCTGCTTCTATTATTTTCAAATAAGCTAATGCAGGAATATAATTTTCATTAACTTTAATTTTCTGTTTTAAAACATTATTAACAGTTCTACCTATTTTCACACCTTTAAAAGATTCAATATCAATTAATTTTTTATATTCAAAGTTAATATTAGTACCTTGTTTTTTTAAGGTTTCTAATGCAATATAATCAAAAGGAGCATGAGATGGAACAGACATAACAATTCCTGTTCCTTTATCTGGTTTTACAAAAGAACCATTAAATATTGGAAGTTCTTGTTTATTTGTTATATTAATTGCTTTTTTTTCTAATAATTCTTTTGGACTAATATCTTTTAAAACTTTAATTTTAAATTGATTACTAAGAATATTTGCACTTTGTTTTGATAAATAATATTTTTCATTATTTATTTCTGCTACTACATATTCTTGATTTTCATTTATAAATAAATTTGTAACGCCATATATTGTTTCTGGTCTGTAAGTTACGCATATAAAAAAAATATCTTCATTAATGCTTTTAAATTTTATTGCTGTTACTTCTTCTAGTTCTGGTTGTATATCTTTTTTTGTATCATGTTGACCAACTGCGTTTTTTTCATTTGGACACCATCCAACAGCATGAGATCCTTGGACTAGAAAACCATATTCTTTTAATTTATAAAATTGCCATTCAATCATTTTACTAAATAAAGGATCAATTGAAATAAATTTTCTTCTCCAATCAATACTATACCCAGCTAATCTCATACCTTTTTCTGTCATTTTAACAAAATAATCGGCAATAAAATAAGGATCTTCCATTTTTTTTATATCTTCATCTAAAATATTAAATGTTTTTAGTGTATTAATTAAATCCTGATCTTCTGCTTTAATTTTTTTTGCTATTGCAATTATTGGAGTTCCTGTTACATGAAAACCCATTGGGAATAAGACATTGTAACCATTCATTCGCATATATCTTGCATAAATATCACAAGTCCCATAAGTTCTCAAATGACCTATATGTTGAGGCATATTTGTATAAGGAATTGCAGCAGTAACTAATAAACTTGGCTTGTCATTAATTTCAGATTCATATAATTTTGCTTGCTCCCATTTAGCTTGCCATTTCTCTTGTATCTTTTTATGATTTAACATTAAAAAACCAATTTTAAATAATATCTAATTAATTATTTAAATTACTTATTATTTATTATTAAATAAAAAATAATAGTTTACTAAAATTCAGAGCAAATGAAATAAAACTTATTTTTAAAAAACCAGAAAAATTAATATATAAAAAACATGTAATTAGTATTATAATATAGTATACAATTACATTAATAAATGAAATATTATGACAAAATAAAAAACAAAAAATAAAAAAGCATAAAATAATAATAATAATATTTTATTACATTTAATTAGTATAAATAATTCTAAAAAACTAAAATATATTATAAAATATTTTAAGTTTTTATCATATATTTTTTATATTTTACTAAAAAATTTAAGTATTTTTCAAATTAGAATAAATTGTGTAATATTCTTTTGCTTCTTTAGTATATTTTTGCTCTGCTGCTAATTCCTTTTTAAAATTTATATTTTCAGATCCAAATATATCCTTTATTAATTCTTTTCTTTCATTATGCTTACTTGCTATATATTCACTTTTTTTAGCAAATTTTGAATATATATTAGGACTAAACTTATTAGACTCTGAAGAATTAACATTATTAAATTTTATAACTAAATCTTCTAGTTGTTCTTCAATTAAAACTAAATTTAATGAATATAGATTTTTTAATTTATCAATCTTTTCTATTTCTTTTAATGTTCTTTTTTCCAATTCTTTTAATGTTTTTTCTTGTTTTTCATATTCTTCTTTTAATTCATCTTTAATAGAATAAGTATTAGTAATATGAATTGTACTGAATCTTAATTGTGAATATTCGAATAAAGAAAGAGTTTCAAGAGATGCTTCAGATATTGATTCAGTATTAAGAATTTCTTTTAATTCATTTACTGCTTCTTCATAAAATTCTTGACCTTTTTTAAAATAACTATTATTAGTTGGTAATGATTTTACTTTATTTGATGTTTTCTCTTTTATAATTATATCTGTTCTGTTTTCATTTGTTTTTTTGTCTATTGTATCTTGTCTCAATTTCAATTTTAACATTTTATTCACCTTTTATATCTTTTAAAGATGTTATGCATCTTTATCATATATAAATGTTTTGTGAATTTTTAGTGAATAATTGAAAATAATATAGGAATAAAAAAATTAATTTAAGTAATTTATTTTATAAATTCTAGTATCATTAGATGAATAAACTAAATTTAATGAAATAGTATTACTATTAAAAGGACATTCAAAATTATTACATAGAATTAAGAACTTAAACATATTTGACTTTAGAAGTTTTGGACCAATTATTGCACCACCTTCAATATTATGTCCAGAATAATAAATTAATAAACTAAAGTTTAATGTTGGAAATAATGTATTTGCAGTTGCAATTGAATAATTTTTATTTGTTTCATTATAAAATATAATATTGCGGATAGATTGTGGACGTATCCTTGGTTGCAAAAGATATGCTGCAAATTTTGTTCCACTTTTACTTGATTTAGTAACAAATTTTACATCAAAATTTCTTGAAGTGAATAAATAATTTATTGCACTTGCATTTTTAGTTATATTCAGAGAATTCATCATTACATAGCTATATTGAGACGAAATATTAGGATTACTTATATTTAATTCTGCTTCTTGTGCAATTCCACCTAATTCATAAAACCAGAAATATCTAACAACTAAATAATTTGGCTTATGAATTGAAGATAAATATTGGAAATCATTGCTTGAATTAAAAACAAATTTAGCAAATGGGTATATATTTGATGCTATTTGACCACTAACACTATCCATTGAACTTCTTCTATGTGCCCATCCTTCAATAACAGATCCATCAGGCCATAAAGCTAAAACAGTTGCATTTTTAGGACTATTATTCTTCAACCAAGTCATTGCACTTAAAAATGATGGATTTATATTATCTGCTTGCCTTGATGAATATGCTTGAATATGTGAAAACATAAAAGAATAAAAAAAGAATAAAAATAAAACAGCAATATAAGCTATAAATGCATAATATAGTAAATTTTGTTTTGATTTAAATATTTTTTTGAATAACTTAAAAACAAGTATACTTATTAAATAAATTGTATATGCTGAAAATAATGCAATTGGAATTGAAACAAGAGAATTATATCTTATTGCAGTATATTGCAAATAAGATGTTAATATAAAATAAGCTAAAATAATAAGAAAAGCTAATGAATTTCCAGTATAATTTTTATCAATGCTTTGAAAATTAAGTTTTTTAAACTTAGAATAAAATTTATTATATAATTTAATAAAAATTAAAATACTAAAAAATAATAATATTGCAATTGGAGCTAAATAAAGTTGATAATAGAAAGATGCAAATACAAATGCATAAGTTGGAGGTAATAATTCTTCAATAGTAATACCTAAAGGACTATTTCTACTTAACATCCCATACCCAGTTGAAGCAAATAGTATGTAATTATAAAAAACAGAAAGTAGAATTATAACAGCAATAATAATTAAAAGTATAATAAAAAATAATCTATTGTTAAAGCTTTTCATAATAAATTTTGGCTTGTTTGTTTTGATCAAATAAAATGAAATAATTGAAAAAATCAATAAAGGTATAAGGAAGATGAAAAAATGCCAATCAGTAAATGGTAATTTTACACGAATTATTGTTAAATAATAAAATAATTTCTGAATTAAATGAGATATGAGAAGAGCAAAAACTAATAAAATAGAATTATATGCATAATTTTTATTTGAAATTAAAAATGAATAAATAATAATAAAAAACATCGAAAGAATAAAAATAAGTAATGTGAATGGGGAACCATTCCAAACACCAATACCAATTCCAGATATTATTCCAGCCCCTAAAGCAAAAATATATTTTTTATTATTTCTTGATTGAAGTGTTTTTAATATTAAAATTAGTGTAATTATCATAAAAATAGTAATAAAACCATCACCTCTATACACTAATGCAGCAGTTCTTGCAATATCACCATTTGAGATCGCAACAAAAAACATTGCTAATAAAGAGAGATAATTATTTTTTGAAAGAAATTTAATTAAAAAGAAACAACCGATTATATCTGCAATTCCAAATAGAACTGGAATTATTCTCATTAAATTGTATAAACTTACATTAAAAAATCTAAGAATGAAATAAGGAATAATAGTAACATAATAAAGCCCATCAGGTTCTTCAATATAATGAGAAATAGGGAAACCAGAATAAATTGTATTAACTGGTTCAATAAAATGATTTGCAATTATTTGTTGCATTATTGAATAATGAAAAAATCCATCAGGTTCAAATAAACCAGTATATTTTAGCATTCCAATTCTTAAATAAATACCAATTAAAATTATTATTATTGCTATTGCTAAAATAAAATACTTGTTTTTTTCAAGACTTATTATAAATTTAATGAAATTATTATTATTTTGTTCTTTGTTTTCTTCTATTTTCTTTTCTAATTTTTTTTCATTTGATTTTAAAGTTAAAAATTCTTTTGATATTTTATTATATTCATCTTCTGCTGTATGTTTTTGTATTTCCATTTCAGTTTCAATTTTATTTGTTTCTTTTTCAATATCATTAATTTCTTTTTTCTCATATTTTTCATTTTCATTATTGCTTTCCATTAATCCACTTATTTTAATGTTTTGCTTTTTTGTTGTTTTTATTTTTTTACTTTTATTCAGATATAAAAGTAATAATTATATAATGCAATTCTTTATTTTGCTATTTTCTCTAGTATTGGGTAAGCTTCATAAAGATGCTCTTGTTCTAGTTGTTGGTATAACATGAAAATAATTCCAACTGTCAATAAAATACCCATACCAGTTCCTAGTGCACCAGTTAGTGTTGCAAATGCTGCTAGCAAACCAACAAAAATACTACCAAGTACTGTTACTGTTGGAATATATTTATTCAATACATTTTCAACAACTCTTGGATCTCTTCTAAATCCTGGGATTTGCCATCCAACAGATTGTAATTGACTAGCAACATGCTTTGGGCTTTGTCCAGTCATTTCAATCCAGAATTTACCAAATATAATACAAAGTACAATCAGAACTACTGTATAAACAATAATATGAATTGATTCAGGAATATTAATAAATCCACCAAAAGGTAAAAATAATTGTGTTGTGTGTGTTGCTAAATATGTGAAATATTGTCTATAACCACCAATACCAGCAGGAGAAGGATAAGGTAATGGAAATGTAGGAGAAATTAAATAAACCAATCCACCATTTAATTGCAATTGTCCATTAATTGGCTGATAAAATGCAATAAATTTTGCAAAATTTCCAAAAATCCCTTGTACGTGTGCTAATACTCTAAACCATACAGTTAAACTCATTTCTAGAGATGTTGCTAGAATTACTGGCAATACACTAACATATAAAAATGGTATTGGTAATCTACCACCAACACCTCGCAATTGTTCAAATACTAGTGGTAATTCTACTTTTATTTCATAAGCATAAATACTTATTAAGAAAACAATTATTGAAAATATGATTGGTGCGAATGCAAGAACTGCTCCTGAAATTGCTGTTGCACCTCCTGTTTGTATTGCTAATATTGCACCAGGTATTAGAATTCCAAAAGTTCCAGCAATAATATCATAAGATACTCCAGATGCAATGAACATATTAATTCCAGAAGTTACACCCCATTTTGTCATTATTTCATCTAAGAATATAATTGTTATTGCACCTATCATTAATTGAAGAATAACAATACCCATCATAGACGGATTAGAAATAGGAATATAACCAGTATAAACAAATATAAAACTCTCAGCAAATCCAAGGACTATTGCTACTAGTTTTTGAAGGCTTTGGAACCTAGATTTTTCTTCCATATTATTTGAATCAAATTTTATGAGTCCTGCTCCATTAAATAATTGAAGTAAAATACTAGCTAATACAATTGGACCAATACCAATTGTTATCAGACTTCCGATTTTTGCAGCAAATATAATACTTATTAATTCAAACAAAGGATTTGTTACTTCTGCTTGATTAACACCAATTGCAAATGTATTATAAAGAAGAAAATACACAACAAGAACAATACCTGTCCAATATAATTTTTCCTTTAATGATAATGGTGTTTTTGGTGATTTTATTGATGGAATAAATTTAGAAATTTTATCCATAAATTCTAGGGCCATATTTTTCACATAAAATATAAAAATCTTGATTGTTTAGTAAGTTTATTTAATAAAATATATAAATTAAAATAATTATATTTAAGACAATATTAAAGAATATTTTTCATTATTAATAATTATTTTAGGTTTTAATTCTTTTGAATACCCTTTAATTAGATTATTAAAGAATATTATACATAAATCAATAAATTCTGATTTTGAATTTAAATGATTAAATAATAATTGAACATTTAATGGTTTTATCTTATTTACCTTAAAATCAATATCTAATAAATTTAATATCTGCTGTATTTGCTTGAAAAATTGTTTTTGATTACTTTTATTTATTTTGATGAATTGTTTAAATAAGTTATGATTAAATTGGATTGCAATATATCTAAATATTTGTTTCATATACTCGTTTAAAGTATTATTAAAAATTAATGGAAAAGTAGATAAATAGTAATAAGATTGTGAATATGTATTATTTGAATAATTAAACTTTAATTTATTTGTATTATCTTTAATATTATTGAAAAAATAAATCATGAATTTTTCAATTGTTTGATTAATGTCTGTAATATTTGGACTAAAAATATCGTATTCATCACAAGCAAATTCACAAATATCTGAATTATTATTAGAACATTCTAATTCTCTTGCAAACATGAATTTATTTTTAGAACTACTTATAAATCCTGAAATTAAGCCAGATTCAAATGTATGCAGATTCAAATTTAAATTATATTGAAAATTTGGTATTTTTATTACTACTTTATCTGAAAATACTGAGAATAAGATATCTTTATAACCACACAATTCTAAAAAATCAATTAAATAATCAATAGATTCCTGATACCAAGCATAAATATATTTTTTCTTATAACTTTGATATAGTAATTTACCAACAAATAAACCATTTTTATAATTTATTTTTGAGATTGTAGTTGTAAAATTAGTTATTATTGCTTTTAATAACATTGAATTTTCATTAATATTTAATTCATTATATTTTGTTTTTGATTTCTTTTGATCTTTTGTTTTTAAATTTAGTATTATTTTATTTTCATTAATATTTAATATTTTTTGTATCAAAAGTTCTTCAATTAAAATTTCCTGATTAATATCATTAAAATTTAAATTGTTTTTATTATTTTGCTTATTATTAATTGAATTTAGTGGTTTTTGTTTATTGTTTTTTTTACTTTTAATTTTCTTTTTAATACTTAATTTTTTTGCGTTCATAAAATCTTATTATTTCTTTGTTTTTTTGATTTTTTTATTTTACATATATTTGAACTATTAAATTGAATTAATAAATAAAAAATCATTAAAATATTAACAAGGCTTAATACAAAAAAAATTAAAGAAGCATAATTTGAAAAAATATTATCTAAAAGAATTGCATAAGAAGAATTTAAACCTAATAATGCAATAATACTAAATAAAAGTGGAAATGAACATCCACATCCAGCAATTACACCACTAAAAATACTAGAAAAAATCCCAAATCCACTACCAACATAAGATATTGTTTTCTTTACTGATTTTATAATTAATGCAATGCTTATTGTCATCATTATTGATGCTGTTGCAAATAGTAAATATAGAATATAAACAGGAACATTAAGTAGCAATGCACCATTATTTTGTATTTTTATAAAAAAATCAAAAATGAAATAATATAAAATAAATAATCCTATATTTAGTACAATAAATTTTAATGTATATATTTGTTTAAGTGTTTTAAAACTTAATTTTGATTTCATTATTATCATTTATTTTGCTCTATTGCTATATATTCATTTAAATTATTTAAATTATTGTTGTTTATGTATTTTTGCAAAATATTCAAAATTTTTTTACTTTGATTGTATTTATTCTTATTAAATAAGATAAAAGAATAATAAAATAATACATTTATGGAAAAATTATTATCTTTTAATAAATTTTCAATATTGAGTAGTGCACCATTAAAATTTTTGATTGCAACATTAAATAATAATTGAGCATATTCAAAAATATAGTTTTCATTGAATTTTTTAATTAAATTCAAAGATATTTTAGCTTGTTTTAATTTTTTTAATTTTATATTAGATAAAAACATCAAATAAATTTCATTAAATGAACTAATATTATTATTAATATTTGAATTACAAGTTGAAATTATTTTATATAAAAGAAATTTAGACTCTGAAATTAATTGGATTGATTTTTCATTAAATTCTGAATTTTCTTCCATAAACCCAAATCTATTATAATTAATTTGATCTGAATTATAATTTGAATATTTGATTAATAATATTGCTTTTGTATATAAATAACCACTATTATTTTTATCTAAAATTAATTCATCATAAATTTTTATTGCATTTTCAAAATTTTCAGGTTTTATATTTTGTTCTATTAAGTTTTTATTGATTAAATTAATTTTAGTAATTGTTTCTAAGTCTTTTTTTACTAAAACCCTTGTTGGAAGAGCAATTATATTTTCGCAATTTGAACAAACCCCAATATTATTCAAAACATATGTTTCACTACCACAATAAATACATTTAAATTTTTTATTTATTGATTCTACATATTTTAATAATTTTAAATATTTGATCATTATATCATTTTTAGAATAAATATAATACTGAATTATAATAAATATAACAAATATAATATTATAATATTATAATAAATTATAATAATTAAATTAAATAATAATTTTGATAAAATGACAAATGGATTAGGTAAAAATTCAAAAAAAGTTTATTCTGCTTATCATCATATATCAAAAGATTATGAAAAAACAAATCAATTAATAACCTTTTTTCAAGTAAATAATTGGAGAAATTTTATAATAAATAATATTGCTGAAAAAATCAATGAATTAAAAATAAAAAGACCATTTGTTTTAGATGCAGGTGCAGGACCTGGATTTATGGCTAAATTATTTAACAAAAAAATCAAAAGTAATATAGTATTGCTTGATTATTCTATTGAAATGCTTGAAAATTCAGTTATTAGTTGCAATAAAGTACAAGGATTATTTGAAGCATTACCATTTAGAGATAATTGTTTTGATGTAGTATTAAGTGGATTTGCATTTCATGCATCAATAGATATGGATAAATCTGCTGCAGAGTTTGCAAGAGTAAATAAGTATTACACAGGATTAGTAAGTATTGGAAAATCAGAAAATAATATAAAACAAAAATTAGGTAGTTTTTATATTTATAATATAATACCAATTCTTGCTAGATTTTCAGCAGGAAAAAACTATGTTGAATTTAAAAAGATTTTTGAAATATATAAAAATATTCCAAATAATAAAAAACTTGCTAATATACTTAAAAAATATTATACTATTGAAATCTTCAATCAAAAGGCATTTGATACTATTTATCAAATTATAGCAAAAAAGAAAAAATAAACTAAATAATAAATGAAATATATGCAATATAAATTAATTGATATTTTAATATGTCCAGAATGTAAAACTTTTCCACTAAAAATACAAGAAAAATTAAAAACAATAGAAGAAGATAATAAAAATACAAAAACAAATAAAAAATCAAAATTATATGAATGTGATATATTCTGCGGATTTAAAAATGAATTAATCAAAAAAATCAAACAGAATAAAAATCATAAATCAATTTGTGATAAATGTTTAGAAATAAATATTGTTTCAGGTTATTTAATTTGTAGTAAATGCAAAGCAAAATATCAAATTATAGATAGTATTCCGAGAATGATCCCAAAAAGATTTTCAAAATTATAAAATAAATATTAAAAAAATAAGTAGAACAATAATAGATAAAATAATAAATATAAAATAAAAATATTAATTGGTGTTATTAATGGAAAATAATGATATTATTGAAACAGGTATTGAAGGACTTGATAAAATGTTAAAAGGTGGAATACCCTCAAAAAGTCAAGTACTAATTGCAGGAGGTCCAGGAGCTGGAAAAACATTAATGTGTTTTGAAATATTATATCATAATGCAAAGAAAGGAATACCTGGTGTATTTATTAGTATGGAAGAAAGATCAGAAAAAATAATAAAAAATGTAAAAGAAGCATTTCCAAACTTTACTGATATTGATCAATTAATTGAAAGTAAATTGCTTATAATTGATGGTGAAGATCCAACATCAAAATTACAAGGATCTGCAGATTCTGAAACTTATGTTTTTGGATCTATTATAACTGATATTGAAAGTGTAATACAACAAAATCATGCAAAAATTGTTGTTATTGATTCATTATCAATGCTTTCATTAGTTTTAGTTAATGAAATAAATTACAGAAAATCATTATTATTATTAATTTCAAATTTTAATAGATTAGGAATAACATCTTTTAGCACTTATGAACTTACTTCAAGTGAAAGAAAAGATTTAAAATTTCAAAAAGATTTCTTTATATTTGATGGGCTTATTACATTATATCAATCAAGCCAAGAAGATAGAAGAATGTTATTAACAGAAATTGTAAAAATGAGAGGTGTTAATCATAGTTATGCATTAGTTCCTTATGAAATAAGTGAAGATGGATTTAAAATATATTCACTTGAATAAATTAATAATTAATTAAAATCAAAAAAGAAATTTATGAATTTAAAAAAACAGATCAAAGAAAATAAAATAAATAAAAACAAAGAAACAGTAGTAGATTTAAAAAAACAGATCAAAGAAAAATTTAGTATAATTGGTTTAATTGTAATTATTTTATTAGTTATTGCATTAATTATTATATTTTTTAATTCAATTAATACGAATAAATCTCAGTTCAATAAATGTGAAGATATTGTTTTAAATTCTTATAGAACATCTTGTTTAATGTATCTTGCAAATACAACTGAAAATATATCTATTTGTAATAGTATTAATTCAGTTGATAAAAATCAATGCATTTCTAATATTGCCACATTAAAAGATAATGCAAATCTTTGTAATTTAATAAATAATTCAACAATATCTTCTAACTGTGCTTTAAATATTAGTATTATAACAGAAAATCAAATAATATGCAATAATTTAAGTGGCTCTTATAAAGCATCTTGTTTGTATCATTTTGCAAAATTAGATAATTTTAACAATATAAATAATTGTAAATCAATTACAAATATATCAAATCAAAATATTTGTACTAATTTATTTTATTATAATAAAATGATTAAAACAAAAAATCAGAATTATTGTTCAAATGTAATAAATCAAACAAACTTTACTATTTTATATTTGATGCTCAATAATAAAAACCAGTTATTTAATGTAAGTACAAAAAAAAATAATTTAAATTTAAGTAATATTAAAATAAATATTTTAAATAAGACAAAAAAAATTAGTTCAAGTATTGTTGAATTAATTTCAAATAATGTAACACCTGAAAACTTTTGTTATTTTAAATATGCAATAAGTTCTAAAAATTCATTTGTTTGTAAATCAACAGGCTATCTTAAAAATATATGTAATAATAATTTTAATAAACAGAAATTTAATAATAAAACAAATAACTTTACAGAAGAGATAAATAATTGCAAACAATTAGTGTCTTATAATCTATCTTCTTTATGCAGTGTTGGAATTTATACTACTTATGCAATAGATACTAAAAATATTTCAATTTGCTTAAAAATAAATAATATTGATGAAAGAAATATATGTATAAGTAATATGGCACAAAAATTAAACAATTTAACTTATTGTAATTATCTTAATAATGCAACAATAAAATCTTCTTGTGAACAAATAATTAAATAATAAAAAAATAATTTATATTGAATTATTTACATTAATATTTTATATTGTTATTTTTAATTATTCTTGATTAATCTTTTTCTTTTAAAAAAATCTACTTTTGTTGTTTAGAATAATTTACTGCATTTATTAATGTTTGAGGCAATGAAGTATATTCACAATTTATAACAAATTCAGGTACTGAAACAATGTTATAAAATTTGGCTAAATTTGATTCTTTTGTTAATAGATTTGTTGAATTAGTAATACAAGTATTTAATTGACTTGTATTTAATCCAGAACCATAAGCAGTTTGATATAAAGTATAATTAGATAATGGTGATCCTGAAAATAATTTACTTATATTGGATAGAAAAGCATAAAATTCTGGTTGCTGAGAACTACATGCTAAATATTGTCCAAATAATTGAGTTTTGTATGTACCATAAGAATTATAAAATTTTATTGAACTTAAACCAAAAATAAAGTAATAAGACATGTTTATATTTGGATTTTTTTTACTAATATTTATTGCATTAAATAATGAACTTAATGCAGAAACAGAATAAGGATCATTAAAAAGATATATTGGAATTGTATTTGAAGTAGCACATGCAACTTTTCCAGCTAATTTAACAACTCCGAAATGTACTACTTTATTATTTGTATTTTTTGGTTGTATTAAAGATTGTGTAAAAGTATTAATTAATGCTAAATTAGATCCATTTAACAACATAGAAAAATTTAAAGTTTTATTTGAAATAAAAGGATCTTTAAAAGGAATCTCTACAAAATATTTATTTGCATTTTCTAAATAATATATTTTTGAATCATTAACATAAGAATAATAAGGCAATAATGAAAATGTACTATTTACAGTAGCATAACCAGCTAATAACTTTTCAACAGCATTTAATACCTGGGTATTATTATGCTCTAATTTTACACAAGAATTATTAGAAATCCCATAATTAACACTATTATTCAAATTATAACAAGTATTTATTGGTTTTAATTTTGCAAAAGCAAATGCAAGTGCTATTAAAATTATTACTAAGGCAATTAATGAAATATGTAAATAATCAATACCACCAATTTTTGTTGCTTTCACTAAAAATATTGGTTTAGTTTTATTTTCTTTTTTTTGTGTTTTACTATTTCGTTTCTTTATTTTTGCCATAATATCATTTTCATTTATTACTTTTACATATTATTATTATTTAAATATTAATTAAATTAATTAAATTAAATTAATTTAATAAAGTATTAATATTTTCAGAAGAATATAAAATAAACGGGCTCGGCGGGATTTTCATTTAATTTTTAAAAACAAATTAATTGATATTTATAAAAACTTGATTTTGAACCCGCGACCTTCGGCTTAGGACGCTACTGCTCTATCCAAACTGAGCTACGAACCCATTAATATTTGTTTTAATTTTTTTGCTATTGATTTTGCATTATTTTTATTTTTTGATTCTACCATTATTCTAATTACTGGTTCAGTACCACTTTTTCTAATCAAAAACCAAAAATCTTTTCCAATTACTTTTAATCCATCAATTTTTATTGTTTTTTTTATTTCTATTGAATTAAATAAACTTAATACTTTATTTTCAATATCTGTTAAATTAAAATTATCTATTAATGGTATTTTGATTTTTATTGGATAATATTTTGGTAATTTATTAAATAATTCAGATGAAGTTAATTTAGTATTTGCTAATAATTCTAACATTAATGCAAAAGTCATTCCACCATCTCTTACATATTGATGCATTGGAAACATAAAACCACCATTATCTTCAAAAGCACAAAACCCTTTTTCTTTTAATAATAAATGCGAAATTAATGGTGCACCAACTGGTGTCCAGACAACTTCAATATTTTGTTTTTTTAGAACTTCTTCAACTAAAATTGAACTTGAAACAGCTGTAAAGATTTTTAGTTTTGATTTTTTATTTATTAATGTTAAATTATTTTTATATTTTTCAAGTAAATATTTTGTAATTAATGTTCCACTTCTATCTCCATAATGAATTCCTCCTTTATTATCAATAAAAATACTTCTATCAGCATCAGCATCATGTGCAATAGCAATATCAATATTTAAAGATTTTACAAGTTTAGCTGTTTTTAATAATGTATCTGCATTTGGTTCAGGTGGTCTTGCAGGAAACAATGGATTTGGTTCTCTATTAATAGTATATATTTCACAATTTAGATATTTTGCTATTAGTGGTGAAGTTATGGCACCAACACTATTAATTGGATCAATTAATACTTTAAATTTTCTTTTGCTTATTTTTTGCTTATTAATATGTGATAAAATAGCACGAACATAAGTTGAAACAATTTTGTCTTGTTGTTTTACATTATATTTTAATTCATTAAATTGTAATTTTGAAAATTGCTTAGTAAAGAATATTTGTTCTATTTCTTGATTCTGCTTTTCATTTATTTCAACACCATCAGGACCAAGAACTTTAATACCATTGAATTGATAAGGATTATGACTTGCTGTAATCATTATTCCACCATCAAAATTACTTGATTTTATATTAAATTGTAATGTTGGTGTTGGTACTGGTTTTGCTTCAAATATTTTTATTCCTGATATTAATAATCCACTTTCAATTGTCTTTTCAAGAAATTCTCCCCCAAATCTATAATCTCTACTAATTAAAATTTTTTTTCTTTTGCCAAAATAAGTACCAATAGATCTACTTATATTCAAAACAAATTCAGGTGTTAAGTCTTTATTTATCACACCTCTTATACCATTAGATCCAAATATTTTTGCCATAATCTAAAAATATTAAATTAAAAACTTATAATATACTATTTTTTATTAATTAAATTTAATAGAAAGAAATAGAAAAAAAGAAATAGAAAAAATAAAAATTAAATTAAAAAACTTATTCGTCATCGTCAAAGTCTTCATCTTCTTCGTCATCGTCAAAGTCTTCATCTTCTTCGTCATCGTCGCTTTCTATTTTCAATAGTTCTGAATAATGATCTTCAAATTTCATAAAATCACTTTATTTTTATATTTCTATATTTGATTACACAAACATATTTAAATCTTATTAAATAATTGTAAAATTAATAAATAGTATAAACACAATTTAATTTTTAATACAAAATAATAAAAAAATACAAAATAATATTAATAAATAATAAAATTAAAATTTAATGCAATTATAAATATAACAAAAACAAAAGAAAAAACATATTTAAAGTTTTATTAAATCTTAAACTTTAAATTTTAATATGTAATATATTTCTAAATTTAGTAAGACATTTTTTAGTAATTTATGTATTAATTATTAAATATAATTATTAAATATTCTAAATATTTAAAAATAGATGATTGAATGAAAAACTTTGATAGATATAAAAAAATACGAAGCATGGCACTTAAGAAAACAAAAGAAAAAATTAAAATAAGTTATGCTAAGGAAGAATTTGTACTTATACAAACAATTAATGCTTATAATGAAGTTTCAAAATCTTATAATTTATTTTTTGAAAGAATTAGTGAATGGTTTGGACTTTATTTCCCAGATATTGAACTTAGTTCAATAAATCAATTAAATTTATTTTTTGAGGGATTTGAAAATAAAGAAAAATTAGAAGTTGATGATTTTTATAAAATATATGAAGATAAATCAAAAGCAGAAGCAATATATCAAAAATATTTGAATAGTAGTGGAAGAAATTTAAATGAAAATGAAAAAAAACTAATAATGATGTTTTTAAAATATATTAAAAATAGTGATGAAACACTGAAAAATTTTGATGAATATTTAAAAATAACATCAAATAAATTAATGCCAAATACAACTTATTTAACTGATGAAAAAATAGCAGCAGAATTATTAAATAAAGCTGGTTCATTAGAAAAATTAAGTATAATGCCATCAAGCACTATTCAATTATTAGGTGCTGAAAAAGCACTTTTTAAACATATTAAGTTTGGATCAAAACCACCAAAATATGGTATTTTATTTAAATTACCAGCATTAACAAATGCAAAAAAAACCATTAGAGGAAAAATTGCAAGAATATATGCTGCAAAAATATCAATAGCATTAAAAGGAGATGTAATATCAAAAAGATTTATTGCAGAAGAATTAAAAAATTCAATTGAAAAAGCAATGCAAAAAATTAAGAATAAAAAATAATATTAAATAATTTTTTAATTTAAAATAAGATTATATTGTTTTGCTTATTAAAAATATAATAATTATTTAATTATAAACATATTTTTAATTAAGTTTACACTATACTTTTTATTAATAATATAAAACAGTAAAAAAAATTAATCTGTTGAAACTTCTATTGCTAAATTAGATCTTTTCTTAATTAAAATTCTACCTCCGCAATTAATACATGCAATAAAATAATTTGTATCAGTTAATTCTTTTCCACAATTTTGACATATATATACCATATCATCACTTTATTTTTTGGTTCTTTTTAAGCCATTTTATAAATTCTAAATGTAACAAAGATTTACTTGTGTCAATTACACGCAATTTTAGTGTTGTTTTTAATTGTTCATCTTCCCATTCTAAAATAGGTTCATAATCTTCTTTTTTAGTATAATGAACCTCTATCCAGTGAATTTTGCCATTTAAATAATCTTTTGTTATTTCTTTTGACATTGGCATAGATAAAAAACTAAATAAAATACTTCCACACCAATATAAAGGCATATTTCCTGCTGGTGTTATTCTTTCTCTTAATAAATCAATATAGTCAATAGTAACTATTTCATGAATTACTAATTCTTTTATTGGTGAAAAACTTATCAAAACCATAATATCAATTAATTTTTAATTTTAATACATTTATACATTCTGATTAATTAAATTTTCAATTAATTTTTTACCTTTTTCTCCTACCTCGCTTGTTAATGAATAACATGCACCAGCATAAACAGTACTACAATGTCTGCATTTCCATATACTTGTACTTATTCTTTTAACTGAAACTTTTCCACAAACATCACATTTGTAATTTGCTTGCTTTTTCTTTTTAATTTCAGCGTATCTTTTTCTTATTCTTGTACCATATCTAATACTAGCATTAGCCATAATTTCACTTTTTATTAATTATTACATTACTTTTATTTATATAATTTTTTAAAAAATCATGTTTTTCAAAAGAAATTTTACTTAATCTTTTTACTTCTTCTAATGTGAATGCACCTGACAATCCTTTTTGCATTGCTCTTATTTTATTTTGATCAACAGCAATTGTTAGTCTTGCATCAGCAACATGCTCTTCATTTTCATCAGGATCTAAAATAATCTTATCTCCCAATTTCGCAAATGTTGTTGAAGTAACAATATTATTTATTTTTATGTTCTTTTCTCTTTGCTCCATTACTGCTTTTCCGTTTTCATATTTTGGAATTTTAGTACCTAATAATGCAGACATTGCTGCAATATATGATGCATCAAACATATTTCCACTATAATTTAAAATATAAATATCAACAAAAACAGTCCATACTTTATTTTCTTCAATAAATAAATCTTTTAAATCAATACATTCTGCAGCTCTTATACCTCTATCAACTACTCTTGATAATTCAATTGCATCTGGAGTTGGTGGACCAGATTCAAAATCTTGTGATGCTAATGCTAATAATTCTGCTGATACAATTAAATTACCTTGATCTGGTGTATCTTCTCGTGGTTCTTCTACTTGAAGTTTAATACCACATAATACTCTTGTATCTCCTAAATCAACTTGTGCAGATCCTTCTGCATTTGATAATAAATTTGATTGTATGTTTATTGATCTAAAATCAAGTAAATTTCTAGAATCTAATCTCATTGATTTGTTTAATAATTCTTTTATATAACCATGCTTTGCACTATTTAATACATTCATATAATCATTTAATTTTAATTTACATTTTATATACATCAATTAATGCTTGTTTTTGAATTTTTGAAATTATTTTTCCAGCATCAATTATTTTTTTAAGTGATAGATCTAATTCTTCATTTGTTAGTTCACCATCCATTTGCAACAGTAAAACATCATTATTTCTTGGTGCAATTGCAATAGGAACATCTGCTTCAGAATAATTATCTTCAATCATATTTAAATCAAGAACAATATTATTATTTATTTTACCTGCTGAAACAGCATAAACTAAATCTTTCATTGGAATACCTGCATTAGCAAGTGCAACTGCTGCAGTTGTTATTCCTGCTGCTCTTGTTCCTCCATCACTTTGTAATATTTCTATTGAAATTTCAATTTCAGTATCTGGAAATTCACTTGTAATAATAACATTTTCAAAAACTTCTTTTGTTACTTTTGAAATTTCAACTGCTCTTCTATTGGGTCCTGCTCTTCCATGATCTGATAATGATGAAAAAGTAGCCATTGAATACTTGCACTTTATTACTGCTTTTGATGGATCTGCTAAATGTCTTGGAACAACTTCTTTTGGGCCATATACTGCTGCAATAACTCTATTATTTCCCCATTCAGCATATGCTGATCCATTTGCATTTTTTATTACATTAGCAATAATTTTTAAAGGTCTTAATTCATCAAAACCTCTTCCATCTAATCTTTTTCCATCTTCTCTTAATAATTCTGGTTTATTTAAAGTACTAGCCATTTCTTCACCTTATTCTTCTATTATTTCTTTTTGACTCTCTAATATCTGTTTAATATTTTCAGTCAATCCTTTTGTATGTGCTTCTTTTTCTATTTTGAAAATAGTTGAAATTGCTAAAGAAATATTACCACCTTTAATATAAATAAGACCATTATTACCAATAATAATATTAGACTTTGTAATATCTATTATTTGATTTATCATTGTATTGTTCTTTCCAATAATTCTTGGAATTTTTACTGGTTTTACTTGAATTAATATACCATTTGTTAATAATCTGGGATACATTAAAATAATTGTTTTTTTATTTTCAACTGTTTTTATTTTTGCTTCAATTATATCTCCTATTTTAAATTTGAATTTATTTCTAAAATCATTGATAATAATTGCTCTTAAAAAATGAGATAATTCAACTTCAAACATATTATTTCTAATTTCTTTAATAATCCCAATAGCTAATTCATCTACATTTGGATACCAATATCCTTCTAATGGTATTAATTTATTGTTATTAAGACTCATTAAAGTACAATAATATTTATTATTTTCAGTAAAATAAAATTTATTATTTTTTATTAATTCTCTATTTTCTATTAAGTCTCCTGGAACTAAAATTGTATTCATAAAATCATTAATTAATTTTTTAATTATTAATAGAATAAATTTAATTATATATAATTTTCTAAAAAATAAATTTATTCTATTATTTTTATATCTGCTTTTCCTTGTGTTGATTTATTTATTTTATCAAAAAAATCTAGTTTCATCCCTGCTGGAAATTCTAGTGTTACTTGTAAAGATCCATTTGAAAGCCATTGCTCTGACTTTAAACCATAATGTTTTAATAAACCATAACACCTATTTGAAAATTCAGGTGGTATTGTTGCAATTATTTTTATATTTGTAAATTTAATTGGAATTATTGTATTTATCTTCTTAACAATTTCATCTATTTGATCATTTGCTGATTTAAAAGAATTTATAGTTACTCTTGCTTGTTTCATTGCATTCTCTATTCTTAATGGAGGATTTGGTGCATTTGTTCTTGGATCTATTGAATTTCTTGAAATAATTTCAATTATTTGCTTTCTTTTTTCTTCTAAAAGCTTTGTTTTTTGTTCTGTTGTAATTGGAACTTCTCCTTTTTTTAAAATAATTTCACTTATTTTTAAGATATCATTTGTTCCGAATGCTTTTAATATTTTTTCTGCTTTTTGCCTTTCTCCTTTTTTAGCATCTTTAAATATTTCTTCAATATCAAGAACTTTTAAAGGATCATTTATTTTTCCTGTTATAAAATCATATGCTAAGTTTATATCAACAAATATTTCAAACATTTCATTATTATATTTATATTTTGCAATTACTATTTTAGGCATAAAAACATTTATTTTTTTTAAAATTATAAGTATTTTGATATTTCTTTCAATGATAATTGAATATATCCTTTTTCTTTATTTATAACTGCAATATCAATATTATCTTCATTGATTTTTTTTACATTGATTTTATTAATTATCTTCAAACCTAAATCAATTGATTCATCAACACTCATGTTTTCTTTATATTCTTTTACTAATATTTCTTCTGCTACTTTTTTTCCTGCTCCAATTGCATCTGCTTTATAACCATAAAATGCTGCTGCTGGTTCAATTTCAAATAATCTTGGTTTACTGTCAAATCCAGCAATTAATAAAGAAATACCAAAAGGTCTTAATCCACCATATTGTGTTGCTTGTTGCATTTCCTCAGAAACTTCTTTTGCAATTGTTTCAACTGATTCTGTTTCATCATAAATCATTCTATGTGTTTGTGTTTTTGATCTCATTAATCCAATTATATGCAATCCATCAGAAACCAGACCACTGTAAGTAGTACCAATAAATGAATCTATTCTAAATATTTTTTGAAGTGAACTAGGAATTAATAAAGGTTCTGTTATATTTTTGTGAGCAATTAATACAACACTTTTATCAGCAATAATACCTATTGAAGTTGCTCCTTTTTTAACAGCTTCTTTTGCATATTCTACTTGGAATAATTTCCCTTCAGGGCTGAACATACCACCTCTATCATATGCTTGAATATTTGGATACATAATTTCACCAGTTAAAATATAAAATTTAAGAAATTTTTAATTGAATTATAATAGTAAATAGTATAGTAAATTATAATAAATCATATTTATAAATGTTTTCTTTTTTCTGGATATTCTTGTTAATTTTAAATAAATTTACAAAATAAAAATAAGAATATATTTTATAAATAAAATTATTTTCTAATATTGATATCAATTACTTTATTAATTAAATCTTCTGGTTTATTTAATTCAATAACAGTACCATTTAATTTTTTGAATTTTTTTATGAAATTAGTACTATAATCAGATCCAGTAGAATTCATTTCATTTATTTTGAAAAAAATCACTTCATTAGTTTTTATTTTATTCTCTAAAAAGTTCATAACTTTTGATTCATTACCAATAACACCATCACTTATTAATATTACTGTATATTTGTTAGTTGCTGATGCAAATGCTTCTTTTAACTTTGAGATATCTAGTGTTGTTCCACCACCTTGATAATTTTTAAAAATATCAGTTTTTAATTTCACTAAATTATTGAAATTTTTCCAACCACTCCAATCTGTTTCAGAACTAAATTGAATTAATCCAAAATTAAGATTAGATGTTTGTTTTTGCTTTTGTAGATAAGCAAAAACAGAATACATTGATCTAATACTTATGTCATAAGGACTATTATCTAATGGTTTACCTTTCCAACCCATACTTCCAGATACATCTACAACAAATAATAAATCTCTATTTAAATTTGAATTAATATTAATATTATAAGGATTTATTTTATTGAATATATTTAATTTGTTTTTAATTAATAATGTTTTATTAAGTGCTATTTTATTTAAATTTATTTTTTTTGATTTATTTAATTCTGTTTTTAAGTAAATTTTGTATTTTAAGTCATTTTCATATTTAAGAATTATTTCTTCTGCTTGTCTTCTATAAATATCATCATATTTTTTGAAATCCATTTTATTTTTTAATGAATCAGAAGATAAATCAGATGATAGTAATTTAGTAATTGAATTAAAATCAGATTTTGGTAACCTAGAAATAAGATCTGTGAAATTAATTGCTATTTCTTTCCAATATTTTTCATTTTTTATTTTTATTAAAGCATTATTGATTTCTTGTTCACTTAATTTTTCTTTATTAAATGCTTTATTTGCAATATTATCACCAACAAAGATACTTAATATTTGCTTACTTAATTTTTCTAATGATTTATCATCAGATTTTAAAATTAAATCATTTTTATTATTATATTTATTAATATTATTTCTTTCTAATGTTGATGGTTTTTCATTATTATCCATAATTTGTTCAAATATTCGAAGTTTTTTTTGGTCTGTATTATCTAAAAAATTAATTTGAGAATATACAAAAGCAAAAAACAATGGATCTTTTTTTATTGATTGTTCTTCAGAATAATAAAAATTAAGATATATTGAAGAAGCTCCATCAATAAATTTTTTGTCTTTTACATTAGATAAATTAACAATAATATCTGAAAACATAGCTAAAATAATATTAGCTTCTTGTTGTTTTGTATTATTATCTTTTGATAAATTTTGTGGGTTTTCCTCTAATCTATTAATTACTGTTTGTGAAATAGCATTATGGTAAATTATATCTTTTGGGCATATTTCCCAGTGTGATTTTTCATGTTTTATTATAGTATAAATCATATTTTCAATAATTTCATTACTATTTGATGTATTTTTAAATAATTTTTGTAGTTTTTTTCCGAAATCCTGATTTAGATCTATTTTTATTTTCCAATCTTGTAAAGATATTGATGCTCTGAAATTTTTATTTGGTAAATTAGTTGTTAAATCTAATTTATTATCTTTATTCCAATCATTATCATTAAAATATTTATGTATATAATTCTTTAGAGATTTTTTATTATTGTTTAATCTATCCATTTCACATCACTAATAGTCAAATATGCAAGTCCTAATGCTATTTTATCTGAAACTTTTAAAATTTGATCTTGTTTTGAGATTGTATTTTCAATTTCATTAATAACTTTAGTACTCTCTTTAAAATTTTTAAAAAGAGAATGTAAAATTGAAATATATGAATTTGTTTCTAATGAATATTTATCATCCTCTTTAGAATAATATAGATTATTTTTTAATTTTGGTGTTAATTGATTATAAAACTTATTTGAAAACTCCATATCATTTATAAAATAAGAATAAATTGCAGCAATTGCATAATCTTTTATAATATATTTAAAGGATTTTGAAGCAAGAGATTCTTTAAATTCTTTTGATAATTTTGCATCAGATGAAAAAATTGCAGTATTTGATTTGTGATTAAATTTAAAATTTTGTAATAAAAGTTCATTAAAAATTTTAACTCTACTTCCTATTGGATTTTCTTGATTTTGACTATTTGTATCTTTTTTATATATTTCATTCATTTCAGATACTATTTTTGAAATTTGATTTTTATTGATTAAAAAAGAAAATAATGCAAAAGAAGCCTTATTCTTTTCATAAAAATTATCAATAGCTTGTTCTTTACTTAAATCATTATAAATTATTTTAAATAATTTTTTTGCATTCTCTCTATAAATTACTTTTATACTATCTTTTAATTTATTTTCTCTTCTGATATAATTTTTTACATCATTAAAATTTTTTTTATCTATTGTATAAATCATTTGATCATTCATTAACTTTACCTTGTTTTCAATAACCATTATTTTTAATATGATTGTATAATTTCATAATATCTTCTCTTGGTTTTGACCATGGATTTTTACTCATTAAATTATTTAATCTTGATATTTCTGCTTCTGTTAATTGTTTTTTCTTATTTTCTTTTAAAATTAAATCATTAATATCTTCAAAATCTTGTTTGTATCTTTTTTCAATAATATTAAAAATTGTAATTATTGCATTATATTCTGAATTTCCAGTAATATCTGATGAACGCTCTATCCAATTTTTAGATAATCCTAATTTATTTATTGATAAAACAAATGGTGCAATTGCTTTTAAATCAGGTATTGTTACTTTATTAATTGTTTTTTTGTTCTCTTGATTCATTTTGTAAATTCTATAACTTGCAAATACTCTTGCAAGAGAAATTAGATTAGATGCTGTTCTAGGTGATACAGCATGAATACCTGAACAAATACCATTATCAATATTATTTGCATGACATCCTTCACATGTTAATTCATTAAAAGTAATAAAACTTTTTTTTGTTCCTAATGGTGATTTATAACAATTATCTAATCTTTGCAAATAAACCATAAATTCCTGTGCTTCGCCAGATATTTGAATATCTTTAATTTTAAAATATAAATCAAAAAAAGTCTTTGATTTATTTTCAGATCTAATTAATTTTTTGTTATCTGAGTTTATTTCAAGAAGTTTTCTAAATTGAGGATGTGTTATTAAATTTCTTTTATCATTATCATTCATTGGAAAATTATCTAAATTTAATTCAATTGAAAATCTATCTCTAGATGCAAGATCTATTTCTTGTACATTAACATACTCTGCTCCTTCATTCACAGTTGCAATTTTAAACTGAAAATTACTATTATCTCTTAATTTTAATCCTGGAAGAATTTTTTTATTACCTGCAACAGTTAATTCATAATTAGCAAGCCAGCTTTGAATCAATGAAGTTTGTAGTCCAATTGCCCTATTATACTCATCAAAAATAACACCAGGAGCATTAATTAATTGCGATTCAACTATTGATTCACTTAATTTTTTACCTTGCTTCATTTTCTTAAAATCAACATCAAGGTATTTTGATTCATCTAATCCAACATCAAGTTGCAATACACTATAATTAGAACCAAAGATACCATTTAAAAATGATTTTGAAAATGTTGTTTTTCCAACACCAGTTCCACCTGAAAATAAAATATTTTCACCAGATAATGCTGAGATCAGAAAAAATTTTTTTAAATCAATTTCAAATTTATTACTATTTTCTTGGTAAATAATTAAAGGTGTTGAATGAAAAAAACCCTTCACTGATTTATCAACAGAATCTTGTAATTCATCAAATTCTTTAAATTTGTTTTCTTTAGAATTAATATCTTCTTCATTTTTAGAATTAGACATAATACTTAATTTTTTCATAAATTGTACCATCAAACCACTTAAGAAAAAACTTAAAATAAAATTAATAATTTAATATTAAACTTTAAGAAGATATTTATACTTTCTGTACGAACTTAGAAGGTTTTAAAAAATTCCAATAAATAAATCAAAATAAATATTAATAATTTACTATTTTTTATTTAATATTTTATTTTTGTTCCAATTGTTTTCTTGTTCAAAATTGAATTGTATAATCTATTTGAGTTATTAGCATTAATTATTTCACAAACTGTTCCTACTTCTTTTGATATTTTATACAAATAATCAAGTTTTGATTTCATACCTCCAGTTACATCAATATTTTTTGATTTATTTACTTTTTTAGAAATAGAATTAAAATTAGTTTTTGATATATTTGTAATTAATTTTTTATTATTATCCAAAACACCATCAACATCAGTTGTTACAATTATTTTATAGGGTTTTAATTTATAAGCAATATATCTAAAAACTTCTTCAGTTGAAACAATTGAAACACCTGTTTTTAAATCAATTGAAATATCACCATAAGTTAATGGGATAAAACCAAAATTAATGGCATTTTGCATTAATTTTAAATTCCAGGAAATAATTTTTGAATTATTAGATAATATTGCAGAAGAAGGAGAAAAAGATAAAATATTAAGTTTATTTAGTAATGCTTGATTAAATATTATTCTATGAAGTCTTGCAGCACTATCTTGTGTAATTGATGTTCCTTTTAAACTTTCTTTATTAATAAGACCTTTATGCACTTGATATTTATTTGCAGCAAAATGGCCAAAAGAACCACTGCCATGACCAATAATTATTTTGATATTTTTATCTGCTTGCTTGTTTAAAGCAGTATGTATTTCTCTAAATAATCTATTTATGTTTTTAATATTTGGTGTATCTAACTTTGCTTTATTTGTTATTACACTTCCACCAAGCTTTATTAAAATTAATTTCATAATCTCAAAAATTGTATTTTATTATTTAATATTTATTATTTAATTATTTTTTAATTATATTTAAATAATTATTTAACAAATTTAATATATTTAGTGATAAGATGAGTTTTAAAGATAATGATTTTTTGTTTATTGAATATGATTTAATAAATAATGATACTGGTAAATTAGTTGCAACAACAAATGAGGAAAAAGCAAAAAAAGAAGAGGTTTATAAAGAAAATACACATTATGGTAAATCTTTATTTATTGTTGGATCTAAACAGAATGTAAAAGGTTTAAACAGAGAAATAAAAAATATGAATTTAAATGAACACAAAAAAATAACATTAGGACCTAGTGAAGCATTTGGTGAATATGAAAAAGAATTAAAAAGAGTAATGCATTTATCTGATTTTAGAGCTCATGATATAAATCCTTATCCTGGAATGGAAATAAATATTGATAATACAATTGCAACAATAAAAACAATTAATTCAGGAAGAGTTATTGTTGATTTTAATAACCCATTAGCAGGAAAAAACGTTATTTTCGATGTAACAATTGTTAATTATTTTGATTCAAATGAAAGCAAAATAAAAGCATTAATTGAATTTAATAAAATGAAAGCAAATAATATTAATATTAAAGAAAATTCAGTTGAAATTTTATTTAAAGCTGAGACAGATAAAGATAATACTGAGTATAATTCAAAAAAACAATTTTTAATTAATACTATTTTTAAGTACTTAAACATAGATAAAATTCATATTACTGAAGAATACAAAAAGCAAGAGCAAGATCAAAAAAAAGAAGAAGAGAAAGAAGCAATAACAAAATAATAAATTAAATAAAAATTTATTTATTAAAACTTTCTCTTTGAGAACTATTTGAAAGTTTTATGAACTTGCTGTTTTTTCTTAATTCACTTAAATTTCTAGATCCACAGTAACTAAAACCAGATCTTAAACCACCAATAAATTGCAATAAAGTTTCTTTAACAGAACCAATATATGGAACAAATGATTCTTTTCCTTCTCCAACAAGTTCAATTGAAACATCTTTTAACAATTCTAAATCTAATTTTTTACTATTTGCAGAAATTGATGACATACCTCTAAAGAATTTATATTTTTTTCCGTTTTTTATAATAGTACTTCCTGGTGTTTCCTTTGTTCCAGCAAATAATCTTCCTATCATTACACTAGATGCACCTGCTGCTAATGCTTTCATAATATCCCCAGAATTATTTATTCCACCATCAGCTATTATTGGTATGTCATAATCTTTTGCAACTGAATAAGCCCATGAAATTGCTGTTAATTGTGGAACACCAGCACCAGTAATAATTCTTGTTGTACATGCATGTCCAGGACCAATCCCAACTTTTACTGCATCTGCACCTGCTTTTATTAGATCAAGTGTTCCTTGCTTTGTTGCAATATTTCCAGCTATTATATCAATATTAATATTTTTCTTTATTTTTTTGATTAATTCAATTACACTACTTGAATGACCATGCGCAATATCAATTACAAGAACATCAACACCTTGTTCATATAATTTAATAGCTCTTTCAAATGCACTTGATTTAATGCCAATTGCAGCACCTACCATTAACTTACCATCATTACTATTCTTTGTTGTAATAGCATTATTTGCATTAAATATGTCCTTTGCAGCAACTAATGCAATTAAATTAAATTTATTATCAATAATTGGAATTTTTTCGAATTTGTATTTTTTAAAAATATCTAAAAAATATTTTGCACTTAAGTTTTTATTATTTTGTATTGTTATAAGGTCTTTTTTTGATGTCATTACATCTGCAATTTTATCTAAATTATTATGAAATTTTATATCTCTTAATGTAATAATTCCAACAACCTTATTTTTATCTAAAACTGGAAAACCAGATACATTTGTTTCATTAATGAGATTTTTAACATCTGCTATTGTTCCTTTAACTTGTATTGTGTATGGATCTTCTATTATTAATGAACTCTTTCTTTTAACACGCTTTACTTCTTCTATTTCTTCTTCAATTGTATTAAATCTGTGTATAATTCCAATCCCACCTGCTTCTGCCATTGAAATAGCCATTTCAGAACCAGTTATTGTATCCATATTTGCACTAATTATTGGCAAATTTAATTCAATATTTCTTGTTAACTTTGTTTTAAGTGATACATTTAATCTTGAACCAAATGAATTTTTATTTGGAATAAGAAGAACATCATCAAAAGACAATCCAATTTCATTTATAACTTTCATAATTTATCACAAGTAAATTTTTAAAAACTTTAATTTAATAAAAAATGTTTATTATTTTAATGTCTAAATATTTTTTTTAATTCAAGATTTGCTTTTTTAATTTTTTCAAGGCTTAATTGCTCTTCAATACTTAAATTTGGTTTTTTGCTATTTAAATTATTTTCAATTAAATCAATAAAATTCATCCATTCATCAACATCTTCTCCTATTAATTCTAAAATAGATTTATTACTTGAAAATAATTCTAATAAATTTAGTATTTTTTCATTATCTTTAATATCTTCCCCATTATTTATCCTTTTTTTAATTACTGTTCGTAATTCATTAATTTCATCATGACTAATTGCTTTGTTGTGAGTAATAAGCATATCAATAGTTTCAACTACTTCTGCTATTGCTTTATGTAATTTTAAAATTAAGTCATTTAAAGATAAATCCTCAAAAATATTTGAATAAGAAGGCATAACCATACATTTAATATTGTATTTTATTATTACTTATTTGAATCAGAATTTTTAATTAGAATAATATCAGAATCTTTTATTAATCTCTTTCTACCAGCATAATTAGCATATATTTTTGCTTTGTCAATTAGCTCATTAACTGTTTCTTCTAATTCCTTTTCAAACATATCAACAGCACCTTCGTTTATTTTTTGAGCTCCTGCATCTCTCAGAAATTGTTCAATATCATAAAAACTAAATCCTTTTTTTCTCTCTTTCATTTAATCCACCCCCTTTTAAAAACATTTAAAACGAATATAGTTTTATTTCCAAAAGACTTTTTAAATCTAATTAGTATTTTTTGAGTAGTGGTATTCTTATAATCCATTTGAATTAATTTATTATAAAATTGAATTTTTTGTTGTTTTTTAATTGATTTCTTCAACATATGTTTTATTATCTAAGTAAAAAAATATTAAAAACAAAGAAATATAGAAGTATTAATTAAATTATTAAAATATTAGATTAAAAATAATAGAATAATAACAATAGAATAATAAGATTAGATGAAATATATTATAATTGATACAAGTTCTATTTTATTTGCATTAAAATATAATAAAAATATCTTTGAAATAATTAAAACAAAGTATTTAAGTAATTATAAAATTATTATTTCTAAGGGTATTATTAATGAATTAACTCGTTTATCAAAAACAAGATCAAAACTAAAATTAAGTGCTACAATAAGTTTAGTCTTAATCAATAGAATCAAAGAAAAAGAAAGAAAGATATTTATTTATAAAAGGTCTAATATAAATGTAGATAAATGGATTTTAGATACTTCTAATAAATTTAAAAATATTATTATAATAACTAATGATACTGAATTAGCAAAAAAATTATATAATAATAATATAGAAATATTTAAAATATCAAAACAAGGAATTTTAAAAAATTTTAAAATAGAAACAAATTAATAATAAACATAAATTTAATTTTAATCAGAAGAACTTATATGGTGAATAAATGTATAAAGAATATTTAGTTAGAGATACTATTAGAATACAATCAGAATATTTTGATAGAAATCTTAAAGAGGTTTTAAAAGAATTGCTTGAAAACAAATATGAAGGAATGATTGATAAAGATATGGGATTAATTGTTTCTGTTTTTAATATTAAAGCTGTTGGAGATGGATTGATTTACCCAGGAGACCCAGCAACACATCATGATGTTGAATTTAATGCATTAACATTTATTCCACAATTAAATGAAATAGTTAGTGGAGAAATAACAGAATTAATTGAATTTGGTGCATTCGTAAGAATAGGGCCAATGGATGGTCTTATTCATGTATCTCAAATAACTGATGACTTTGTATTCTTTGATAAAAAAAATCAAATGTTTACTTCAAAGAGAAGTAATATTGTATTAAAAAAAGGTGATGATGTTTTTGCAAAAATATCAACAATCAGTATAAAAACATCAGTTAAAGATTCAAAAATAGCACTTACTATGAGACCAGAAGGTTTGGGAAAAGCAGAATGGACAAAAATGAAAATAACATCAAATAAACATTCAAAATATGATAAAAAGAACAAACAAAAAAATAAATCAAAGAATTCAAAAAAATAAATTTAAATAGAATAGATTAAATAATAAAATGATATTATGAGAGATCAAAAAGCATGTAGAAAATGCAGATTAATAATAAAAGGAGATCAATGTCCAGTATGTAATAGTAAAGATCTCTCTACAAAATGGGACAGTTATATTATTATCTTAAATTCAGAAGAATCAGCAATAGCTAAAAAACTAGATTTAAAGTTTAATAGTATATTTGCAATTAATATTAAATAATAAATTTAATATGCACAAAAAACAATTCAAACACATATAAAATAAATATATTATTCCTTTATTGCACTAATACAAATAGTACATTGTATTCCTATTTTTTCATCATTTTCAATTTCTTCTGCTTGTTCTTTAGATATTCTAAATATTTCTTTATCTTTATAGACTTCATAATATCTTTTATTTATGATCTTAAAACCATGTAATAAATAATTTAGTTCTCTTGTATTATAAATTCGCTCAAATTCCAAAATCCTACTCCTTTTCCCAAAAGGTGCAGTAAAAATAATCTGTCCATTTTCTTTTAATAT
>VAOW01019063.1_pt1 | contig 65656 bp, 59 predicted proteins | sample 3393921 | NCBI WGS metagenome assembly VAOW01 (sample SAMN08290428, study PRJNA428436) | hydrothermal vent metagenome | isolation source: Deep-sea hydrothermal vent chimney | place: Indian Ocean: Southwest Indian Ridge | depth 2742 m m | reverse complement strand
GGGATTCGATTCCCAATATTTGTTGATATCATTGTTTATCTCTCATCTGCGAAATATAACTGATTTGACCGCGTTACCCATACAAGATCATGAAGTGCCGGAAAAGTGGCTAATTCCATCAAAGAACATTTATGGGGAATATTGAATGCGATTGTTCTGAACGTTAGCAATGGCCCGGCAGAAGGACTCAATAGCCGAATAAAGATGATCAAGGTTCGTAGTAGAGGTTTTCACAACAAGGAGCGGTTTGCCAATATCATTTATTTCTATCTTGGTGGACTGGATCTCTACCCTGATGATATTCGCAAGGCGATCTACACCACCAATGCCATTGAATCAGCATCCTAAAAATGGACGATGCCTATTCATAACTGGAAAGCCGTACTTAACCGATTGATGATTGAGTTTCCAGAGCGGATGCCTGAGAAGTTTTAGAATGAATTGACATGGAAGAATTTATAGGCTCTCCGTTTTAGTATTTAGGCAAAGATCGTATTACCATGAGCCATGGCCTGATTCTCCCCTTTGATCCAATACGTTATAGACAAACATATTGTACCAATAATGGCTGAATCAGGCCTCTTTTATCGTCAGTTAACGGGACAGCAGTGATATCAGTTATAGCTTTATTCCACTTCGGCGCCGTAGCCTTCTTCCTTGACCACATCGACCAATTTTTGGTTATCAATCACCGCCCCATGCACCACGGCAGTACCCGGCTTAAGCGTTACCTCAGCTTTTTCTACTCCAGACACATCCTCCAGCGCCTTAGTCACCGCCCGCACACAGTGCTCACAGGTCATATCAGTTATTTTCAATCTGATTTCATTCATATCACCCTCCTTTTACCTTCTTTTCAATCCTGAATCTGTTTCGCCACCCGCTTGAGCTTCTCCCGAACCTCGTTGCCCAGGTTGTCCACTTCGGCCTTGTTGACCATGCCAAGAACAACGGCAGGATCCATGAATGCCACAGTTACCGCGCCATCACTTTCCTCTCGCACCAGAACATTACAGGGCAGCAAGGCGCCGATATCAGGATCGGCTTCCAGCGCCTGATATGCATAATGGGGATTGCAAGCGCCCAGAATCACATAAGGGCGCTTATCAATTCCGAGCTTGGCCTTCAGCGTAGCGGCGACATCGATAGTCGTCAGCACGCCGAAACCTTCCGTCTTGAGCGCTTGAGTCACTTTCTCCACGGCGGCAGGAAAATCTTGCCCGACGGTCACACTGAATACATAGTTGCTCATTATTCACACTCCTTTCAGGTTGAATGGGTTAATAAGATTTTGGCGCGATCGACAACCCCGGCATCTTGCACCAGTGCCGGATAAGGGCGCAGCCGCTTGAGCCGCAGACTGTTGCCGAGCACGAATACCGATGACATGCCCATGGCCACACCGGCAACCATCGGACTGAGATGAATCCCAACCGGAACCGCCACACCAGCGGCAATCGGGATCAAAAGGATATTGTAAAAAAATGCCCAGAACAGATTGCCACGGATATTACCCATCGTGCGCCGGGCCGCCGTTAGTGCGGTGACAACTTCGCCCAATTGGCCACGAGTCAGGGTGACGTCCGCTGCCTCGATGGCAATATCCGTACCGGAAGCCAGCGCAATGCCGACATCGGCCTGCGCCAGTGCCGGCGCATCATTGATTCCGTCACCAACGAAGGCGACCCGGCGTCTCTGGCTTTGTAGCTGCTTCACCACCTGGGCCTTATCCTGTGGCAGCACTTCGGCATGCACCTCGTCGATACCGAGCTGGGCGGCCACCGTTTCCGCGGTGCGCCTAGCGTCACCGGTAACCATGGTGACCCGGAACCCCAAGTGTCGCAAGGAATCTACCACGGTACGCGCTTCAGGTTTGACCCGATCGGCGATAGCAATCCAGCCGAGCAACCGTTTACCCGCGGTCACGAATACCACCGTGCTTCCTGCATCTTCCAGGTGCGCGGCTTCTGTAATTAAATCATCCGACACGGCGACACCTTCGCGTTCCAGGAATCGGCGTGATCCCACCCGGATCAGACGGTCATCCACCTGGCCCTCGATACCGTAACCGACAATGGCGCGAAAATCTGCTACCTCAGGTAAATTGGCAGCCTCCCGGAAGGCTGCCGCGACGATCGCCCGCCCTAGCGGATGTTCGGAGGCAGCTTCGAGCGCCGCAGCCAGACGTAATGCCTGATCGGGCTCCGGACCACCACGCTCGACCACCGCTGGATGCCCCTCGGTGAGGGTGCCGGTCTTATCGAACAGGAGGGTATCGACATGCGACAACACTTCCAGCGCCTCACCCTTACGAAACAGCACGCCGAGTTCCGCCGCACGCCCCGTACCGACCATGATCGACGCCGGCGTCGCCAAACCCATGGCGCAAGGACAAGCCACCACCAGTACCGCCACGGCGGCGATCAGTGCTGCGCTCACGTTCCCCACCAAAATCATCCAGACAGCGAAGGTCAGTAATGCGATGGCGATGACCGCCGGGGCGAAAACCCGTACCACCCGATCGGCCAGCCCCTGAATCGGCAGCTTGCTGGTCTGGGCGCTTTCTACCAGGCGAATGATCTGCGCCAGGACCGTATCCTTGCCAATCAAAGCGACTTCCATCACCAATCGTCCATCCTGGCAGACCCCTCCGCCTACTACGTCATCGTCAAGCCGCTTGACCACTGGCAGCGGCTCGCCGGTCAACATGGATTCATCCACATACGCATGGCCATCGATCACCCGGCCATCCACCGGAATACGCTCGCCGGGGCGCACCACGAGATGGTCGCCCACCTGCAACTGATTTACCGGCACGTCTTGCTCTTGTCCGTCATCATTCAACCGATGCGCCGTCTTGGCCTGCAGCCCGACAAGCTTGCGGATCGCCGCCGATGTCCGGCCCTTGGCCAATTCTTCCATATATTTACCGAGCAGAACCGCGGCGATGACCACCGCTGCGGAGTCAAAATAAATTTGTCGGTCCACAAGTGGGAACAGGTGGGGGGCGACCAGCACCAGTGCACTATAGGCCCAAGCTGCACCGGTACCGGTGGCAACCAGCGAATTCATGTCGGGTGAGAGATGCCGGTAGGCGATCCACCCGGGGTGGAAAAAGCGTCGGCCCGGGCCGAACAACACAATGCTGGCCAGGATGAACTGCATCCAGTCCCAGAAACGCGGCCAAGGACTTACTGCAGCCAACCAGTGCGCGAAGTCGGGTAGAAAAGTGGAACCCATGGACAGCACTAGGATTAAAACAGTCAGGATGGCTGCAACGATCACATCACGAGCCATGGCATGCAGTGCCTTGTGGTGGCGTTCATCTTCGCTGGAATCCGCGGCTTCCTCGACCGTATATGCACCATAACCCGTACCGATGATGGTGGCTATTAATTCATCCACGGTGATGGTAGCCGGCACATACTGCACATAAGCGCGTTCGGTGGCCAAATTAACTGCTACCTCCAGCACACCTGGCAAACGGTGCAGCACCCGCTCCACCCGGCCGACACAGGAAGCGCAGGTCATGCCCTCAATGGCGAGATCAGTATCAGTGACCACGGGCGTGTAGCCCGCCTCACGGACAGTCCCGACGATACGCGCCAAGTCAATGCACTGAGGATCGAACGAGACTTCGGCCTGCATAGTTGCTAAATTGACGCTGGCCGCGAGTACGCCCTCTAGTTTGCCCAATACACGCTCTACCCGAGCGCTGCAAGAGGCACAGGTCATGCCCTCGATCCCCAACCGGATATTACGGATACTCTGGCTCTCGGCCATCAGCTTTCCTCGCTCGCTAGTACTGCCAAGATTGGGCAATCTTGCGCTGATCCCTGACCTGGGCAAGTTTGTGTTAGCAGTTCAAGCTCCTTGCGCATGCGTTCTAGATCCACGATCTTGCGCCCGATTTCAGTAATTTTTATCTGTGTAAGGCTTTTCACCTCCATCATGTCCGCTTCCGGGCGGGCATACAGAGAAAGCAGCTCGGTAATTTCGGTCAAGGAAAATCCCAATGCCTGCGCCCGACGGATAAAACGAAGTTTTCGAGCAACAAAATGATCATATACCCGATAATTCGAGCGCGTTCGCCCACTCGGCACGATCAATCCCCGCCTTTCGTAATACCGCAGCGTTTGAGCCGAAATACCTTCCTTACGGGCCAGTTCGCCGATATTGAATATGCCACTTTTTCCCATACCTAGTTCCCTGCCTATACGATAGCTATAGGATAAACCTTATACCTAGCTTTAAAGTCAACCCCTACTTGACTGGAACCTTTCGGCCGCAGACTGTATGTGTTTCATGCCTCTTGCATGGATTGCAAAAGATATGGATGGTTTCGCCCGTTATCTCGAATCTTTTGCTGAATAATGCGTTATATCGGAAGACCATCTTTTTTGCCCTGAATAGCGTCTGGGCGCTGCGTACCGGTACGACTCCGACCATCGACGCCGGACTGATCTGAAATATCTGGCAAGTGGCAATCGCGCCGAAGTATCGGATTTACCGGGATTGTGAGTCACCCCAACCTAATGAAACAAGGTTCGTAAGAGCAGTCTGTCAAATATTGACCGGATTTACAGATCACTGAATGTCTCGTCAAGATAGTGGACAGGTAAGCATTCATCCATAAATCCATAAATCCATAGAGCAACCGATTCGCTTGATCATGATGAAACCCAAATCGGTTCAGCAATTCCCGTAGCCAATTCACTTCCAGACATCCAAGCGCCGCGTGGATTTACCGATGATCTTCCCGCATCTTCTGAACCGACGCCCCCACCACCCATCTCCAGGTCAGTATCGGCCACAGACCCTGTTCATAGGTACAGACCAAGGAAATTAGTCAAGGCTAATACATCAAATACGGCAAATGCCCCTTCTGGACGCAACGGCACGAGTAATAGTTGAAAATCTTAAGGAACCACGGCTACGAACTATCGGAGGGCCCGGCTGATTCATCCGGCAAGCGATAAAAATCGAGGTGAAACCGTGCATCATCGGAAAGCAAATCTACCCGATGCATCAGGAGCGGAGGAATCGTGCTGTGCTCACCGGCCTGTAAGCGCAGGCTTTTGCCAGAATCATCGAGCCAATCCAGTTGAACCAGCCCCTGATCGATCACCAGCTCGCTCCATACGCCCTTCCCCGTTCGATGGGACTTGCTCAGACCTTTTGGTATTTCCTGATGATTAAATACCGGGGTTCTGGCATACATGACAACCCCGGCAGGCATATTGACTTCCGACGTTGCCGAGTATCGAGTTTCCTGCTCACACTGAATCATCGCTGACATCCTCCTGGTAAGGCACCCCACGGCGCCTGGCCATGGCCTGACTGAGTGCATTTCTATCCGTGGGCAACAACATTCGGCCCAAGGGAAAGACATTATCATCTTCAAAGCGCACATGTGCGCGTTCCATCGTCACGAAACGGGATACAGCAAATAGACGATCACTCTTCCTATTCAGTAATTCCTGCAGTTCAGCGCGCAAATCCATCCAAACCACGGCCTGTTCTTCGTGTTCACGTTTAATACGCCGTATCCATTCCCCAATCAATGCTGACTGTGAAGGATCTCTGCTGCGCCGCAGCAATAGAGGTAACAAATCTTGCTCCTCATCAGCATGATGCTGGACAGCAGGTCCATCAAAATAATGATAAATCCGCTTAATGGCAACCATAGCCTCTTCATCCACACCCATACAACGGATATGCTGCTCAAGTTTTTCCAACAAAGCACAAAAACTCTCAACGCGCCGATGACAAGCCGCCAACAGATACAGCGGCTGATCGAAACCAGCCGCCTGGGTTTCTCCGATTAGCATCCGGGTACCCTCCTGGAGATAAGGGGTAAGCCGGGTCTCATAATCTGGATACGCTTCAGCAAAACGGGCCGAACTATCATTGTGCTACGATTTGGCATGTTTTGAGCTCCCCTCGAAATGCCCTTTGATCCCAAGTCTACCGAGACTCTGTATTCAACATGCCGCTTTCCTTGACCCAGGTCAAGCCAGAATCGAATATCATGGCCAGGTCAGACCTCATATCCGTGGCTGAGAATGGACTTTTCGTACCATTTTCTCCCCATCAGCAACCTGTTCTGGGGTAGCGTTCTCATGCTATTAAACTGACCAAAAGACTTCCTGCTTCTCACCGGAAGCCACCATCAATCTCTTCGCGCTCCTCGTAAAACGCTCCGGCAAACCCGACACATCCAATCACACTGGGGCAATTGCAATGCTGGCGTTCAGCGCAGGGTAGACAAGTGATCCCAGTCTCACCCGGGGATTTTCCGGCGCCGCTGTTGCCAGACATAAAACAGAGATAATCCAGTATGCGCCAACCACAATAAGCCTGTCAGGGCGGCCAGCCCGCGATGTGCGTCAAACCTTTGCTGCCAACTGGGGTCGGTCAACAGCAACGTTGGGCCAATGAACGCCGTCAAAGTGCCAAACAACAGGATCAATCCGTCCAGGATAGCAATCCAACGCCGCAATCCGAAACCGATCTGCCCGGTAAATCGCTGAAGGATCAGCCGTCCAGATGGCATCAACAACAGCCACCCGATTTCGAGAACCAACCCGGCAAGGGTAACGAAGCCACCGTAGATATGCAGAGGTAAAAGCCAATAATCTCCCGTCACCCATAGGGAGAAACCAGTGGCCAACTGCCAGGTAATACCCAAGATTACCCATGCCAGAAGGACTAATCCAAAACGGCCTTGGCGGACGGCCATTCCTTGCAAAGGACCTAACTCCCTATTCTGAGTGGGTTTCATTCAGTACATCTCGCAATACCACAGCATTATTATGCTGTTCATCTCGTGCAGCATAGAGTAGGGTCAATGGCTTATGCTCTTGAGTCAACTGATGAAGTTGTGTCAATACTTGGGGTTTGTCTCCCAACTCAGCTCGGTAACGCCGCGCAAATTCCTGAAAACGCTGAGGATCATGGCCAAACCACTGGCGCAATTCAGTCGATGGGGCAATTCCTCTCAGCCATATATCGACTGCCGCTTTTTCCTTACGCAACCCGCGTGGCCACAAGCCATCGATGAGTACCCGATATCCATCGGCAGAATCGAGAGCTTCATACACTCGCTTGATATGCACATATCCATACGCTTTAGCTTTCATTTGGTACAACGCATGCACTCGATGCCATAAAGGTGCAGCGTAACGCTTCATCCTGCTGGGCCAGCTCATCTACATGCGGATAGATATACGCCTCTTCCACATCGATATGACCCTGCACGCTTGCCGATAGCTGTCCGGCTATTTCCTGTAATTGGGGCCATAATCCTTCTCTGCCCATAGCTCTCATCTCCATGATCGAACCTTCAGTTACCCAATGCTCGCCACAAACGTCTCATGAACACAATCACAGTTTACCATAGGCATACCCTTTCCTCTCCGAGGACCAGGTGCTGAAGAATAAAACCCCTGATTACCAATTGTCATAACTTACCAATTAATCGTAGTTAAATAAGTATACTTATCATTATAAAAATTGTCTTGATCTAAATCAAGACAATGCAACAGGCAGCAGGTACAATAACTGCTTCGATACGAAGGCGAGATGAGTCTCAATTCGCTACATCGGGAGAAGCAAAACGCGTGTGACCTCCCATCATATGGCGCCAATTGGACGGTCTCGATACAATCGGCGTAGACCCCGGTCAGTGCTGCAGCCAGTACACCGAAGTTCAGAGAGCTGATCGCCGCTGAGTGTATGGGTTAGTTGTGGGTGCTAGCAATCTCCTTTAAGGAAATGGCAAGAACTCATTCATCTAGCTTAGGGTTGTCACCCTGCCGATGAGTTGCCTGCTGAGCGGTAAAAATGGGGGAACTTTAGCAAAGCTATCAAACTATAATGAGTCATTTTCTTCATTACCCTTTTCGAGGAGGTTACCCATGGAATTCAGTCCCCTCATGGCCATATCCCCTGTCGATGGCCGCTACGCCTCGCAAGCCGATCCACTGCGCCCCTTGTTCAGTGAATATGGGTTGATTGCCACTCGGGTAGAGATTGAGGTCGGTTGGCTGAAAGCACTCGCGGCACATCCACAGATTACCGAAATCCCACCCTTTACAGAAGCAGCCACGCAATATCTGGATCGCCTCGTCGAGAATTTCGGGCTAGATGAAGCCCTGGAAGTCACACGCATCGAACAGACGACCCATCATGATGTCAAGGCGGGGGAGTATTTCCTCAAGCAACGCCTCGAAGCCTTACCCGAACTCGCTGCCATCCGTGAATTTACTCACTTCGCCTGCACCTCCGAGGACATCAACAACCTGGCCTATGCCTTGCTGCTCAAGCGGGGACGGGACAACATTCTGGTGCCCAGGATGAATGCCCTCATCAACCAGCTGCGTGGGTATGCGCATCGTTATGCCGCTATACCGATGCTGTCACGCACTCATGGCCAGCCCGCCAGCTCAACCACCTTGGGTAAAGAACTGGCTAATGTGGTGGCCCGCCTGGAACGTCAGTGCCAACAATTTTCACAGGTAGCCATTCTCGGTAAGATCAATGGCGCAGTCGGCAATTATAACGCCCATAAGGTCGCCTACCCAGGACTCGACTGGCTGGAGTTCACTCGCCAATTCGTGGTCGATTGGGGGCTGCAGTGGAATCCCTACACGACACAGATCGAGCCACATGATTTTATTGCCGAGCTCTTTGATGTACTGAGCCGCTTCAATATCATCACTATCGATTTCTCTCGTGATTTCTGGGGATATATTTCCCTGGGTTACTTTCATCAGCGGATCGTCGAAGGGGAGGTTGGATCTTCAACCATGCCGCATAAGATTAATCCCATCGATTTCGAAAATGCTGAGGGCAATCTGGGGTTGGCCAATGCGATCCTTGAGCATCTGTCGCGCAAATTACCCATTTCCCGCTGGCAACGGGACCTGACCGATTCTACGGTTTTACGCAACTTGGGTACGGGGCTAGCGCATAGTCTTATTGCCTGGCAGGCACTCGGAAAAGGTTTGGATAAACTAGAGGTCAATGAAATTCGATTGGTAGCCGACCTGGAAGCTAACTGGGAAATACTTGCTGAACCCATTCAAACCGTCATGCGCCGCTATGGTTTACCGAACCCTTACGAACAACTCAAAGCGTTGACGCGTGGACAGAGAATCAACGCCGAAACGCTTTGCACCTTCATCGAGGAACTGGACCTTCCGGAAGAAGCCAAGGACATCCTCCACAGACTGACGCCGGCCAGCTACATTGGCGCTGCCGCTCAACTGGCCAACGAGGTCTAATGATGTACCCAGTTATGCGGTAGCCTATCTGACGCGGGCTTTCTGGGGTGATACTGGCAGCATGGCTATACTCGTACGCTGGGCCTTCTCTGAATCACCTGATCCGCTGACCCCGGAAAGGACTGGCCATGAAGTCTAAATCCCTCCCGGCTAAGGGCCAAGGGTGGGCGTGGCCTATAGAGATCGGCAGAGTTATCTTGAACCCATGGGCCCTGGATTTCTATCTCAGAAACGGCTTCCGCAACCAGTGGGCCGTTCCTGGAAGCCGGCATCTGGCACCGGGAAATATGCAAACACCGGTAACCGGGTAGCCCGGAAGAACAACAGATGATACATTTTCATCCCTATTTGCCATTGCTCACCACAGGAAAAAGTACCATGAACAAACACATGCTTCACGCCAGCCTGGTCATCCTGGTTGGCACAGGTCTGCTTGCGGGTTGTCAGGACAGCACACATAGCAAATCAACAAGTCAGGCAAACGCCATATCAGTCAAACCTGATTCACCTGTGCTGGCTGTCGTCAATGGTCGGCCAATCACTCAAGCCGAATTGAAAGTCTATCAGACCGAACGCGCAGGTCAGTTATCGCACACCCAGCTTAGCCATAAAAAATTGGTACAGGAACTCATCGACATGGCCCTGCTCGAACAGGCGGCCGAGAAAGCCGGCATTTCCAAACAACCCGATATCCAGGCGCAAATTGCCCTCAATCGGGATAACACCCTGATTAAGGCTTTGTTACGGCAGAAATTTGGCAATAAGCAATTCCCTGAAGGTGAGCTCAAAAAGAAATACGAACAATTGATCATCAAGGCAGGAGCTCAAGAATACGAAGCGCGTCATATCCTGATCAAGACCCAAGCCCAAGCAAAAAAAATTATCCAGCAGCTCAACCACGGTACCAATTTCGCAAAACTGGCTAAAAAATATTCAATTGCACCCTCGGCACCCAAGGGAGGAGAACTAGGCTGGTTTGCTGCCCAGTCGATGGTACCCAACTTCGCCAAGGCATTGGAAAAACTCAAAAAGGGGGAATATACACAAACGCCCGTACACACCCGCTTTGGCTGGCATATTATTCTGTTACAAAATACGCGCAAGTTAACCCCCCCTCCGTTCTCTGAAGTCAAACCCAGGCTGCGAGCTCTGCTGGTACAGCAAGCCATACGGAAATACGTGCGGCAATTATCCAAAGGCGCGAAAATTAAAATCAAAACACCACCCGCGTGATTGATTGCATGGAGGCAGGTTGTCGTAATCCCTACTCCTTATGTTCTGGAGCCTCTCTCACGAGAAGCAAGCAATTGTTCGTGCGTCAACGCAAAGACTCCGAGTCCACCCCGCTCGAACTCTATCCAGGTAAACGGATAGAAAGGGAAGCACTCACTTAGCGCGTGAGCACTGTTACCTACCTCGACTACCAACAAACCACCGGAGTTGAGATGATCGGCAGCCTGTTCCAGCAATGGAATGACCACGCTCAGTCCGTCGGAACCAGCTGCCAGCCCCACAACGGGTTCATGCGCATACTCGCAATCCATGGCCCGCATATCCTCAGCATCCACATACGGCGGATTGCTGACGATCAAGTCATAACGCGCGCCTTCCAGGCACTTAAAGAGATCAGATCGAATCACCTGCACCCGATCTTTTAAATCATGACGTTCTATATTCTGTCTAGCCACTTCCAATGCAGCGAAAGAGATATCCACCAAATCGATCCGGGCCTGGGGAAAGGCATATGCACAGGCGATACCGATGCACCCACTGCCGGTGCATAAATCCAGAACCGCATCAACCCGGTTGCCGTCAATCCAGGGAGAAAAATGCTGTTCGACCAGCTCGGCAATCGGTGATCGCGGGATCAATACGCGCTCATCGACATGGAAAGGCAGGCCCGCAAACCAGGCCTCACGGGTCAGATAAGCGGCAGGTATGCGTGCTTCGATACGCTGATGGTACAAAGCCAGGATAGCCGTCCGCTCGGCTGGTAGTAGTCGGGCGGAAAACCAATCCGGGTGCGTATCCGGCGGCAACTGTACAGCATGCAGCGCCAGATAGACCGCCTCATCCAGAGGGCTCGTGAATCCGTGGCCACAGGTGAGGTCGGCGGCAGCAAAACAAGAAGCACCCCAGCGCATGAGATCGCGCAGGGTTTCGAGCCTGCCAAGCGCGTTCTCATCGATGTCGAACCCTTCTGGTTGTCGCATAATACCCATGCCTTCTCTTTGCGGAGTATTCATGTCTTTTCCGAGCAAACCCTATCTTCTTTATATTCTGCCGCATCACGCCATCTCTTGTGTAACCTTTTGGCTAACTCGCCAGCGCGGGCCGTGGGTCCCCTTGTTGATCCGTTGGTTCGTGCATCAATACCAGATCAATCTTGATGAAGCAGAGATTACAGATATCACGGCTTATCCAGACTTCAATACCTTTTTTACCCGCAGGTTAAAGCCGCAAGCACGCCCACTTGCCGAGAGCTCTGAAATCATTGTCAGTCCGGTCGATGGTACTGTAAGCGCACACGGATCAATCGAGGAAACCCGGATGCTGCAAGCTAAGGGCAGGTTTTATAGTCTCATTGAACTGCTAGGCGGAGAAATCCATGCCGAACCTTATCGGCACGGGATGTTCATGACTCTCTATCTATCCCCGCAGGATTATCATTGCGTGCATATGCCCGTCAGTGGGCGCCTAACCCAGATGACCTATGTGCCAGGTCGCCTGTTCAGCGTTGCGCCCGACACGGTCACTACCATACCCCGTCTATTCGCCCGTAATGAGCGGGTCATCACCCACTTTGATACCTCATGGGGGCCTATGGCCATGGTTTTGGTTGGCGCTATCAATGTCGCTGCCATCGAGACGGTATGGGGAGGGCTGATTACCCCACCCCATCGGAGGCGGATCAAAAACTTTGATTATTCGGAAAAGCCGGATGCCCCCCACCTGCAGAAAGGTGCTGAAATGGGACAATTCAATCTGGGATCGACTGTCATTTTACTATTCCCCCAGGGCATCATGCATTGGAGATCACAGCTCAAAACTATCGCCAAAGTGCGTGTCGGCGAAGCTATCGGCAAATTCGCTCATCCACCGGCATGACTTCCTTGCTGACACCGGTTAGCTGCAAACGCCGGATTGATTCCCGCCGAACCGCTAGGCTCGCGGCCAGGGGAAAGGCATGACCTGGGCAATTTCATCTTTCCCGGCGAGCTTCATAAGCAGGCGATCCAAGCCCAGGGCCACCCCTGAACAATCGGGCAAGCCATATTCCAACGCGGCGAGCAGATTTTCATCGGCAGGACAGGTCAGGAGGCCGGTTTGCTCACGTATTTCATTGTCCCGCAGAAATCGCTGTGCCTGTTCGCGGGGGTCGGCAAGTTCATGGTAACCATTGGCAAGCTCCAGGTGCCCAGCAAAGACCTCGAATCTTTCTGCAACTTCATCCTGATCCAGGCGAATGCGGGCCAAGGCCGCCTGGTCCACCGGATAATCCTTCACCACAGTCAAGGTATCGGCAGAAAATCTAGGAGTAACGCAAGCACTGAAAAGCCAATCCCGCCATTGCTCTCGAGAGAGATCGCCGATAACATCCAGCCCCTGATTCCGGGCCGCCGCGGACAGTTCCCTGATGTCGGCGGTCAGGGGATCCAGATCGAGTGCATCTCGAAAAATATCCTGATAACGATAGATGGTGACAGAGTCCATGGTGCGGCCAGTTAACTCTCCGGCCAATAGATCAATCAATTCGATGATCTCCGCGATCAATTCTGGCAGAGTCCAACCTACCCGATACCACTCAAGCAGGGTAAATTCAGGATTATGCCAACGCCCGAATTCATCGGTTCGGAATGCGTGGACAATCTGGTAAATATCGCCACTCCCGGACGCCAGTAGTCGCTTCATAAAAAATTCCGGGGAAGTCTGCAGATAGCGGATTTCTTCTCGATACGGCAGTTGAAAGCTGCCAATCTGAGGGTCGGTAACGGTTGTCGTACTTAAAATGGGTGTATCAACTTCCAGCACGTCCCTTTGCGCAAAAAAATCTCGTACCAAGCGGCGCAGATCAGCCCACTGGTACAATTCCTGAGTACCACAGACTGGCTTCCAGAGTGTTTCAGCACTCATGAAGCAATCACTTTACTTGACTCGGGAAACATATTGACCCGTGCGTGTGTCCGCCTTGAGCATTTCGCCTTCTTCGATGAAAAGCGGCACCTTGATCACCGCTCCGGTTTCCAGTACCGCTGGTTTGGTACCCCCCGTTGCGGTATCACCACGGACGCCAGGATCAGTCTGAACGACTTTCAGCCTGACGAAATTCTGGGGCATCACCGATAATGGTACATCGTTCCATAAGGTCACCGTACACATGTCCTGTTCCTTGAGCCATTGCCTGACATCCACAACGGCGGCTTCACTGGCGGCATATTGCTCATAGGTATCCAGTTTCATGAAATGCCGGAATTCGCTATCCATATACAAATATTGCATCTCCACATCGATCACATCAGCAGCTTCCACGCTTTCTCCCGACTTGAAAGTTTTGTCAATAACGCGACCGGTTTTTAGATTGCGAATTTTGACCCGACTGAAAGCCTGTCCTTTGCCGGGCTTAACGAATTCATTTTCAACGATGGTACAAGGATCGCCATCGAGAATCATCTTCAAACCGGTGCGAAATTCATTGGTGCTGTAAGTTGCCATATCGTCCTCTAAGATGAGCCAATCAAACCCTGTTGCTGAAAATTTCAGGATGAACCCATTATGATACCGGTTACTTCATATTCACAAAACAACCCGCCAGATTGGAAGAAATCCCTGCGTGAAGCAGTGCGCAATGTCGATGAACTTTGCGCCCTACTAAAGCTCGATCCAGACCTCGTCTCCCCAGAGAATCGACAATTCCCGCTACTCGTGCCGCGTGGATTCCTGCACCGAATCAAGCCGGGAGACCCCCTTGATCCTCTACTTTTACAGGTTTTACCGCAAGCTTCTGAAAACGATGATCCCCCTGGATTTACCTGGGATCCAGTCGGCGACATAACCGCCGAAGCCACACCTGGATTGCTACACAAATATTATGGTCGAGCACTCCTTGTCACCACCGGCGCCTGCGCCATCCATTGTCGATATTGCTTTAGAAAACATTTCCCTTATGTCGACTCCCAGTTAACAGAACAACATTGGACCGGTATCGCTAAATATCTATCGGCTCATCCGGAAATCGACGAAGTGATCCTCAGTGGTGGAGATCCGCTCATCCTCGATAACAGCAAACTCGCCAGGCTCATTGCCCGGCTGGAAAACATTCCCCACCTACAGCGCCTGCGGATCCATACACGGCTGCCGATTGTACTGCCGGAACGAATCGATGGCGGTTTAGTGGATATTTTGTCTCAAACCCGCTTGCAAGCCTTATGTGTGGTTCACGCCAATCATGCCAATGAACTCGACATCCAAGTCGAGCGCGCCCTCAATACCTTATACACTGCCGGCATTCATCTGCTCAACCAAAGCGTACTGCTAAGAGCAGTCAATGACTCCTTGCCGGCTCTGGAAAATCTGAGCCGCCGCCTGATCGCCTGCCAAGTCATCCCTTATTACTTGCACCTGCTTGATCCGGTCAGTGGGTCTGCACATTTTAAGGTCGACCAGAATGAGGCCCAAAAGTTGATCGCTACTTTGAGAATCCGCCTACCTGGTTATCTCGTTCCGAAACTGGTCACCGAACGGGCCGGAGAACTGAGCAAAATACCACTTTGAAAGACGATTTCATCGATTCTGGATAACCCCATTTTACCAATATCTCAGGTCACACCGGAAGAGGAAAGCAACTCCAATAAAATGACTCATACCTGAGTGCCCCTTCTATCTGATTGGCGCAACTGCTAAAATCCAAATATAGCTGCTCAGATTACCAGCATTTCTGAAGGGTGTTGAATAGTGACATCCAAACTATAATAGAATAATGAGGTGAATAATATGCCCCGGAAGAGATCCAGCTCCAAGGAGGAGATCGATAATACCGGTCTACTTCTGCATCCGGCCCATCTGCGTCGATGGATCAAGGCGTTACCCCTTGTCAATATGGGCGAAACCACACGCCAGTTTCATGAGCTTTTGCAGTCCTGCAACCAAGCAGATCTGCCACCCGATCTGCGGCTGGGCCACATGGCATTGCTGCATAAAACGGCTGAATTAATCCTCAACCACCTTCATCGTCAATTTATTACCCGTACTCCACCACTGCCACCGAAAAGTCGGGAAATCCTTTACCTCAACCAGATTCTGCTAAAAAACCTTGCTTTTTCCTACAAACTGGCCATTCGTGATCTAGGCCAACAAGAAAAAATCGACACGAAGCAACTCGCACTCGCCATACACCAGGCGATGGATTTCATGGGCAGAAGTTATTTACTGACCACTCAGCTTTATGAATCGGAACCGGCGGGCTTATGGCACGACATGCACGCACTGTACGCCTTTGCCGAACGCTATGAGCTTCTCGATCAACCCATCTCCGGATTACAGCCCAAGTCAACTCCCACCCAGACTATCCGCAGCACCTATCTACGCACCGCGCTACTTGCCCTGTGCGATCCGCAAACACTAAGACAGGATATCGCTACGCAACTGGATGAATGTTTCCGCAACCATGGAAACTACGTGTCTTTGCACCGGGAGCGGCCTCCACCCCCTAACACAGGGTTATTCATAACTAATTTAGAACTCGATCGCCCACCCCTGCGCATGCTTCCCGGGGAAACGCCTGCCATGCCCAGCCTGCGCTATTTTCATATGGATGAATTCCTGGGTTTCCTGCGGAAGGCCGGACAAGCCACAACCCCCACAATTTCGCATCTTTCTCCTTCCCTGGCCCGGTTACTCTATGAACGCTATACCCATAACAGCCAGCGACGCTTCCCGCGCACGTCCACTCCTGGATCGATACCCGTCACCATCGGTTTCACCCGCATCTGGCAGATGATTGATAATACCCTAGAAAATATTTCAATGATATTCCCGGCACGGGGAATTGCAAAGGTTCCTGCCCTTTTGGAATCTAGCAACAGCAGTCTCGACTTCAACCCGAGTCAGGGTAATGAATGGAGTCTCGTCAATGATGATCAAGAATGGCGACCATTGCGCTCTGAAAGACTGCAAACCTTGAGCTCCCCGCTGGTTGCGCCTCACTCCGAGCCACCCGAGCCATGGGATATCTGGCAAGTGCTCAATGCCAGCCCTGGCGATTTTTGCCTTTACTGGAACGGGGAATCCCCCACGACAGCCCAAATCGGCGAACTGATCGCGTTACAGGAATACGAAGGACAAAACCCGATCTGGCGTCTGGGCATCATTCGCTGGATGCATTTCGCTCCTGATCGGGGACTGGAAGCCGGCATCGCCCTGATTGCAACCCATTTCATGATCGGAGAGCTGCAATCAGATACTTGCCGATCCACAGATCGGCAAACCAGCAAGGTACTTTTCCTTCCTGAAATGACCGGTCGGAATCAAGCCCGGGTCGGTTATCGTACCCAATGGCCAATTTGGTCCAGGGCAAACGGTGGTTGCCGGTTCAGGCCATTCACTCGTACGATTGAACCTGAAACAAATCATCGAGGCTTCTCAAGCTTTTGTGCGCTTGACCTGCACCAGCGCAGAAATAGAGGATCTACCTCCAAAGAATCAATCCAGGCCAGCAAAAGAAACTGCAATGGATAGCTTTGTGGCTGAAAAACTAGTCAAGATATTGATCATCAGCTCCGATCCCAACGAGGCGGAAAGCCTGGTTAGCGCCATCATCAGTTCGGGCTATGCTGTTCACCACAATGGCGCCGATAACCGTGGCGATATTGTCACCGCCATTACCCAGGGTACGCCTGATTTGATCCTGGCCATACTCGATAGAATTGATCTTGGTTTGCCTGATATCATTGATCTCATTGAAGATAATGGTAAGAAAATCCCGGTTATCGCGCTTCTCGATGAACCTCCTGCTGATATCTCGGGTTATCTCTCCGAAGGCGCGATTGATGTCGTCGCCGTATCCAATCTTGCTCATCTGCAACTTGTAGTCGACCGCACCGCCAAAACCCAGGTTCAATGGAACCGGATGAGGCAGTTGGAAACCACTATCTTGGAAACTGAAAAACGCTGCCAGATCCTTCTGGCAAGTGCGAAGGATCCCATTGCCTATATCACCGATGGTATGCATGTTTTTGCCAATCAGACCTATCTCGATCTGTTTGGATTTATAGACCAGGAAGATATCGCAGGTACGCCCCTGATGGATCTGGCCGTGCGGGAAGATCAGGATCACCTGAAAGCCTTCCTCCGCAAATTTTCCCGCGGTAAAACAAAGGAAAATGTTTTGAAACTGAAACTACAAACCACAAGCGGAAAAATATTCCCGGCGGAAATTCAGTTCGACCCTGCTATAGTCGACAGAGAAGCAGGTATTCAGATCATTATCCATCATCAAACTGACACGAATGAACTGGAGAAACAGCTCAGCTACCTGAGCCAACGAGATTTGATGACTGGCCTTTATAACCGCCAGTATTTCCTGAGTCAGCTCCAGGAAGCTATTACTCAAGCAGCCTATGGTAATAGCAATTCCGGGGTAATCCATATCGGGGTAGACCGCTTCTCGGAACTCAAACAGACCTTTGGTATCTCCGGCAGTGATCTGATTCTCGTCGATTTTGGCAAACTACTCGAACAAACCTTGCCCGAAAAAGATATTGCCTGCCGATTCGAAAGCAATCATTTCGCCGTTCTGACCCACTGCTGGCAGCGGAAAGACCTGGAAAAACTGATGAATACGCTGCAAGGCGCATTCAATGATCATATTTATGAACTGGATGATCGCTCGGTTAATCCCACCGCCTCCATGGGAGCATCCGTTATCGACAAAAATGCACCCACTCCCAATGAGATTCTTAATCGAGCTGAACGCGCCTACAAGGAAACCTTGGCTTCGGTGCACGGATTTGCTATCTATCGCCCTCGTCAGGGTGAAATGACGCAGAAACAACTGGATGGGCAATGGCACCAGCGCCTGCGTGAAGCAATCAAGCAAAATCGGCTGCGGCTACTTTTCCAACCCATCGTCAGCCTGCGCTTCGATGCGGGTGAACAATACAATGTTTTCATGCGTATGCTCGATGAGCACGGCCGGCCCATCGCAGCAGGTGAATTCATGCCCAGTGCGGAACGCACCGGGGCCGCTAAAATGCTGGATAGGTGGGTCATTCATGAAGCGCTGGAAGTACTTTCTCACCATGCAGCCTCTAAAAGCCATCCCTTACGCTTATTCGTTAAGCTAACAGCCGGCTCACTACAGGATCCTGAAATCCTCCCCTGGTTGACTCTGCAACTACAAACCGCGAAGGTCCAGGGTGATTGCCTGGTATTCGAGATCAAGACTTCAGTTGCCGTGAACTACCTTCGTCAGGCCAGAGAATTCCAGAAAGGCTTGCGACAGCTGCGTAGTCGCCTGGTTCTGGATGCCTTTGGCACTGCTGCGAAACCATTTCAGCTGACTCGCCAAATCCCGGCGGAATTCCTGAAATTCGATACTTCCTTCATGGAGGATCTACCGAATAATCCAGAAAACCAGGAAATCTTGAAAACCCTGACAACCCAGGCCCACGCCGAAGGCCGGGAGGTTATTGCTCAACGGATCGAAGATCCACTGAGTATGTCCGTTCTGTGGGGTATAGGTATCAATTACGTACAGGGCAATTTCCTGCAAGTTCCCTCCGAACACATGAACTTTAAATTTGACACGATGGCTTGACCGGTTAAGGCCATATTTAACTCCAGGCGATACTGGAGTCATCACAGCGCATCGCGCAACGACTCTAATGATTAGGGAAAAACTTTAGTAACCGACCACCTGGCGTATTAACGCCCTGGGAAGCATACCTCTCAACCGACACTCGATACCATCGATCTACGTGTCAACACACTGATCTTCTCCCTACCTTACGGCCTGATATCCACCTGCTCCACTCAAACCAGATCAATGCATCGCTTCCAGCGCCGCGATACGTTCATCCAGTGACGGATGACTGAGAAATAATCTAGAAAAACTATGCGTCATCTTACCATTGATGCCGAAAGCCGCTAATTGGCCCGGCAATTCTTCTGGCTCATAAACGGCCTGCAATCGGCGTAGGGCTGCGATCATTTTATCCCGCCCTACCAAGTGGGCGCTTCCGGCATCGGCGCGGAATTCCCGGTAGCGGGAAAACCGCATGACGATCATTGAAGCCAGGATCGCCAGGAAGATTTCCGTCACAAACACGGTAATGTAATAACCAGGCCCATAATCCTCATCACTCTTGAAAATCTGCCGATCAACGATATGCCCCACAATGCGGGCGATAAAGATAACAAAGGTGTTGATTACACCTTGAATAAGCATCAGAGTCACCATATCACCGTTTGCGATATGACTTATCTCATGGGCCAACACCGCCGTGGCTTCCTCATGACTCATGCCGCTCAACAATCCTGCACTCACTGCAACCAATGAGCGTTTCTTGGTCGCACCGGTCGCAAAGGCATTCATCTGGGGGTTATCGAAAATCCCCACCTCGGGCATCGGCAAACCGGCTTGATGAGTCAGGTGCTGTACGGTTTCGATCAGCCAAGCCTCCGTTTGGTTACGAGGTTGCTGGATGACCTGCACCCCCATGACCCTCTTGGCCATCCATCTGGATATTAATAGCGATATAAACGAACCGCCAAAGCCGAATACCATCGCCAGAATGAGTAACGTATAGTAATTAATCGAGCCGTTCGCAGTCTGGACACCCCGCACACCCGTCACGGCCATGATGATGCTGAAAACAATGCTGAGAACAACTAAAATCGCAATGTTAGTTGCTAGAAATAATAGAATACGTTTCATAAACCCCTTACCTTAAAATCAAGAACAACAAACCAGATGATGCTGACGGATAGATCTAATTCAAGTAATTTTACAATCACTTACAACGGACTATACAGTCAAAAAAGTGGTCTGAGCGCATCGGTACGTTGGAATCCCCTGGGTAATAGACAGCCGCGCTGGCCATGCTCACCCAGATACTTGCGCAGCTCATCGGGCTTGATAAGCTTGTAACGTTGTCCTGCTACAACCTGCAGCGTTTGACCTTTCTCAATCACAGTCACAACCACTAAGCGCTCCCCACCAGACTTCATGGCCGACGGGATACCGATCAGCTTGCTACCTTTGCCACGGCTTAATTCCGGCAGCGAGCGCAAGGGAAAAACTAGAAGATAACCCCCTGTGGTAACTGCCGCAACGTCAGCATTAAAAGAGGGATCACTAATCCGTAGGGGTACCAGAATTCTCACTCCTTTCGGAACGGTCAATACCGCCTTACCGGCCTTGTTGCGTGAAACCAGATCAGCAAAGTGGGCAACGAACCCATATCCGTAGTCGGTAGTAAGCAAAAAGCGATCCTCCGGCTGGCCGATCATAACTCCCACCACCTGACTACCCAAAGGAAATGAAAAATGCCCGGTCAGTGGTTCGCCCTGCCCCCGTGCCGAGGGCAGGGTGTGTGCGGCCAGGCTGTAACAGCGCCCCTGATCGTCGATGAATACTACCTGCTGATTGCTGCGCCCGGTCATGGCTGTCAGAAATTCGTCCCCACTCTTGTAAGACAGTACGCCGACATCTACGTCATGCCCTTTGGCGGCGCGCACCCAACCCATCCGGGAAAGTACCACTGTTACCGGTTCGGCGGGCAACAACTCGGATTCATCCAGCATCTTGGCAGGCGCTCGATCGACAATCGGAGATCGGCGCTTATCGCCGTACTCTCGGGCATCCGCCTCGATTTCCTCGTGGATCAAATTCTTGAGCAAGACCGCGGAATCCAGCACCCGGGTCAATTCGGCCTGTTTCGCGCACAGGGCTTCCTGTTCCGCGCGTAGTTTCATTTCCTCCAGGCGAGCCAATTGACGCAAACGCGTATCAAGAATGTAATCCGCCTGCAACTCAGAAAGTGCAAAATGCTCGATGAGCACCGATCTTGGTTCGTCTTCGGTCCGCACGATACGGATCACTGCATTAAGATCGAGATAAACGATCAATAAGCCATCGAGCAGATGCAACCGCTGGGAGACCTTTTCCAAATGCCACCGCAAACGACGGCGCACGGTCCCGGTGCGAAATTCGAGCCACTCAGTCAACAGTCTGTGTAAATTCTTGACCCGGGGGCGGCCATCGAGTCCGATCAGATTGAGGTTAACCCGATAGCTGCGTTCAAGATCCGTAGTAGCGAACAGATGTGCCATCAACTTTTCGGTATCGACACGCGATGAGCGCGGTGTAATCACCAAACGCAACGGATTTTCATGATCGGATTCATCTCGCAAATCAGCGACCAAAAGTAATTTTTTTGTCTGCATCTGTGCGGCGATCTGCACCAGAACTTTGGCACTGGAAACCTGGTAAGGTAAGGCATCCACAATGATTTCACCCGACTCCAGATACCAGCGAGCCCGTTGTCTAAGCGAGCCGGAACCGGTCCGGTAAATACTCAGCATTTCCTCACGGGGTGTCACAATTTCAGCCTGTGTAGGGAAATCCGGGCCCAGAATAAAAATTCCCAGTGTCTCGAGACTGGCCTCTGGATGTTCCAGCAAATGCACACAAGCGGCGGCCACCTCCTGCAGGTTATGTGGTGGAATATCGGTAGCCATACCCACGGCTATCCCCGTCGCACCATTGAGCAGTATATTGGGCAGACGCGCAGGAAGCACTCTGGGCTCATCCAGTGTGCCGTCGAAATTAGGAACCCAATCAACCGTTCCCTGTCCGAGCTCAGACAGCAACAAACGGGCATAGGGCGAAAGTCGCGATTCAGTGTAACGCATCGCTGCGAAACTCTTTGGATCGTCCTGCGAACCCCAATTACCCTGTCCATCGATCAACGGGTAGCGATAGGAAAACGGCTGAGCCATGAGCACCATCGCTTCATAGCAGGCGCTATCACCATGAGGGTGAAATTTACCCAGCACATCACCCACGGTACGAGCCGATTTCTTGTGCTTGGCGCCGGCTGCCAACCCCAGTTCTGACATAGCATAGATAATGCGTCGCTGGACCGGCTTGAGTCCATCGCCAACATAGGGCAGCGCCCGGTCGAGAATCACATACATGGAATAATCCAGATAGGATTTCTCCATGAAGGCACCCATAGACTGTTGTTCACCACTCTTTAAAATAATTTCGGTTGCCATACTAAAGATTCGCTCGAAGGTTCAAAAACTGTGCCGTTCGCGGTGGAACTTTCATAGATCAGGGATCGCTATTGGCATCACCATTCTACGTGAGACAGGTTCCCCTTGCTTTCCAACCACTTACGCCGATCTGCAGCACGGCGTTTTGCCAGTAACATATCAATCAGGCCCTCACTGTCGGGTTCATCATCCAGCACTAGCTGCACTAGGCGACGGGTATCGGGGACCATCGTTGTTTCGCGTAATTGAAGTGGATTCATTTCACCCAATCCCTTGAAACGGGTAACGGAAATCTTGCCACGCCTACCCTCCGCACGGAGCCGTTCGAGAACACCCTCGCGCTCGGCATCGTCTAGTGCATAAAAAATATCCTTAGCGATATCGATTCGATAGAGGGGGGGCATGGCCACACAAACGTGTCCACCGGCTACCAAAGGTCGAAAATGCCTCAGAAACAGGGCACACAGCAGGGTAGCGATATGGGCGCCATCAGAATCCGCATCCGCGAGTATGCATACTTTTCCATATCGCAAGCCACGCAGATCGCCACATCCTGGCTCCACGCCGAGCGCCACAGCGATATCGTGTACTTCCTGCGAAGCCAGCACCTGGCCGGAATCCACCTCCCAGGTGTTCAGGATTTTCCCTCGAAGCGGTAAGATAGCCTGATATTCCCGGCTGCGCGCTTGTTTGGCGGACCCTCCTGCAGAATCACCCTCAACCAAGAACAGCTCGGTACGGTGGACATCTTGCGCCGTACAATCCGCCAGCTTGCCGGGCAAGGCCGGCCCGGAGGTGACTTTCTTACGGATCACCTTCTTGGTTGCACGCAGGCGACGACTAGCTGTCTGCACGATCAGTTCGGCCAGTCGGACCCCTTCCTCGATATGCTGATTGAGCCACAAAGCAAAAGTATCTTTCACCACGCCAGAAACGAATGCCGCAGCCTCACGTGAGGACAGGCGTTCCTTGGTTTGCCCGGAAAACTGTGGATCTTCCATTTTTAGCGACAAAACATAACTGATTCCTTCCCAGGTATCCTCAGGAGTAATTTTGACCCCACGCGGCAGTAGATTGCGGAAATCACAGAATTCACGTACTGCCTCGGTCAATCCAGCCCGTAGGCCATTAACGTGTGTACCTCCCTGGAGAGTTGGAATCAGGTTGACATAACTTTCCGCAATACTCTCACCGCCTTCCGGTAACCACAGCAGGGCCCACTCCATGGCTGTATGATCACCCCGAAAATGTCCTTCAAAAGGCTGCTCCGGCAAGCACCCAACCTCATCGAGGGCTTCCAGCAGATAATCGCGCAAACCATCGGCATAATACCAACTCTGGGTTTCGCTGCCCTCCTCCACAGTCAGGGCAACCGTTAATCCCGGACACAAAACCGCCTTGGCGCGCAAGACATGGCGCAAACGCGACAGGCTAAATCGTGCAGAATCGAAATAATGAGTATCTGGCCAGAACCGAATGCGTGTACCGGTACGTTTTCTGGGAACGTCTCTGGTTACGGTGAGATCATGCTGTTTCTCGCCATGGGCAAAACACATGAAATATTCATGGCCATCACGCCATACCCAGACTTCCAGACGGCCAGACAGCGCATTAACGACCGAAACACCGACTCCATGTAACCCCCCCGAGAACCGATAAGTGCGGTTCGAGAATTTGCCGCCGGCATGCAAGGTAGAAAGGATGACTTCGACTCCGGGGCATCCCTGCTGCGGGTGAATATCCACAGGCATACCACGACCATCATCGGTGACCGACATCGACCCATCCTCATATGCAGTCACGTCAATATGAGTTGCAAAACCAGCGAGGGCTTCATCCACACTATTGTCAATCACCTCCTGGGCAAGATAGTTCGGGCGACTGGTGTCGGTATACATACCCGGACGCTTGCGCACCGGTTCAAGCCCACTGAGCACTTCGATATCGGATGACTGATAAGCTGTACTCATCATGATAACCTATTGTTTTGTAATCATTCGGTTGGCGCTAGCCACGCGGATGATGTGCGGCATGCAGGGCTTGCAGGCGGGCCTGAGCGACATGAGTGTAAATCTGCGTAGTTGACAAACTGCTATGCCCAAGCAGCATCTGCACAACCCGCAGATCTGCGCCATGATTCAAAAGGTGGGTAGCGAACGCATGCCTCAAAGTATGTGGAGAAATGGCTTTCACGATGCCGGCCCGAGCGGCATGGCGACGCAACAGATACCAGAATGCCTGTCGGGTCATGGGTCCACCCCGGCGGGTCACGAAAATCGAAGGTGTTGGCGGATGCCCCCGCAGCAGCTCTAACCGGGCACTGGTGGCATACCGCTGCAGCCATGAACCGGCTTCCTCACCCAGCGGGACCAAGCGTTCCCGTGAGCCTTTCCCAAGCACCCTCACCACCCCGCGGTGAATATCGAGCTGACAGTCTTCTAGGCCCACCAGCTCGGAAACTCGCAATCCGGTAGCATAGAGCAATTCCAGCATCGCCCGATCACGCAAACCCGCTGGAATGTCGACATCAGGTGCTTGCAGTAAACTCTCGACTGCTTCCTCTGACAACGTATCCGGTAATGGCCGCCCGGGTCGGGGCGGCTCAAGGTGGAGTGTTGGATCAGAATCCAGCTGCCCCAGCCTCAGCTGATAGCGATAAAATCGCCGCAATGCCGATAACAGGCGGGCCACGGAGCGCGCACTGGCGCCCTCGGTGAGGTGCTTGCCGAGATAATCCTGAATATGGCCGGGGTCAGCTTCGAGCAACTGCTTTTTTTGTTTACCGAGCCTAACCGCAAAGCCTCGCAAATCACTCCCATAAGCGGACAGCGTATGCTCGGATACGCCGCATTCAGCCCACAGAAGATCCAGAAAACTGTTGATCAGAGCCTGAGCCTCGGGACTGGGTAATAAGGATTCAAGGGGCGTCATCGGTGGATTTGGTAGCTTCTCCTGCGGGCCTTATGAAGCTACTCAGAAGATCGATAGGCAATGGAAACAGGATGGTTGTGGTTGAAGAGTTGCTCGATGCCATGTCGCGAACCGTCTGTAAATATCTCAATTGCAAAGCCTGGGGATTGCGGGCGATAACCATGGCTGCCTTGAGCAACGACTCGGAAGCCTGTAACTCACCCTTGGCATTGATTATCTTGGCGCGTCGTTCCCGCTCCGCCTCGGCCTGGCGGGAGATGGCCCGAACCATACTTTCATCAAGCTCGACCTGCTTGATCTCCACATTAGTCACTTTGATCCCCCAACCCACAGTTTGCTCGTCGAGGATCTCCTGGATATCGCTGTTAAGCTTGTCGCGCTCTGCCAGCATTTCATCGAGCTCATGCTTTCCCAGTACTGAACGCAACGTAGTCTGTGCCAACTGGCTGGTCGCCATATAATAATTTTCAACTTGAATAATGGCGGGTTCAGGATCAACCACACGGAAATAGAGCACTGCATTGACGCGCACGGTTACATTATCACGGGAAATGACATCCTGACTAGGTACGTCCATGGTGATGATACGCAAGTCCACTCTGACTACCCGCTGGAGCGCAGGAATGACGAAAATCAATCCTGGCCCCTTGATGGTCTGGAACCGCCCCAGGAAAAATACGACTCCACGTTCATATTCGAAGATAATCTTTATTGAAGCAAACAATAAAACAAAAATAATTACAGCCGGAATAATCCACAACATCATCTTTACTCCTCAGGAATAACCATCAAATCAAGGCCGTTCATGGCAATCACATGCACCTTTTGCCCCAGCTTCAGAGGGGAATCACTAACTGCCCGCCAACGCTCCCCATGAACGCGGATCAGCGCATGATCCCCGTTAATCTTCAGTACCTCGCCTTTGCTACCGATCATTCCTTCTCGCCCCACTTTAGGTTGGCGCCGACGTAAACCCAGGAGGCGGGCAATGATCCAGAGAAAGAAGCTGCTGCAAAGAACCCCGCTGATCGCAATCAAGGGAATAGATACGAGGTCACTAACCGGATTGAACAGGATAACCGATCCAAACGTAAACGCCGCCAATCCACCCAATCCCAGCAACCCAAAACCGGGGATAAAAACCTCGAATCCCATCAGCACCAATCCCAGAGCCATCAAGCCCGCTCCCCATGGGCTGAGCGGCATCAGCGTCAAGGCATAGACGGAGAGACCCAAACTAAGTAGCCCGATAAGTCCTGGAAATAGCAGCCCTGGGCTTGCCAGCTCAAAAATCAGCCCACACAAGCCGATTAGCAACAGAAGATAGGCAATATTCGGATTGGTAATGAAACCCGATACTTGATCCCACCACCCCGGTTGAATAGATCGCGCGGAAACATCAACAGTCATCAGGATTTCCTTGCCGCCAGCGGTTTTCACCTGACGCCCATTGAGTGCCGTTAACAAGACGGGAATATCGGTGGCAAGTATCAGGGCCACTCTGCTTCGCAGGGCTTTACTAGCTGACAATCGCTCGGGTTTCAGGAGAATACGCGACCGCAAGGAGCCTGACTGCTTGGAAACTATTCCATATGAAGCCAATCCGGATAATGGCCCGGTCTCCGTCATAGCAGGGATCGTCACCTCGGTTCCCGGGGCCATGGCGCGCAACGTGCCAGCCAGATAAATCCGGGTAGCAACGCCAGCCACACGCGCGCCTTTAGGCACGATAAAGGTAATGATCGGTAGTGAAGTCTTGTGCATCTCTCTGACAATAGCCCGGGCAGCCGTCTGCAAGCCGCTTAGGGTATCCAAACGCAGGATGATTAGATGAACGTGATCGCGTTCGGCCAGCGCCAGACTGCGAGTAAAATAACTTACACTGGCCGGACCGATCCCGCCATTTAGGGTCAACACCATAGCTTGCGGTTGTGCGGGGGAAGACGCCGCAGCTACCGAAAGCGACATTAGAGTCGAACAGATCAGTAATAACCAAAGACCGAAATAATATAATCCCCTCTGACCCGGTCGGCCTTTCCCCTCATCCGGTCCCCCCATCCTCCTTCTCCCGATCCGGTTTCTATAATTACTCGGGCTGTATGCTGTTCACATGGATTGTATACTATTGGAAATCAATCTGGATACCTTACCGAATCGAGCATTGCATGGACACTGATTTCACTATCCCTGTTTTGGGTTTCACCGGTTGGAGTGGGGCAGGAAAAACCACTCTACTGAAAAAACTTATCCCCATGCTAAAGGTACGCAGCTTAAACTGTGCGCTCATCAAGCACGCCCGTCATGAATTCGATATCGATCAACCTGGTAGACAGCTATGAACCACGCAAAGCGGGAGCTCGCCAGGTCCTGGTGGCATCCGACCGCCGTCTGGCCTGGATGATGGACTATCCTGAACCTCACGAACTACAGTTATCCCGGCTCGACACACTGATCAAGACCTCGAAAGAGAAGGAGTCTCCATGAAATTCCACCCTCAACATTTACTGACTTTCGGATTGACCGCGATCCTGCTGGCAACTCTGGCGGGCTGCACCAAGGCCACCGATCAACTCGACCAGCCTTTACCGAAGGCGCTCATGAACTCGCTGGAAACCGCCAGTACACTGGGGTTGAGAAGGAGATTGGTACCCCCTTATACGTCCCTGCAAGGTATCAATGGTCCTAGCTTCAGTCGCCAAGGAAAACCGGGAGTTCTCTATGTCGGTGCTGATTTCTGCCCTTATTGTGCCGCCCTGCGCTGGCCGCTTACCATCGCGCTCATGCGCTTTGGCACCTTGCATGGCTTGCATACCATGCGTTCCAGCCCCAGGGATATTTATCCTGACACGACAACCGTCACCTTCGCCAAGGCTCGCTTTACCAGCCCATACATCAAATTTCAGGCCGTGGAAACAGCAACCCGCTTAGGAAAACCATTGGAACCACTGATCGGTCAGGCTGCTCGATTATTCAGAAAATTCGACGCCCCGCCTTACGCCCCCCATCCACATGGAATACCATTTTTGTATATAGGAGGCCATTGGCTCCTGCTGGGTTCTCCCGTTAGCGCGGGCGACATCGGCAAACGCTCATGGAAACAGGTCACCACCGGACTCACTCATCCTAAGAGCAAACTGGCGAAGGCGATCTTACCCCAGGCCAACCTGATTACCGCGGCCATTTGTGAAACAACCGGCCAACGGCCTGCAAAAGTCTGCACATCGACTGGCGTACAAGCGGCGGCAGCTCTGCTGCCCTCGCGCTGATCGATGGGTAAAAAATATGGTGAGAAGCAATCAGATAAAATACAAACAGGAGATATTTCCGAATAAAGGGGTAGAGAAAACCAATGCGCTCATAAGGAATAGATCGCTGCCCACGAATAAGGGTGCTGATCTGATGCCCGATAGGCTATCAGTATTGGAAAGAAATCCATACTCGCCTACTCAGGGTCAAATCGGCGTCACACTATGAAATTACTCAGCCTCTTACGCCACGCGCGCACCATCAAACCGATTGCAGGCCATGATTTCGATCGCCGCCTGAGTCAGCAAGGGATCGATGACGTCCGCTGCATTGCCCACAAGCTGATGCGCTGTCAACCACAGCCTGATCGCCTGATCGCCAGTCCAGCCATGAGGACGCGCCAGACCGCTCTGCTCATAGCCGAAACCCTCGATATCCCGGTCACTGAAATCATTTTTGAGCCTGCTTTGTATGCAACCGATTCTCAAACCTATTGGCAAGTCCTGCGTCGGCAACCGCCCACCTACGCTCATTTGGTTATGGTCTGACACAATCAGAAATCTCACAGTTCGCCACCCAACTGCATGAGGATACCAGTGTACTTGCGTTGAAAACAGCCCAGGTCGCTCTGTTTGAATTCCCCATCCAAAGCTGGTCCACCATTCAACCTCATACTGGACACCGGCACACGATACTGACGTCGGATTGTCAGTAATCCTGGCGCCACTGGATCCTGTGGATCGCGCAGGTCAAGCGCTTGTTCAGGCCAACTTATTGTTCATCGATTCTTCAATTATCGGGTATCGTACCGGGTATAAATCCAGCTTAACCTGAAGCTGGTTTCGTCATCCCGGGTAGATGCATGATTTCCGCTACATAACGCAAAATCCGGGTGATCGGGAAAGCACTGGCTTGATTGATTCTCACCAGAACCTTTCCATTAGGGCCGATAATCAAGAGTACGTCGTGATTGACGACATGTTTATTCTCAGGGCCGGACAAAGCCAATGGATTGGCAGCTATTGCATAATTGAAGTTACCCTCGGCTTTGTGTTGAGTAGCCCAAGCCCGGTAATCAGCGTCATTGAGCACATGATAATAGACTCGAAAATCCATCGCCACGACTCGACTCAATGCCTTCTTGGGTGCAGTTAGAAACTCCCAGTTTCCGGCATCAGCCCCATTCAGTCCGGCAATCCTCTGCATAAATTCCCGCATGACAGCAGGACCTGCAGTACCCGAATTGAGATTATAGGAAACGAAAACAACCCGATTATCCAGTAGCTTGCTTTGCTTTAGCTCCTGATAGAGATTCATCAGATTACTGACCAGGATAGGGCTGGTCCTAACACCGTAGGGTGAAATAAAGCTCACGATCTGAACCTTACCCAAAAACATATCAGAACTGATCGGCTTCCCATTTTGATTGATGAAGCCCACCAATTTCGGCATTTTTCCCAATGGCCCTCCGCGCTTGACCTGAGAGGGTAAAGGAACCAAAGAGACATTGGCCAACTTACCATGAGTATCGCGGTACTGCAAGGCGCTCAAAGCAGCCGAGATGCCAAAGCCAAATATCAAACCCAGAAAAAGGCCCATCGATACACTGAACCAAAAGTATGACCGTTTACTCAAGTCTTCAACTTCCATAATTTATGCGCCCTTCTTGATTTGCAGCATGCGAACGATATGATTAAATAATATACGCGCAGAAACGGTATTTCCATTCCCAATGATATATCGAGCATAACCATCCGTCCCCACCAGGATTATCGAACTGTTATGCGTAATATCAAAATTTGGTTTCGCTTGTTTGGTGAGTCCATTTAGCATATCCGGCATATAATTAAATCCTCCCTGCTTGCGTTGCAATGCGAACGCGCGGTTTTCTGCCGTTAATGATATTTTTTGATAATCAGCATGAAAACCGTTCCGAACCACCCGGCTAATTGCCGCTGGACTGGCAGTCAGGAACAGCCACCCTGGATCATTGGGGTCCGCACCGAATTCCCGCATAAAGGCCCGCATTTGTTTCGGCCCGGTATTTTCCGGATCGACATTAAATGAGATCAGCTGAACATATTGGCTAATCTCATTTTTCCGTAGCAGTATCTCCAGATTTCGCATTCTGGAAGCGAGTATCGGACAGATACTGGTACAGTAAGGAAAAAGGAAAGTTACCACCTGAACCTTGTGGCGAAAATCCGCAGAAGATACCTTTTGCCCATTTTGATCGATAAAACCATGGTACACAGGAGTTTTGAATTTTTTTCCCGGTGGTGCGATCAGCGCTGCATCCTGAAAAAGCTTACTGGTAGGACGCCACGGCATAACGTGTCCCAAGAGCAAACCAGCAGCTATCCCCAAAAGAGTACCGATTATGACCCCTACCACTGGAGTCTTGTATTGTTTGATAGTGCTCATAATTTTAAGGTTTTATCCCATCAACTTAGATATATACTATGACCTACTATTTAAATAGTAGTTCGCTATTTCATTTGAATGATCACAGAATTCGGAATCCAACGCAATGGGGCATAACAAGCAATGAGAAAACTTTCAAGCTGGCTGTTACCTGTTTTAATTATCGGTGTCCTTGGGGGTGTAGCCTGGCGCTATAATGAAACCCATCATGGGCCAAGCGCCTTACCTTCGATTACTTTAAGCTCACTGACCGGGAAACCAGTCAATCTGCGCCACTTATCCGGGCAGCCGGTTATTTTAAATATATGGGCAACGTGGTGCCCTCCTTGCCGGGCAGAACTTCCCTTGTTGATCAAGGCCAGCGAAACACATCAAAATATCCGTTTCCTGTTTGCTGAACAGGGTGATTCTGAAAGCAAGGTAACTACCTATGCCGATAAAATCGGCTTGCCGCCAAGCGCGGTTCTGCTTGACTCAGAAACCAGACTCAGTAAGTTCTTTGGCATTGTCGGTTATCCCACTACCGTATTTTACCGAACCAATGGATCCATTTTAACTATCCATAAAGGAGAATTAACCTCCTCCACGCTATCCCGTATCCTTAAACAATTGAGCTAGTCCCTTAATAGCCATAGCCTTGCCCGATCGTAATGAATCTCTGGGCAAGGCTATGCTTAAAACACCTTTTATAAGGGTTACCTGGCCTATTCGGCCTCTGAATGGCGTGATCCCAGAAGCTTCTCCTGTTTAGCCCGCATCTGGGCTTCAACCTGCTGAGACCAATTAGCCGTCATCGAGACGGACGTTGAGATCACTTTAATACTCGCAACCGCAAGCGCAGCAAAGAATATAGTCACGATGTCGCTGGGGGGGATAGTTCTTGCGATATCTGCAAAGGCTTCAATTGACATTTTCGTTTCTCCGTATCAGGGGATGGAGATATGAGGCTGAGAAATTTACTCCCATTTCCATCCCGGTTCATGATGCAAACTCTACTTGACGATAATCGTACCCCACATACCCATCATGGCGTGACCGGGTGTACGGCACAGATAATGATAAGTTCCCGGACCAGGTATCTTCCAGGTCACCGTATCTGTATCGAATTGCCCACCCATCACTGGATTGAGGTTAGGAATATCTGCCATGCCTCCCATCGTCTTTGGGTTAGGAATGGCGGGCCACGGCAAGCTCTTCTTGGTGATCATGAAACTATGGGCAGCCGCCCCATTGGTGTTGATCACGGTGATAGTCGCTTTCTTCACGCCTGCTGCAAAAACCAGGGTAGGATTCTGCTTGTGATCCACCTCGAATGAGGGGAACTTAAATCCTGGCAACACAGTTTCCAGCACTACATGCGGATTGGCTCCGGAGTAAATAATTTTATTGCCGGTGACCTTGCCTGTATCCGCGTGCATCAGCCCCTTGACCTGAGACATGCCAACGGTTTGCGTTGCAGCATGCGCCGCCACCCCAGTGCTCATAATCAATGCCGCACTCACACCCGCGGCAACCGCCAGACTTTTCAACTTCGATTTAATTACCATCCTGTTTTCCTCTTTTCAGTAAAAGTGAATACAATTTATTAGATAAATAATGGGCTTTAAAGTTCCCTATCAATGATGGGCAAGTGAATCAGCTGCTATCTTGGTATAATGGTATAATGTGTAACTCAACCCCCTCATTCAGTTTTAGCTATAAAATCATAAATTCCAGACCTATTCTGAAATAACCTTTATATACGTATAGACCCCTCCCAAGAAAATAATCGCCAAGACAACCCCCCAAAAAATAATCCATTTCCCGCTCGTTGTATGATCTTTTGATGGTGACTTAGACGGTAATCGGAACATAGACACTTCTTGGGTCAAATCGACAAGGGGCCATGCAGCAGGACCCAATAATGGTCAAGCAGCAGAGCGCTAAAAATACCCATCAGATAGACAATCGAGAAAGTGAACATACGGATTGCCGTTTGCTGTTCGCGCCGGAATTTTAATTTCAAGGCGTAACCCAGGAAACCGATATTAAAGATCGATGACCCGATCAGATATAGCCATCCCGCTTGCTCAGTAAAAAATGGCACCAGCGTGACCAGTACTAGAAAGATGGTGTAAATCAGGATCTGGGTACGTGTGTGATCTTCTCCATGAGTAACCGGTAACATCGGAATATTGGCCTTTGCATAATCTTCCTTATAATGCAGAGCCAAAGCCCAAAAATGTGGCGGCGTCCAGAAAAAAATGATAGAGAATAGAACGATTGATTCCATACTGACGTGCCCGGTCATGGCGCACCATCCCAAAACCGGTGGTATGGCGCCCGCTGCACCTCCCAAAACAATATTCTGTGGGGTCCGGCGCTTCAGAAATCCGGTATAAATACCCGCATAGCCAATCATGGCAGCCAAGGTCAACAGGGCTGTTTCCAGATTGACTTCAGCGATCAGGATCGTCATAGACAAACCGGATAAAAGTGCCGCAAATAGCAAGCCCTCCACCGCGCCAACGCCGCCGGTCGCTACCGGACGATCCGCGGTGCGAGACATCTTGATATCCAGGTGTCGGTCGATCACGTGGTTGATCGCAGCCGCGGAACCTGCACCCAACCCGATGCCCAGGGTGGCGAATAACAAGGTGATCACATCAAGTGATCCTTTATTGGCCAACAACATGCCGACAACCGCAGTGAAAAGAATCAGCGCTACCACCTTGGGCTTGGTCATTACCCAATAAGCATTCAATCGCTCGCGATAGGCGAGGGATGCGGATATGCCGGTTTCCAACTCAAGGCCTAATGGACCTCCCTCCACCGGCTTTCCTTGCTCGACATGAATCACTACAGAATTATTTTCTTCCCGCATTATTGTATTCTCCCGGCATATAAACGACACCTTAAAATCGGCTTATCCGCAAAGTGAAGCATCACCTTTCCGGATAAGCCGGTCACTTAACCCAGATCCTTCTCGATAAGCTGGATTCTTCCTTCCTCCTCCGCCTTCGCATGCTTGCCAATCCAGAGAAATATCCATGCATAGAAAACTACCGCGCCCGTGATCTGCCCGGCGGTAAACCACCATCCGGGCACTCCGACCGAATTCGGGACTATAAACATCATGTGAAACACATGAACATGGGGAATAATCCCGGCTATATGCTGCGCTGCTGCAATCATGACAAACCCTCCACTTTTAAATGAGGAAAAATATTATGAAGAAAATACCCCACAAGACAACCATGGTCTTCCAGAAATCGGCGATATTATGTACCTTCCAGGCTTCATCGCGCTTTTCCTTCCCACGAATCGCGGAGGTCACATGTGCTGCAAAAGCAATCAGACCACAGGCAAACATGAGCAGGAAAGCGGCTGCATCGGTATAGACGTTTTCTCCAAAAGGGGTTGAAACACCCAGATTACCCGTGACCCATACATAAATGATGCCGATGACCATCAGCAGGCTGATGATAGCTGAAAAGCCGAAGTTTTGAGCAATCCCCGCATTATCGCCACGATAAGCTGCCTTGACCGCCAAAGTTACTGGATACCAACTGATCACCATTAAAGCGGTGAGAACAACCCAGATTGCATAATGAGTCTCCGGAGACCTATCGATACCCGCCCAGAGAAAGCGGTTAAAGAATAGTGGGGTGAAAAATACTACCACCGAGAACAGGATCAGGGCGTTAGTGCCTCGCTTAGCTTGGGCGGGTGCCGGATCGAGAATCCCGTTCTTGTAGGATTTGTTAGTTTCAATTTCCATCACGTACTCCTTTATGAATTTAAATCAGATTGTCAACTTTGGCCGGGTGAAGACTGCCCCACCCGACCATCTGCTGCTTAATCGTAAGCGTTATCCTTATTCACCCAAATCACGGGATCAGGGGCATCATCTTCGTAGTTGTAGCAATCTCCTATCACGATGGGCTCCTTACCCAAGGGGAAATTATCGTAGATCGGTGGGCAAGTCATCTGCCAATCCAGGGTTTTAGCACCCCAAGGATTCTGCTCCGCTTTTGGCCCCTTATAGTAGCTGTAGAGGAAATTCGTCAGCGGAATCAGGAAGCCAAGCCCCAACAGGAATGAATTGACCGAAATCCATATATTAAGGTGCTGCAGGTAAGGCAGATAAGTCGCGATCCGTCGATTCATGCCATCCATACCCACAATATACATACCAAAGAAAGTGAAGTTGAAGAAGATCATGAACCACCAGGCATGGAACTTGGCCCAAAACTCGTTATACATGCGCCCGGTGACCATGGGGAAGTAATAATAAAGAGCCGCCAACCAGGTAAACAACATGGCACCAAGAATGGTGTAGTGGAAATGGCCCACGAGGTAAATCGTGTTGTGAATCTGGAAATTGGCAGGTGCGTCGGAATTGAATAGACCGGTCAGACCCCCGTTGAGGAAATTGACCATCGAAAACAATACCAGCAGCAAGGGCGCTTTAATACGAATCCGCCCACCCCAGAGGGTCCCTAATGCGGCCAGGAAGAAGAATCCGGTGGGGATTGAGACCAGCTCGGTGATGCCCATAATAAAGGGTATATAGAGATCGCTCATCTGGGTGAAGAAATGGTGAGAACCCACCATACCCGAGATGCCTACGACACCGATAAATCCCGCTATTGCCCATCCACGGCCAAACAAACTGCGTCGGCCGTATACCGTAATGATCTCAAGCCAGAGAGCCCAGGCGGGGAGCACGAAGACATAAACTTCCGGGTGGAACAGCCACCAGAACATATATTGATAGGCCAGCGTCAATCCCTGATGGATCGAGAAGAACTGCGTACCGACAATCATATCGAAGAAATTAAGCAGAAATGCGCTCGCCGTATAGGGGATGAAAAGAATCAGGATGATCGAGCCTGCCACTAAACCATAAACCAGCATGGGTACTCGAGAAAGCGTCATGCCGCGCGCACGGAGGAAAACAAAGGTACCCAAAAAGTTGATTCCACCCGCCCAGGAAGAGAGCAACAAGGTCGCGCCACCCAAGTAGTAGAATATGATACCGGTCCCACCTAAATTTGACAGCGGCGGGAAACCCATCCAGCCGCTTTGGAAGCCACCTACCAACGGAGCCAACGCGATCGCTATGACACCGGGCGGCACGAACCAGGAGCTGATCCCCATTAACTTGGGAAAGACCACCTGGCGAGCACCAATCATCGGCGGCAAAATATAATTACCGATTCCGCCCATGATAGCCAAGGCGGCAACCGCCAGCAGCATGAGAGTCCCATGGATACTAAAGGCCTCGTTGTATTGCTGTTTGGTCGCAAAAAGCAGGCCACTCGGAGTCAACAGGCTAATACGGATCGCCATCGCCAACATGCCGGCGATGAAAAAGGATGCGATTGCAAATAACGTATAGCGAGTCGCGGTTGCCTTGGCCTCGGTCCCAAAGCGGAAATAGCGACCGGCACCCTTGTTGATCCAGGTTTCCTCACCCCCAAAAGAGGGCTTGACCCAGCCCTCCCAGACGCCAACTCCCAGGAACCAACCGATGATACCCAGCAGATAACCTGCGGTCAGCTCCCGCGGCGAAGTCAATGCGCCGCCTAAAATCGCTGCGGTGGCCAGGGTGCCGATCATATATCCTATCCCTGCCCAAAGAATCCCACGAACTACTGGCCAGAAATCATCGAAAGTGATCTTTCGTATGATTTCACCGCCTTCCTTACTCTTTGCTATCACTGCTGACATTTTATAGCCCTCTATGTCAATTGATTGTTAATGATTTTCAGGGTCAGAAGCTCTGACTTGCCACCCATTGCTTGAACTGCTTTTGTGATACCACTTTCACAACAGACCGCATTTGTGCATGACCCAAGCCACAATCCCAGTTGCATTGCACGCGGGCCAGTGGATTTTCCGCAGTGGTGACTTTCTCAGTCGGGGTAATGACAAAAGATCGAGTCTCACCCGGAACGGCGGATATTTTGTAGCCCCACAAAGGCACCCAGAAGGAATGCATGACGTCCAGCGTTTTCACGACAAACTTGATTGGGCGATTCACCGGAACCTCCAGCACGCTGGCGCCATAGATGCCCTGCTTCGGATAGGTATAGGACCAATGCCAGCGCTGACCGGTCACGACGACAACCAGGGGATTCTTGGCGCTATGTTGCAAATTCCAGAGCTGCTCCATACCAAACATGCCGGGGTAAATGAAAACGACTATATTGATCATGATCGATAGGAAGAGCCAAGTCATCGTGAATGGGCCGAAGGCATGTGCATGCAACTCGGCGTTTCTCTTGTCGTCTGGTTCCGTCTTGAATGCTATCGCGAGATAGGCAATGACCACGGTAACCATCACAAAGATGATCGCTGATACGTGATAAATAAAAGTGAGGGCATCCCGGGTCACACCCCCCTGCAGGCTACCCGCTTCCGGCCAGACATGAGCAACGGACCACCACACCAGATACTGCGTTATAGGAATGAGCACCAACCAGATCAGGACGATATTCAGGAAATGCCTCCACAACATATTTTTTTTCATCTATCTAACCCTCTTGAATTTAGCTTGTAATTCCCGTCAAAAGGCTTGCTTTATAGGCAAACCCATCACTCAACTGGATTTGGTAGGCTCCACATACAGCGCGCCATGCATGCCACTAAGGTAATGCTGGCCATACTGAAAAAAGCAGGCATACGTCCATTTTCCGACCTTGTTGGGCACGACGAATCGCATAGTGAAGCTCTTTCTTGCTTGCAGCCCAACGGAAAATGCGCCATGCACCGTCTCACAGCCGCCACCCTGGCCTAAAGTACAGATCTTCACATTATTGAAGAAATCCTTTTTCCAGCCCGTCGGCTTCCTATGCTCTACGAACCCCGTCGGCTGTGTGACCAGGCTACGGCCCAGAGTCCATTGATGCGCGGTACCCGGCTGAGAATTTGAGCGATTCATGATGGTCAGCTCGACTTTCTCTCCGACATGCCAAACGATATGACCTGGATCATAATAAAAATTGCGCTCATAGATCTTGTATTTATGCCACCCATGGACTACCGCCCCCCCGTTGGGGCTTGGATCCCATGCATCGGCATACAGCCAACTGCCGATTATCAAGATAGTAAAAATTACCAGTGAAAAGCCCACCATGACGGGCTTTATAGATGTCATCGTTTTACTCATTTTTATCTCCATGTATCCAAACGATCTACAAAAGACACTCTCACTCGCCCCGCAAACGCCAGCCAACCACCGGTGGACGTTACAGGAAAAAATGAGAGCGGACTAGATGCGAAGGCGTTGAGTTGCCAGGTAGAGGGGATTTTGCTTAGTGGAGATTTGCCCTGAATAGGGCAAATCTGTTTGTCGGCGTAACAACTGATTAAGGAGGCTTGCAAACAAAATCAGGAGAGAAAGACTAATAAATGCAAAACCAACAAGACTGAATGCAGGTGCAGAAGGGATGTAGCTTAAGAAACCCCGACTATCAGCGATTTCCAGAATTACTCTTGAGGCTGCCTGCTGGGTGCCTGCTTGCGTGCGCAAATTACTCTGCAGACTGTTGGCGTGCCCCTGAATGGAAAGCATTGCAGAACCATGCTGCCCCGTTCGGGACGGTCGATCATGGCGGTTGGCCTGAGCAACAGAAAGGAGAAACAACGCAACAAATATTGCGCATCCCATCCCTATGTATGTGCCCAGATCCCTGTTCGGCTTCATGTTATCAATCACCTCAATCAAGCGGTTAATTCAAGACCGATGCTCAGTTGTTTTTGGCTTTCGTAAGTCTACATAGGCTTACGAATCGTTACGTATATTTGTATACCCAAATAGCGAGTCTGTCTAATTCAATGTACTTATTAAGAATAATATCTATTTATGAGGGAATATCATTAATTAATAATATGGTTTTAATCATAAATAGCTTAACTTTTAAAAGTCGCATCCTAGCATTCAAGTAACTCAATGACTGAATATACCGACATTTGATCACTTTCATCAAAATTGAAATATTACTCTCACAAGAATAAAATATCGATCCGAACAAACCCTATCAAATTTAATCATTTTTAAAAAAAGATACAATTTGCTTGTTAATTATCGTAAGATGGAATCATTCGGTTAAAGGACGATCTATGACCGGATGATAACTGTTTATTTATATTGATACGCGGGAGGCACATGATGGGTGTTATCAGTACATTGTTCATTTTTATAATCATCGCTGGCTCGGCGCTGGTAACCGCCCTGCTGGTCGTTTGGGGCGTAACAACCGGTGCGATAATGACTGGCCTTCTCACTATAGTCTTTGCAGGTCTAACCTTGCTGGGATTTCTGGGAGTCAGAACAACCTCATAAAGCGAAAGCAAACGAAAGCGCGGACAATTCGAACCGCTACAATGCAAACGATGAATCCTTCCCAAACCGATAGTGGGTGTGGATTTTCTCTGACAATCCCCTGGCATCCCATCCACTCCGAATGTAGATGTCAGGGTATCTTTCTCTCTCTGGCAAGGAAGTCTTAACGATAGGTTCTCCTTCCGCCGATGAATCATGAATCATTCATCCCATTTGATCGCGCAGCTACCCCCCGCCCAGGCAAACAAGTCAATCTGCCGAGATTGTACTTTGCGCCCGTCCCAGCGAGAGCGGTGTCTGCTGAGGCCACTACATAATAGAGCCTCTCACCAGTACCCACTTCCGGATATTCAGACTCAACTCATCACCTCCCGGCATTTTATTTATCGCCAGGGTGATCCTGCTCAATATCTCTATATCATCCGCCGGGGTAGCGCAAAGACAGGGTACCACGACAAAACGGGGCATGAATCAGTTTGTGATTATGCCTTGGTGGGCGATACGCTGGGATTGGAAGGGTTATATGAGAATACTCACCCTACCTATGCCGTGGCACTGGAAGACAGCAGGGTGTGCCGGATCGAACGAGATGCCTTCAAATTACTGTTGCGCAAACATCTCAGTTTGCAGGATCGCCTATGCCATCAGCTCTCATCTGCCTTACTACGCCAGCAGCAACAACATCATTTACTGACTATCAAACGGGCCGAACAGCGGTTGGCCTGTTTTTTGTATGATTACACCCGGAGATTGGCAAATGCGGAGAAACAAAGCAAAACATTTAAACTCGTGATCAGCAGGAAAGAGCTAGCTTGCTATCTCGGACTTCGCCAGGAGACCATCTGTCGACTCTTTAGGCACCTCTGCGAAGAAGGAGTACTCTCCATCGATAAGCGCCTGATTCAAATCACAAAGCCAAACACCCTGCAATCAAAGGCGGAAGGTATATGCTGCTCAAATCAACCCGGAACCTGGATTATGGATACCGATAAGACGCCACAAAACTAAAAATGTCAGATAATCAGGCCGAAAAACGAGTCAACAGCAGATTGAAAACTATCATGGTGTGGGATCAATAGATTGATACTGCAAGTGGAAGATGGCCTGGATCCAAACAACTCGCCGTCGAGCCAGCCAATTTTCCAGTGGTGCTTTAACATCAGACATAGGCATCAATGGTATTTAGGGGATCGACATACCAACGACTAACTCCCGGCAAAACCATCGATTCACTACTGATGGAGAAACCGGAAGATGAGTGACCCGATGCATGAGTCCCCCACCGCCTTGGGGGCGAATGATTTCCTTGCCCGGATTGGCCCTGGCTACCGCCGGGATGGTATTGCAATTGCACATTGATCTGCTGTCCATTTTGTGACAATAATTCGAGTAATTGCGGCAAACCCGCTGCCAGTGCATCACGCACCACGGCATGCTGCACTTGCAGAGTGACTTCGGTGTGCTGGCCATCGACCTTGACCTGCACTTGCAAGGGTCCCAGATTGGGTGGATTAAGATGTAATTGAACCACCTTGAGCTGATTGTCCAACATCCCGCTGACATAATATCCGACTGCAGACGGAAATCCAGAGTTTTGTACAGCCACCGGAATGTTTGCTTGAGCCATTGGGCTGCCGGTATGCGAAATACTGTTGGCAGACAAATGAAATGGCAGGGCCGTAACGGACAGAAACTGTAACTCCTGATTCAGGTTCGGCTTCCCCGATCCCAACACGGTCTTCGCTAACGCGTTTGTGAAACCATCAGACAGCGCCGGCAAGGATGCGATCCGGTGGGTCGAAAGCTTGGAATTAGTGAATTTAACCCACTCACTTTCATTCATCCATTGGATGGTCCCAGCGCTTCGCGAAGCTTTATCTCTCACAGAATGGGTGGTTAATGACCGCTCATTTAGAGGTGACTGCGAGATATGCAATGAGAAAGGCGGGTTCAGCAGCAATTGCAGCGGCAGATCCGGTATGATACCCGGCGTATGCTTGCCGTCATCAGCTTGTTTTTTCTTAGTTCCAGGCAGCTGTTTTCGAGTGGTTTCTTCACCATGCGAATTTCTACCGGATTTGCCTTGCTCCGTAGCAAGCGCCTTTTGCCGATGGGCACGGGAGTGCTGTAAGGCATGGGTAAATGTTTGGGTTTTATCTACCCTGGAAGCGGTTGTGGAAAGTGAAGCTTTAGCCGATGCTCCGGAATCGGTAGTTACCGGAGGAGAAATCGAAGACGACGTGGTTGGAATCAGGGAAAGGCCGGGAATCGATCCATTCATAAGATTTTGCCTCTAGAGTTAGACTCCACTATTCTCTAGCAAAAATTGAACCAGATAGTTGTTAGCTATCGTCGGCATGTGTTCTCCAATGGACTTTCGCTCCTCCCGAAAAGGACCCGAGGAATTATTCCTATGCCCGAACCCGTAATTGTTGCGGAACACACGCACACGCGCAAGCAGCGCTGGATGCTGGCATCAACGGGACTCAATACGCTCCTGGGGATCAGCAAATTTATCTGGGCTGCATGGACTGGCAATATCATTATTCTGGCCGATGCCGTGCATAGCTTGGCGGATGTATTGGGAGCCTTGCTGATCTATGCCGCGGTCAAACTAGCACCCCACCACTCTTCGCGGTTCCCCCAGGGTCTGTATAAGTTAGAGGATCTGGCTGCCGTACTGGGAGGCATCGGCGTCGCCGCCGCTGGTTATGAAATTCTGCGCACCGCGCTGACTGCATCCAATACAAATATCCATCAGGCCGGGGCTACCTTGCTGTTCATACTTGCTCTGCTCGCGATACAGGCTCTATTTGTCCTGTTTGAGCGAAGGGCGGCCAGACAATTGAACTCACCTGGTATTGACAGTGACGTCGCCAACTGGCTTGGGGATATCGGTGCAGGCCTGGTGGTGCTTTTGGGCGTGGGAGCCCAGGCTTTGCGTCTCCCCTACGCGGAGCCTATAGCCGTTTTTATTATTGCTGCCCTAATTTTCCATAGCGCCTATGAAGTCATCAAGAACAGTCTCATGTCCCTGCTGGATGCATCTGTCTCTGATCTGGAGCAAAAACAGGTACTCAATCTGATTCACCATTTCCCCGGTGTTCGGGGAGTGCGCAATTTCATGCTCAGAAAAGCGGGTAGTGCTTTTTTCCTGACTGCCACCATTGATGTTGATGAACGCAGTCTAAACGGTGCCCATCAACTCATGGACCAACTGGAATCACAGGTGCACAAAACGCTTAATGGTATCGAAAATATAACTTTGCACTATGAACCTACCCGTATCGGGCGGCATCGCCATGTTGTCTTGTTCGGTAAAGATCGCCAGACTCTGACGCAACACTTTGGCGCCGCCAGCTGGCTGCGGCTGGATGAAAAAGATGATCAAGGCCATCTAATAGCGCGTCAATGGTTCAAAAATCCATTTGCCCAGGATAGTGATCGCGGAATCAGGCTGGCAGTCTGGCTAATCAAAGAAGAAATCGAGACAGCTGAATTTTCACCAATCGAAAATTTAGACCCCTCATTATCCCAACTGCTGGAGGCGGCTGGGATAAAACTTGTAAGCCACTCCGCGCCCTCAAATAGCCCCTTGCAGATTAACGATACCAGTTAACTTAAACGCGGCACCCATTTCAGCTTCTCAAGAAGCGACCTGAATCATCTGTGGCCCCAAGTGGAAACAATCCTGCATTCGCCCATCTGGCGACATCGGATTGCCTGATAAATGGCGGAGAAGCAGGCGGCTTTCAGCTTAACACAATCTCTGTTGATCGCGCATCGCTTCAGGCCGCCCTTTTAGAATATCAGATCAGATAATTACCGATGAACACCTAATTTTTCCCGCCAACCCGGATAAAGCATGTCGGCATCTTGCGGGAAAGACTGAAATGCCCGGGCAAACTCGCGATGTGTCTTTGCATATTCGACCGGATCCGCGTCTTCTTTCCAACATCCGTAAGCCTGCCGCAAAGATATAGCACCCGCCGCTGGTCCATCGACGTGACCATAACAACCGCCACCCGCTGTATTGATCACATTGGCATGCCCCAGGTTCTTAAAGAAACCGGGCAAACGTAAGGCATTCATGCCGCCGGAAATAATTGGTGTCGTGGGTTTCATACCCTGCCATTCCTGGTGGTATAGCGGGCCATCATAACTGTCACGCTCGATCATATAGGCGATGATCCGATCATCGTGTTCACCTTCCATCTTGCCGTATCCCATGGTGCCAACATGAATTCCGGAAGCCCCTTGAAGACGCGCCATCTTTGCCAATACGAAAGCGGTATAACCACGCTTGGCGCTGGGAGAAGTGATAGCACCATGCCCGGCACGATGGTAATGCAGATATTGATTAGGATATTGTCGGCGCGCAGTGGTGACCATGCCCGGGCCGCCAACGTATCCATCGACCAGAAAAGCCAGCTTGTCGGCATCCGGGCCAAAGGTTTCAAGAGCGAGATCCGCACGGGCACACATTTCATAATGATCGTCTGCGGTGATGTTCATGGAAAACAGTTTCGGCTGCCCGGTTTCGTCCTGGGCACGCTTCATCGCGTCATAGACCAAGCGTATGGTCTTCTTCAATGGGGCATAAACCTGATTTCCCTGCGGCTCATCATTCTTGATAAAATCACCACCCAGCCAGAACCGATAGGCTGCTTCGGCAAAAGGTTCCGGGCGTAAACCCAGCTTTGGCTTGATGATGGTTCCGGCAATATAACCACCATCCTTAACCGGCCGACCCAAAATACGCCACAGATCCGAAATATCTTTCGAGGGGCCATCAAACAACTGAATGGCTCGTGGCGGCATATAAAAATCGATCATCTTAGCATGTGCTATATCGCCCATACCTTGATTATTCCCCACAGTCAGGGTCAGGAAAGAAACCATCATCATACGGCCATCGGTCACATTCCGATCAAACAGTTCCAATGGATATGCAATACGCATATCTTCGGTTTCTTCATTGACATAATAAACGAGCGAATCCACACCGCGCGTAAAATCATCGGTGGTAGACACTTCAACATTGGTACCGGTTGAGGATTCGGCAGAAAAATGAGCTGCAGCTTCAAGGTAACCCTGCCTGGCTTTAGGTTTCATCTTGTAGGCGCACAGAATGTGCTTACCTCCGGCAATGAGATCCTCTTCTTTTAGCGACAAATCTGCATAACGATCGGACTGATCCATAAGAAAACTCCTTATATTGTGCGTTCTGGCGACATCATAAAAATAGCCAAAACGATTATAGACGTATTCAAAGCCCAGAAGAGCTTATTGTTTTATTATACCGTTTTCCTATCACCCAGTCAGCTGAATCTGCTCATTCCCGGAAGGGTGAAACCAAACCCCGTGACATCCTATGCAATTAACATCAAAGTTCGTGAGCAGGGATTGGCGAATTTGATACCGTTTCTGAACTACAATGAGATGGGGCCAACTCAAAGTCGCCTATACCGACCGCCCCACAAGACAACCGTCCTTCCGATCCAGAGATAAACCTAAACGGAGAAGTGGGTAATCCGGTTTAGGGGCTGGTTCTTGGATTTTGTTCGGAAAACAAAAGTGTTTGTCTTGTGCCGGGTTAACGTATTGGGTAGCTTCATTATCGCTCAGGGAGGAGGTGTGGCCTTGGGTGGCCAGAAGTTGATGCCGGGCTTTAAGTATTAGCTGACTTTGGGCTGTATTTGTGCCTGTCGTTAAGGGTCTCCTGTCTTGTCCGGCAATGAACTAAACAGTTGTTTCGCATCCGGGAACCTCTCAATCAAAGGGTGGGGTCTTCCGGGAAGGCGCGACCTGACCTTGAAAGAGGCACTGCAAACGCTATGACCTGCCTGAGCAGGCAATCAGGCATCATGAAAATCAGACAGTGGGTAAATCGAGTAAAATACAGTAGGTGTTTCTTTATCTATTCTATAGAATGCTTTCAATCATCGTATAAATGATTCCAGGGGCGTAAAATACGATCAATCGAATGGCATTCGCCCCGGTTCCACAAAAGTTTTTTAGCCCAAAGCGGATCGGGTCATTACCGGATCTACGCAACAGCTGCTTGTTCACTGCCTTAATAATCCAGCCAACGGAGACATCATCATGACCTTTGTAGTCACCGAAAACTGCATCAAATGCAAATACACGGATTGTGTCGAAGTTTGTCCAGTCGATTGTTTCCACGAAGGTCCAAATTTCCTGGTAATTGATCCAGATGAGTGCATCGATTGCACGCTTTGCGTACCCGAGTGCCCCGTTGGGGCAATCTACCCGGAGGATGATTTACCGGAGGGCCAGGAAATATTCTTAGAGATCAACGATGAACTGGCTAAAGAGTGGCCCGTTATTATGGTTCGCAAGGACCCGCCGCAAGATGCAGAAGAATGGGATGGAAAACCAGGAAAGTTGAAATATCTGGAGAAATAGAATACTCGGGTAAACTTCTGGGCGGGGCGGGATCTAGCGCCTCGCACCGACTTCCCAATATCCATTCCGCCGTGTAAATTTACAGACAGCAGATCCGGTTTCTTCCGGTTTTCTTGGCTTGATACATAGCCTGATCAGCTCGAGCAATCAAGCTTTCTGGATTATCCTTGTCGGACAAGCCAGTGACACCCAAGCTGATCGTTGGAGTGATTGACTCTCCTCCTTCCGTCGGGTGGCGTAAAGCAGCTATGGCTTTACGCATCCGCTCCGCTACCGGTATGGCCGCTTGCTCATCCGCCCCACCCATGACAATTACGAATTCTTCCCCGCCATACCGGAAAATCAAATCAAAATCACGCAAGCTTTGACGTAATCCTTGCGCAACACATTGAATCACCTGATCCCCACTCAAATGCCCGTGGCGATCATTGATATGCTTGAAATGGTCGATATCAACCATAACCAAACTCATGGGTCGCCGCTCACGGCGCGCAAGGCTGATTTCGCGCTGGATTTGCTGAATCATGTTGGAGCGGTTGCATAAGCCGGTCAATGAATCAGTGTAGGCCATCCGCAAAGCCTGCCGGTAAAGCAGCGCATTGCGTAATGGATAAACGACCAAACCGAGCATGTTTTCCACAAACTCCGACTCGGCTTCGGAAAAGGGTTTCGACCGATAAAAAATGAACTCACCCAGGTGCTGCTCTTCCAGCTTTAGAGTATAGGCAATGCGATGCCGGTTCCGATATCCATTCTGGCAATTGATTGCCTCGGGGCGATTGACATATGAATAACCATCAATGCTGATATCGAGATCGATCAGCTCGGAAAAACGATCAACGATTTCATTGATCTCCAGACTCTGTTGCAGCTTGAGCAACAACTGAATCGGCTTTTGCCTCGAAAAAGCAAGATTGGATTGCTGAATGGATGATTCGTTGTTCTTCATTTTTGAAAAGTCCAGAATACTCATTGCGATCGAATCCGTTTGGGTTACATCATCAATCTTGCGAAATTCGTGCCAAAATATAGTATCTTTTTTTATTTATATAATTCAATTGCTTATATTTTTAATAGTATGGTTTACTTGTGGAGCGACTATTTTCTGACGCTTCTCCATCATTTGAGAAAAATATCGGGGATTTGGTTGCCCCGCCACCGGCCCTGATCTTGCCGAACCTCCGCGAGGGAAATAATCAACATGAAACCTTGTAGCAAAAGAGCTGTTTACCTTATTTTCCCCGGCAGTCAATCACATTCAGGCGCATAAGGCGGATGCCGGACCTGGTCATGGTCATGCATTCGATACCGGATGAATCGCCCCAGATCGTGGATACGCATAAAGGGGTTACATTCAGCCTGTTCCTGCAACGTAGAGGTTGGTTTGACGCCGTAATCATGGCCAGGCAGCAAACGCAGATACCAAGGTAGATTCTCACGCAGCTTACGCAGGCTGTCATACATCTGTTTGGGATCTCCACCGGGCAGATCACAGCGACCACATCCAAATACGAACAAGGTATCGCCGGCGATCAAATCATCTTCAACCCGATAACATGCCGATCCCGGCGTATGCCCCGGGGTATGCAGGAATTCGATGGGGGTCTTGCCCAGCCGCAAGATATCACCCCCATGATGCAGGGCAGGTTGAGGTAAGTTGTGGCCATAAAAATCGGCTTCGGCCTTAAGCAGATGGACCTGCGCATCAGTCGCGTCGAGGATCCCCGCTACCCCATTGATATGGTCATGATGACTGTGCGTAAGTAGAATATCCGTTATCTGAATCCCCTGGGCTGTAGCCAGATCAAGAATAGCCGGCACATCCCAGGCCGGATCGACGACCGCCCCCCGGCTACTTTCCACATCCTCGATAAGATAAATGAAATTATCCATCGGGCCGAGCTGGCAGGTATGAATCCGATAAGAACCGGGTCGCGGAGCTAACCGGACTGAATCAGAATTACCGTGATTTGCGAATGATGTCATAAGATTCCTTGATCTGGCGGGTTTTTTCGGTGGCGAGGCGCATCATTTCCTCAGGCAACCCCTTGGAAACCAGCTTGTCCGGGTGATTATGGCTCATTAGTCGACGATAACTCTTCTTGACTTCCTCGTCGCTAGCATTGGCATCTATTTCAAGAATCGCGTAAGCTTGTTGTAACCTTGAAATATTGCCCCGGCCCTGCTCGCTCTGACCACCAACCGGACTACCGGCCAAACCTTGTAATTCTATGATTGCAGAAATTCTCGCAAATAACAGCTGAAACTGCAGCTTGGAGTAACCCATTCGGGAAGCGATATATTGCAACAACTCCCGTTCATTGGGGTCGCAGACCCCGTCCGCAAATGCCGCGCCAATTTCTATTTCGAGGAACATCCGTAGCAATGCACTCCGCTTATGGACAACCCCGTGAAACTGGTCAAGTACCGCATCGAGATTAAAATCCTCTGATTTCCCCCGATTAAACAGATCAATAGCTGCCCGCATTTGGGCATCATTCAATTGCATGTTGTACATAACATGGCGGGCCATCGCAATTTCGCTTTCACTGATTTTCCCATCCACTTTAGCGAGATGTCCCATCACGGCAAAGGTAGCCGTAAAAAAGGCAGCCTGAGTGGATGTTTCCTGGTCGGATAATTGTGCGGCAACCTGTTCACGTTCGGCAGCCTTCCGATCTACCTGATGCCCGATAACTCCACCCAACAGCGCTCCCAGAGGACCGCCCAGGGCAAAACCGACCGTTGCACCAAGTCCCTTCCCCCACCAACTCATACTTCTGGCCCTCCTTCTGTTTGTCGACCATAATCTTTAAAGAGATCCTGGATTCTGCCCATTTCTACCTCATCAAGCAATACCGGCGATCCATTCACGCAAGCCAACAGATATTGTCTGGCCAATATTTCAATTTCGAGCGCCAATCCGATCGCCTCGGTCAGACTGGAGGCATAGCAGAGTAATCCGTGATTAGCCAACAGACAGGCCCGATGGCCTACCAGCGCCTGCAGCACATTGCGGGATAAATTTTCTGTTCCAAAGGTCGCATAGTCAGCACAGGGAATATCCTGGGAACCTGCAATAGCAACCATATAATGGAAAGCGGGAATCGATCGTCTCTGGCAGGCCAAGGCGGTGGCATGAACCGGGTGTACATGAACTACCGCTTGCGCTGCTGGTATTTGCGCGTATATATCGCGATGCATGCGCCATTCGCTGGAAGGCTTGCAGCGCCCATGACGAACTCCATCCCTATCCATTGGCACGATATCGGCAACCGTCATCTCGGCAACCGGCATTCCGGAAGGCGTGATCAAAAACCCACTCTGGATGCGTATACTCAAATTACCCGAGGTTCCTTGATTGATACCCAGTTTCTCAAGCTGTCGCATCCCGGTCACAATCCCCGTTGCCAGTTTCAAGATTTGGTTTCCTCCAATAGTTCCTCGAATGTGGGTTCATCCAGGGCCGACACACCCAACTTTTGCGCCTTACTTCGCTTGGTTCCGGGATCATGGCCCACGATCACGGCTGTCGTTTTCCGGGAAACCGAATCAGTCACCTTAGCCCCGAGGGCTTCAAGCGCCGCCTTGGCCTGCGCACGACTCCAGCGTTCAAGTACACCCGTCAGAACATAGGTTTTCCCCGCCAGGGGGCCTTTGCCCGCCACTCGCATCGCAGGCCAATGGACACCCGCTTGACGCAAATTATGGATAATCTCTAGATTGCGTGGTTCGGCAAAAAAATGTGCGATAAACTGTGCTATCGTTGGTCCTACATCCGCAATCTCCTGAAGTTGCGGATACCACTCCACTGACTTCAAATCAGGACGATGTTCCGTCTCCAAATCAGCAAGTGCCGCCACTTCCAATGCCTCTAGTGTGCCAAAGTGCTCAGCTAAGGCGCGGGCCATCGCTTCACCGACTCCTCGAATACCCAGAGCATACAAGAGTCGTGGCAAGCGGGTCGCCTTGCTGTGTTCGATCGCATTGAGGAGATTCTGCGCTGATTTGCAGCCCATGCGTTCGAGACTCATCAGCTGATTCAAGGTCAGCCGGTAAATATCATCGATATGGTTAATCTGTTTTCGCTCGACCAATTGGTCGATCAGCTTCTCTCCCAGGCCCTGAATATCCATTGCCCGACGGCTGGCAAAATGCCAAATAGACGCCTTGCGTTGCGCCGGGCAAATCAATCCACCCGTACAACGGGCAACCACCTCACCTTCCGGCTTGACGATATCCGAACCGCAGACCGGACAATGGCGGGGAAGTTCAATCAGCCGGGCATTAGAGGGGCGACGATCAAATACCGCACCCACAACTTCAGGGATGACATCCCCAGCACGCCGGATAATTACCGTGTCACCGATATGGATATCCTTGCGCTGAATCTCTTCGATATTATGCAAAGTAGCATTACTGACTGTCGCTCCACCCACAAACACAGGTTCCAGGCGCGCTACCGGCGTCAAAGCGCCAGTCCGTCCACCTTGCCATTCCACATCGAGCAAACGGGTCAATTCCTCTTCCGGAGGGAATTTGTGAGCAATCGCAAAACGCGGCGCGCGAGCAACAAAACCCAATCGCGCCTGGAGCTCAAGATCATCCACCTTATAGACAACGCCATCAATTTCATAGGCCAGGTGCGTACGATGGGCCAACATATGACGATGATAGTCCAGACAGGCGTCAATGCCATCGACTCTCCGGTTTTCGGTGCTCACCGGCAAGCCGAGTTCACGTAGGCGGGTCAACATTTCACTATGTTTTCGGGGCAAGGGAATTAACCCATCCAGCTCCCCCCAGCCATAACAAAAGAAAGCCAAAGGGCGTTGTACCGTCATTTTTGGATCCAGTTGCCGGAGGCTACCCGCCGCAGCATTGCGCGGATTGACAAAGAGTTTTTCTCTACGCCGCTCTATTTCTGTATTCAGCTTTTTGAATCCCTCGATAGGCATGTAAACCTCACCACGCGCTTCAAGGACCGGGGGGGGGTTATCTGTGCGTAAGCGCAAGGGGATACTTCGAATCGTGCGTACATTGGTAGTGACATCTTCACCGATCAAGCCATCACCCCGGGTAGCGCCCAAAACCAGCAAGCCCTTCTCATAGCGCAGACTAATGGCGAGCCCATCGAATTTTGGCTCGACCGAATAACTGACTGGAGTGGATACTCTGAGCCGTTCATGGAGCCGGTGATTAAAATCTCTGGCTTCCTCATCGGTAAAACAATTACCTAATGAAAGCATGGGAAGAGCATGATGTACTTCGCGGAACCCCTCCGCGGGTTGCCAACCCACCCGCTGGGTTGGTGAATCCAGCGTGATCAACTCAGGACAAGCCGTCTCCAATTGCTGGAGTTCACGCATCAGCCGGTCATATTCGGCATCCGGTAGGGTCGGTTCGTTCAGTACATAATAACGATAATTGTGTTGTTCTATTTCCCCGCGTAGCTTACTTATACGCCATTTAACGGCATCATAATCATTGATGTTCAACAATATGACCTCCGCAGACAATACAAGCATCCATTCCCCACACCCTTTTCCCAAACCGTTAGTGGGATCAAAGATCCGGCTGATACAACCATCCAGTGTCCACTGATGTGGGCAAGATACGCATCCCTCAGTGTTTTCCCCTGATCCTGTGGGTATGGCGGCGGATGTAATCGCGTACACGCTTCTCGTAGTGGGTCAAGGTTTGGCGAGTCATCGGATTATGGTATTCATCCAGCAATTTTCCGTGCAAACAAACCGATAAACAATGAGCGCATTCAAGCATACTCCGAAAGGCTTCCATGGGTCGCTCGACTTCCGCTAACTGCAGAAACAAGCTCACACCCGGGGTTTCCAGTTCCGCCCTATGTTGGCGATCAAAAATTCCCGGCTTGACCATGTTAGCCAAACTAAATAAAGCCTCACCCTCCTCGTTCACGTGGTGGAAGATCTGCATCTTTCCATATTCCAGGCCACACTCAGAAAACGCGCTCAGCAAATCCTTTCCCATCAAAAGATGGCCCGGCGTTGCAGATTGGAGATGGATGATCAACACTTGATCCGGTTGAACCACTATTGGCACAGGCTCTTCAGGTTCTTTTTTGGTTTTTATAGCCAGGTTTTTTAACCCTGCGGGAATCTGATCAATCCAACGGGTCCTCTCTCTAATTGGCTGCTCGCCTGCACTTTTTTCCAGTACCGGGTCGGCCGATTGCCCTCTCGGTAAATCTTCTTCTTCGGTCTCTGACTCCGCCACCAGTCGCTTTATCGGCACTTTAGCCTGGCCTTGCGATCCTATAGGCTTCAGTCTTAGCAATGGCGCCTCTTCCCGCTCGGTGAGGGGGCGGGTAAACACTGTGGCTTTCGTGGAATTCGTTTGCAAGGCCGGCCTGAGTTTTGGCCCCAAAGAAACCGGCCGTCGAATAAAAGGTTCCCTATTCAGCTTCACCCCCCCTTCAGGCAAGGGATCAAGTCTGGGTGGCCAATTTTCAAAAACTGCAGCATCCTTTCCATTTCGCTCCACAGAAGATTTGCTTACCAAGCACAACGGAGGCGTATCATCTATCCATTCTTGATCATCGGCAGATAATGCGGATAGCTTCAGGCTATTATCCTGACTCATCCTGTCCTCTTTCAGAAACGCAGGCCTAGTGGCTGTCACTTGATTCGATTTCATCGCGTCCCGAGGCTCTCTCAAGACCGGCTCGCAAAGATGTGAAGCAGAACCTGTAACTTCGACACCTGTTGTCCACGAATCCCTGCGCACCGGACGAACATCATCGGTCCAGTCAATACCGGCATTATGGGTACTGGAAATCTCACCTGTGGCTTTCCCTATAGGTCTGATGAGCACATCGTCATCGTCCCAGTCCGAGGAGCCCATACCTGCACCAAATTCTGGCTCCTGCACATGCCCGACAGGGCTTTTCCGGAACCGGCGAATACCCCAAAGATAAATACCCGCTAGGATCAAAATACCGATTCCCAGCAAAATCCATCGCAATGTATCCATAGCTAACTCGCCGCCATCTGCATGGCTTTTTCCAGGTCTACCGAAACAATACGCGACACACCGGGTTCGTGCATTGTAACGCCAATTAAATGATCCGCATATTCCATGCTCATCTTGTTGTGAGTGATCATAATAAACTGGACACGGTTAGACATCTCCCTCACAAGCTGTGCAAAACGTCCGACATTGGCCTCATCTAGTGGCGCATCCACTTCATCCAGCATGCAAAATGGTGCTGGATTAAGCTCGAAAATGGCGAACACCAAAGCCACGGCAGTCAATGCCTTCTCACCACCAGACATCAGATGAACGGTCGATAGCCGTTTGCCCGGCGGCTTCACCAATACCGTGACTCCAGCAGCCAGTCCGCTATCTCCACTCATCTGCAGCCGAGCTTGCCCGCCACCAAACAGACGTGGAAACAAGTTTCCCAAATGATCATTGATGCATTCGAAAGTATCACGGAATCGTCCCCGCGTTTCCCGATCCATTTTCTGAATAGCGCTCCCCAGAACTTCCAGAGCGGTAACCAGATCGGTATGCTGCATGACCAGATAGGCGGATCGTTCGTTTTCTTGCTGATATTCCTCGATCGCTACCAGGTTGACTGATCCTAAACGCTGGATGCGCTTGCTCAAGAAGGCTAAACGCTCATCACAATCTGTGAGGGTCAGTCGTGGATCCAAGGCAATCTCTTCCAGATCATCCAGCTCTGAAGCAGACGCCTGCTCGCGGAGAGTTTCCTCGCGTACCCGTAGTGCCTCTATGCACAACTGCTGCTGCTGAATTTGCTCGCACCAAGTTGCTATCTCCTTGACTCGGTCAAGACGCAGCCGGTCAGCATCGCGAATCTCATTCCCGAGACGGGTTATCCGATGACGGGCATCGTGCAGAGATGAGTCAATTTTTCGTCGTTGTAACAGCCGATTTTCCAGTGCAATACGTAATGCCTCGACAGGATCTGATTCTTCAGTCAAACCGGACTCCAGCGTGGCGACACGAGCCGACAGCCCATCTTCTCTGGCCTGATCACGCAACAGGGACTGTTCAACCGCTTGTAATGATACCTTGTATACCTCCAGTTTGAGTGCATGGGCATGGGTTGACTCACGATAATGCCGGGTGTCCTTGCGAGCCTGGGTGATAACCTGTTCCAATTGTCTGCGTTTCTGTTCCAATTGCCTACGCTCATCCACACGGGATTGCAGATCGATCTGTGCCTGTGCAAAAATCCGGGTTGCCCGCGTCAACTCGACCGAGTCCCGTCCTGAACGCTCGGCCAGCTCGACTAGCTCGACAGCAATAGCTGCCGAGCGCATCTTGATTTGTGCAAACCGATCCTGTAGCGCATGCAGACGGGCAGTCTCGGCCACATGCGCCTGTGCCAGTACATTAATTTCCTGTTGCCACCCCGCACACTCGGCCTCCATCTCTTTCTGATAGACAATCTCCGTGACCCGTTGCCCTTGTAAACGAGAGTCATCCCGCTTCAGATTTTGGATAATTGCCTGTAAGTGCTGAATTTCCCTGTTACGCTCCAAAACTCCGGAAAAGGGTGCTTGACGTTTTGCAAGGTTGAGCCAGTCCTTACCGATCCGATCCCCTTCTGGAGTGACGAAGGATTCCCCGCTCTGGAGCTCGATTCGGCGAACCATACCTTCCTGAATCGTATCGACAAGATAAACTCGCCTTAGCAAATCACCTGTCGACCAACGGCTATCCACCTTGGTGGCCAGACTATTTCTAGCCACATTTTCTGAGGGTACGGCCTGACCAACATAAATCCGTGGCGCAGGATTCGGGATAGGTAGCAAGTTCTGATCCAAATCATTGACGCACACGGCACCCAATAATGGACCTAAAGTATTCGTGACGGCCGCCTCCCAATCCTTATCGACCTGGATTTGCTCAGCCAGCCTGGGGGCAACCTGCAAACTATGTGCCTCCAACCAGTTTTCAACGGCATTGTCGGCTTCAATCAGCGCCGAATCCTGCAGCATTTCCAGGGAAGCAAGACATCCATGCGCAATCTGCAGTTCATCACGCAACTCAACTCGTTTTTGCTCAAGTGTCCGTATGCCGGTACAAATTTTCTGTAACAGCAATCGACTGGAACTCAGCTTTTGCTTGACCTGCCGCCCCGTTTTTTCTTGTTCGGCCCCCTGCTCTTTTAGCTCCCGGATTCCTCCAGGCACTCCTTTATCATCCAGGCTGGCCAGTTCGGTCTGTAATCGTTCCTGCTGCCGTTCATATTCATGCCATTGGCGTTGCAAATATTCCTTGTGTATCTTTTCGACCGGCATCAATTGGGCGGGCTCAACACTACGCCGGTTGAACTGATCCCGGGATTCGTACCATTCGAGCAAAACCTGCTCCAGATCCTCCTGCCGCGCGATCGCCCTGCTCTCCTGTTCGATTAACTCCATCTGCAGTGTCAGCCCTTGCTCGAGATCGACCCGCAACTGCTCACTCTGGGCTAAATCATCGGTTAATGTTTTTTGAATCTGCTGTAATTCTGCAGTAACGGATTTGATATCTTTCAGCTGTTGCCGATGCCTATTTTCGGCCTGTTGGATACTTTGTTCTATCCGACCGATTGCAGCTGCTGCCTCATAACGTTTCTCCTGGATGGCATTACACTCAACATGGCATGCCTGCAAACGTTTCCGCAGCACTTCTGCCTGGGCATTGATGTCCCGGAGGCGTGCCTCAGAGGTGCCCAGTCCGATCCGTAGCTGGCGCAGGTCATCGTTTCTCGCTGCGGTTTCATGGCATAAAGCATTGAGACGTAAACGCATCGACTGCCATTTGAGTTGCCTTTCTTTCTGGCGCAAGGTTTTGAATTGCTCCGCTATGATTGCCTGTTTGCGAAGATGGTCTAGATGTTTATCCACCTCATCACGCAGATCATTGAGTCGGGCAAGATTCTCCCGGGTATGACGAATATGCCCTTCAGTTTCCCGCCGACGTTCCTTATATTTGGAAATACCCGCAGCCTCTTCGAGAAAAGCATGTAATTCATCCGGTTTTGCCTCAATCAACCTGTAAATAGCACCTTGATCGATGATGGCATAACTGCGTGGCCCCAGCCCCGTACCCAGAAACAGGTCGGTGATATCACGGCGGCGGCAGCGGGAACCATTGAGAAAATACCGGGATTGCCCATCTCGGCTTGCCACCCGCCTGACCGAAATTTCGGAGAACCGGGCATACTGACCGCCCAGTGCGCTATCGGCGTTATCAAAAATCAACTCAACTGACGCCTGACCCACGGGTTTCCTGGTAGTTGACCCATTAAAGATGACGTCTTCCAGGGATTCCCCACGCAAATAGCGGGCCGACGATTCACCCAGCACCCAACGCACTGCATCAATGGTATTCGATTTACCGCAACCGTTTGGCCCCACGATAGCAATACGTGAGCTGGGCAAGAGAAAGGTCGTCGGATCGATGAAAGACTTGAAACCTGCTAATCTGATTCTACTTAGCCGCATAATTGATCCGCAATGCCAGTCGAAAAGAAAGCCAAATAGGCGTTATACTCATGATTTTTAATCAAGCTAACCTAAGAGAATAGGGAATTTACGTTGACCCAACCCAGTAGATCGCTCGAAACCTTTGCCAACCCCAATTCTGGGCGGGATTATACCATTCGCATCAGGATGCCCGAGTTTACCTGCCTGTGTCCGGTGACCGGGCAGCCCGATTTTGCTACACTCCACCTCGAATACATTCCCGACCTGTGTTGCGTGGAACTCAAATCGTTGAAATTCTACATCGGGTCCTATCGGGATAAAGGTACCTTTCACGAAGACGTGACCAATCGGATTCTTCAGGATTTGGTGACCGCTTTGAATCCTCGCTTCGCCCGTCTGACCTCAGAATTCAACGTACGCGGCGGAATTTATACCACGGTAATGGTCGAACACCGAGCAAAGGACTGGCGCCCGCCTCCACCGATTCATCTGCCTTGAACACCCTGTTCACGATGGCTCCGCGCCGGTACTCCATCTACCTCTCCCATATCCACACTGAGTCCATCTCCTCCTGGAAAGGCCAGAGCGAAACGACCGATTACCTTTAGAACTGTTGAGGAACGCAGTCAAGAGGCCGGCCATGATCAACCCTGAGCCAAAGCCAATCGTAGCCTGAATAGACCCGGCGAGGAATACGATGACGCTGGATGCAACTCAGATCCAGGGTACGTTGATCAAACTTCCAGGCAATAAAAAATCCTGTACTTACGATCTATTCCAGCGGCGGTTGGTAAATTCATAGCTTACTGGCGTCAGCCAAACCAACCCGTTTGGTCTTTATTCGGTCACACAAGTCATCCAATTGGGCCCACATCACCGAACTGTTAAAAATTTATCAGATACGTACCAGTCGTAGAAATTCAGCACGGGTTTCCGCATGCGTGCGGAAATGGCCCAGCATCATAGAGGTTGTCATACTGGAATTCTGCTTTTCAACACCTCGCATCATCATACACAGATGCTTGGCCTCAATAATTACCCCGACTCCTTTTGCCTGAGTCACACTCATGATCGCCTCGGCAATCTGCCGAGTCAGTGCTTCCTGAATCTGTAATCGTCTGGCATACATATCCACCACTCGGGCAATCTTCGATAAACCGATGACTTTGCCATCCGGCAGATAGGCCACATGCGCCTTGCCAATGAAGGGCAGTAAGTGATGCTCACATAATGAATAGAGTTCGATATCGCGTACCAGCACCATCTCATCCATGTCAGATTCGAACAGGGCTCCATTGACTGCCTCATCCAAAGTCTGCCCATACCCTCGGGTAATATATTGAAAGGCTTTCGCCGCCCGCATGGGCGTATCCCGCAAACTCTCCCGGTCAACCGGTTCACCCGTACTCGCCATAATTTGCCGATAGCTTTTTTCCAGATCGTCCAGATGCATTTAGGTACTCCTGTATCTATACTGATGAGGCGAGCGATTGCCTCAAAATGAAAATAGTTTACTCGAAAAAAGAAGACCCGAATCAGGGCCTTCCATGAAGTCCAGGAACCAGAAGTTCCGGATTTCACCGAGACAGCCAACCGCCTCAAGCCTAGTTTATTTCAGGCCGGACTACTTGGTGATTTCAACAATTCGTACCAATGACCAAGATTTGGATATTGGTGATATTACTATTCTTGATCCGCCATGCAACTCCCGATCCCCGCACATCGCCCCGGCGGGCGTTCCCTCGGGATTTTCCATCACCTGTTACACCATTGAGTCGAACTGGTAGACCTCAAGATCAATCCACTACCGCTTTCTGGAGCAGATTTCTTCTTTGACCTGTTCCGGAGAAATATGCCGGACATCTTTTCCACAAACTAGATAAACTACATATTCGGCGATATTCTTGGCATGATCTCCCATCCGCTCCAGTGCCCTGGCACACCAGAACACATCGATCCCCCTGCGGATATTACGAGGATCTTCCATCATGTAGGTCACTAGCTGACGCACCAACCCCTGATAAGCTTCATTGATCACTTCGTCACCCCGCACCACATCCATAGCCACATCGACATCCATGCGTGCAAATGCATCCAGCGACTTGTGCAAGGCTTCACTGGCCAGCTCGCTCATGTAGCGGAGTTCCTTAAAGGCAACCAGTCGGCCCTGAGAAGCCATTTCCACCGCTAGGCGAGCAATCTTTTCCGCCTTATCCCCTACTCGCTCCAGATCAGTAATCGTCTTGATCACCGTCATGATCAGACGCAAATCGATCGCGGCAGGTTGTCGGCGAGCCAGAATCTGCGCACATTCTTCATCTATGGCCACATCCATGCGATTGACCAGATAATCAGAATGGGCAGCATTTTCACCCGCCTCCACATCTCCATCCACCAGTGCGTGAATTGCCTCATCAACATTTTTTTCAACCAATCCGCCCATCGCCAGGACCCGGTTGCGAATATTTTCCAGTTCGGTATCAAACTGCTGCGAAATATGTCTTTTCAAAGGATCAAGTGTCATCTGCGTTTCCAGATTAAAGGGGTTAAGGATTATGATGACAAACTTCACAATGTCATGCTAGTGTCCAGCGCAAGTAAAGAGCCGACCGATAAAACCGTCAACTCAGACTTGACAAAGAAGTATCTTCTACGCCATGGATGACAAAACAGTGACCCCCACCAACCCACCGGAGTATTCCGCGCCGAGCATGGATCTACACAGCCCCCAGCTCTACATCAATCGCGAGCTGAGTCTGCTCGCATTTAATCAGCGCGTGCTTGAGCTCGGATTCGACCCTCACTTGCCCTTACTGGAGCGCCTGCGTTATTTATGTATTTCCAGCACCAATCTGGATGAATTTTCCGAGATTCGTGTCTCGGGCCTCAAACAACAGGTCACCCATGGCATCAATGCCTCCGGGCCTGATGGCATCAGCGCCCGCGAACAGCTTAACCGAATTGCCGAGCAGGCCCATGCCCTGGTCAATCGGCAATACCGCCTGTTCAATGAAGAACTGGTGCCGGCACTGGCTAAAGAATCCATCCACTTTATCCGTCGCACCCACTGGAATCCGGAACAGGCTGAATGGGTCAGGCATTACTTCCATCGCGAACTACTGCCTGTTCTAAGCCCGCTGGGGCTGGATCCCGCCCATCCATTTCCCCGCATTCTCAACAAGAGCCTGAATTTCGTCGTCACCCTGGAAGGCAAGGACGCCTTCGGTAGAGACAGCGGCATCGCCCTGGTGCAGGCCCCCCGCTCTCTTCCTCGCCTGATTCAAATGCCAGCCAACGAATGCAGGAAGGACTATTGCCTGATCTTTCTCTCTTCCATCATTCATGCGCATGTCGACACCCTGTTTCCGGGTATGCAGGTAACAGGCTGTTACCAGTTCCGCGTGACCCGCAACACTGATCTGTTTGTTGATGAAGAGGAGATCAATGATCTAAAACGGGCACTCGAAGGTGAACTGCCCTCACGCAATTACGGCGAGGCGGTGCGCCTCGAAGTGGCCGACAACTGCCCTCCTGAAACCGCTAATTTTCTATTACACCAATTCGGACTGGAAAAAGAGGATCTCTATCAGGTCAATGGTCCGGTCAATCTCAATCGATTGGCCGCAGTCATCGATCTCGTCGACCGACTGGATCTGAAATTTCCAGCTTTCACACCGAAAACCCCAAAATTGCTAGAAGATGCCAACCTGTTCGATATCCTAGAACGACAGGATATCCTATTACACCATCCCTTTCAGTCATTCAACCCGGTTATCGAGTTTCTACGCCAAGCCGCGGAAGATCCGGATGTGCTCGCCATCAAGATGGCTATTTACCGTACCGGCACCCAATCCCGGATCATTGATCATCTCGAAATGGCCGCCCGAGCCGGCAAGGAAGTTACTGCTGTGATTGAATTACGCGCCCGCTTCGACGAGGAAAATAATATTCGCATAGCCGGATACCTGCAAGATGCTGGCGCTCACGTCGTCTATGGCGTGGTTGGCTACAAAACCCACGCAAAAATGCTGCTCGTAGTACGTCGTCATAAGGGGCGCATGCGCCGTTATGTCCATCTCGGGACGGGCAACTATCATCCTGGAACAGCCCGAGCCTACACCGACCTGGGCCTGCTCACAGCAGACCGCGTCATCGGCGAGGATGTTCATAAGATTTTTCAGCAACTCACTGGGCTGGGGAAGGCTGGTCGATTGAAAAAGCTGCTCGAAGCACCCTTCTCCCTACACAGGAAATTGTTGGCCGGCATTAAACGAGAAATAGCAGCAGCGCGTGGGGGTAAAGAAGCGAGAATCATTGCACGAATGAACGCCCTTATCGAACCACAGATTATTCAAGCCCTCTATCAGGCCTCTCGGGCCGGAGTACAAATCGACCTGATCGTCCGCGGCATATGTGCCCTTCGCCCCGGTGTACCAGGTGTATCCGATAATATCCGCGTACGCTCGATTATGGGCCGTTTTCTCGAACACAGCCGGGTATTCTATTTCCAAAACCCGGACGGTGAACCGGAACTCTATGCCTCCTCAGCAGACTGGATGCCACGCAATTTCTTTTGCCGCGTGGAAATCGCCTTTCCTCTGGAGAATGAAAACATTGCCCGGCGGGTTAAACAGGAAACTCTGAGTTTCTATCTGGAGGACAATTGCCAGGCCTGGGAGTTACACTCAGACGGAACGTACCAACGTATCAAATCTGGACGACAAAAAAGGCGTTCAGCCCAGGAACGTCTGCTGGAGCTGTTGGGTGAATGGCCCTTAAGGCCTGAAAGCCACCTACGCTAACACTCGCAGCGATTCAAATCCCCACTATTCGAGCGATAAGCGTAATCGAGCATTGCAGAAATGCTCCTGCTCATGCTGTAGATCATCGTGTGTCAATGGATAGCGTTCCCGCCACCCCGGTTCGAGAATCAGCTTGAAGGCATCGTCATTTGCTTCAAGCCCACTGATGCCCACCCTGTCATCCCCCCGCCCGCGATGCAGGAGTACAGCCAGGCGCAATAGGGCCGCAAGCCGCAAGCCGGGGCTACGCATGGATTCCGGTAATTCTACAAACAGGCGTTGGTGAAAACGGCGTCGATGCGAGCGTACCAACACAGCCAGCAACCCCTGCTCCTGACGGGAAAAACCGGCCAGATCCGCATTGGCTAGAATATACGCACCATGTTTGTGATAACCGCTGTGCGCAACACTGAGTCCGAGCTCATGCAGCCAGGCGGCCCAATGCAGAATCTTTTGGTCCTCTTCATCCAGATACCATCTGGTCGCAACATGATTGAACAATTCCAAAGTCGTCGCCGAGACCCGCTCGGCCTGCAGCAGGTCAATCTGGAAGCGAGTTGCCAAATAGCCAACACTACGATCCCGGGTATCTTCATGCCGGATTCTCCCGAGCAGGTCATAGAGCGCACCTTCGCGCAAGGCGCCGCTGGCAACCCCCATATGCTCGATCTTCAACGCCTCGAAAACTGCACTCAAAATAGCCACCCCACCAGGAAATACTGGTGCTCGCTCAGTTCCCAACCCCTTGAAATCGAGTTGATCTACAGACTCTGCTACCAACAAGGCATCACGCAACCGATTCAAGCCTTCAGGAGTAATACCCCCATCACTCCAGCCATTTTCCCGCAAAATACGTTCCACGATCATAATCGTACCCGAAGCGCCCAGTGCACACTGCCATCCCAGCGTCCGGTAATATTTAACCAATGGGCGCAATTCCTGGCGGGCGGCCGTCAATGCAGAAAACCAATGGTGCTGATTTATCTTTCCCTGTGGGAAATGAACTTGAGACCAGCTTACGCACCCCATATGCAAGCTTTCCCCTTCCATGATTTCAAAGCCTTCACCGATGACCAATTCGGTACTGCCACCCCCGATATCTACCATCAGGCGGCGCTGACCCGTAGGCGCCACTGCATGCGCTACACCCAGATAGACCAGTCGGGCTTCCTCCCGTCCGGCAACGATCTCAATAGGATGTCCCAACGCTGCTGCAGCCTGAAGGAGAAACACATCGGTATTGCGAGCCAGGCGCAAGGTATTGGTTCCCAGCGCCCTGACCGCCCCGGGTGGAAAATCACTAATCCGCTGACCAAATCGCCGCAGGCACTCCAATGCGCGATCCTGCACTTCTGGCGATAGATGCTTATGAGCATCCAGTCCTGCGGCCAGGCGAACCATTTCCTTGAGCTTATCCACGACCCGTAACTGGCCATTGGCCTCCACCTGGGCGATCACCATGTGAAAACTGTTAGATCCTAAATCGACTGCGGCTACCATCTTCGGCAACTGCAAAATCCTGTCCATATCTTTCCTCCCGAGTGTACGATCATGAAATACTCAAAAAGTTTGGGCGCATGTTAGCATGCGAGAGGATGGGCTTGATGCAAAACAGAATGAATCCGGCCGTTACCCAGCAGCAGATGGACAAGCAGGAAAACCTGGAATTAAGAATGAATGTAACTCTTCAGCACCCTTTAGAAATACCGGTAACCGTTCAGATCACCCCTGAAATCCGTCAGTTCAAGGCAGAAATGTGAGTTTACCGAGGTAACTGGTCATTTTTTAACGCGGAAATGGTGGGCTTCAGGGGTGAGCTTGATAGTTACGAATGAATATCGTCTAATTTATTATGTAAATCGTGGCTCATTTTGAGCGCGTTTTCATGCTTGTGAAATACCCACCGCGCAGGAAAGTCGCAAGCAAAAACGCTACCTATACCCAAATGACTGTGTATTTGTAAACAGGAGCCATGCCGCTGAAGCACATGCTTGACGATAGCCAGCCCCAGACCAGTGCCTCCCGCCATTCGGGATCGATGCTTGTCTACCCGATAGAAGCGCTCCATCAGCCGTGATATAGCCTCCGCCGGGATACCAATGCCGTTGTCCTCTACCTCGAAACGCGCTTCACCGTCGGCAAGAGCAAACCAGCGCACGGTAATGATTCCGCTAGGTGGTGTATAACGCACTGCGTTGGCAATGAGATTGCTGAATGCGCTGCGCAATTCATTCTCATCCCCGCGCAAACCCACCTTATCGTCTACTTCCAAATGAATTTCATGCCTCCGGTCACCACTTAGTATTTGTGCGTCATGGCCCAATCCACGAAGCAGCGCTGGCACATCCACATTCGTGTAATCATCGATAAAAGGGCTTTCGCTATCCAGCCTGGAAAGAGTCAGCAAATCTTCGATAATCTGCTGCATGCGTAAGGTCTGATCCTGCATATGGACAAGTGCTGGGCGCAGCGCCATGGGCAGCTCTGCCACCATATCTTCGCAAGCCTCCAGATAACCACTCAATACGGTCAATGGAGTACGCAGTTCATGCGAAACATTCGCGACGAAATCGCGCCGCATACGCTCTGCCCGGTAAACATGGGAAATATCACGGGCAACCAGCAGGCGCTCTCGCTCACCCAAAGGAACGATCTGAATACTCAAACGCAAGTCATCCTGCCACGGTGCGTGTAATTCAAGGGCTTCCGTAGACTCTCTGCGATGCAAGAAACGCACGAAATCCGGATGTCGGATAAGATTACTGATTCGCTGCCCGAGGTCGTTTTCCGGATGAAGACGCAATAGGCCTTCAGCCGCCTCGTTCATCCAGCAAATTTCATTCTCGACCCCTAGAATCACATTAGCATCCGGCATGGCCGCCGTAAACTGATTGAATCTCCGTAACAGACTGGAAATGTATTCCTTGCGTTTGTGATCGCGTTTGGCAGAGAGATGAATTGTATCGACTACCTGCGCCCAGATACCAAATAGAGAGGGCGGATTCGTTGTCGGGTTCTGTGCAGCCAGCCATCGGTGCAATCGATACGCCTGCCAAAAATAAAAACCCAGGGTCAACCCGGCCGCTACAGCCAGCGACTGGACCAGGTGGCCGCTGAGAAAGCCGGCCAACACTGCCGCTGCAAACAGCAGCAACAGCCGCCCAGCGTCCCACAGCACCCCACTTCCGGATGTCATCCATTCACCGTTAATCACCCATTCCTGTTATGTCTTACAGCGCAGTTAGCAAACTGACGAAAAACGATAGCCCGTACCTCTGACGGTCTGTACCAGATTATCGCATCCATAAGGGGCCAACGCCTTGCGTAAGCGCAGGATATGCACATCAACCGTTCTCTCCTCGACATAGGTGTTGCGTCCCCACACTAGATCCAACAATTGTTCGCGGCTATACACCCGTTCCAGGTGAGCCATGAAAAAAGACAGTAAGCGAAATTCGGTTGGCCCCAGCTCCACCATCTCACCATGAGCTACAACCCGATGACTCTCTGGATCAAGCGTCAACTCACCCACTGTCAGCGGTCCGGCCATTCCAGTATCTGGGCGTACCCGGCGCAAGACGGCCTGAATACGTGCTACCAACTCACGTGGTGAGAAAGGCTTGGTTATGTAGTCATCGACTCCGGCTTCCAAGCCACCCACCTTATCATTTTCCTCCCCACGCGCCGTTAACATGATGATCGGCAGCTCACGCGTATATTCACCCTTCTTAAGCCGGCGAGCGAAGTCGATCCCGCTCTGTCCGGGCAACATCCAGTCGAGCAGGACAAGATCGGGTAATTTTTCTGCGATCTGATCCTCGGCATCCCTGACGTCACCAGCCATCCGCAGATTCAGCCCGGAGCGCCTCAGTGAAAAACCCAGCATATCCCTAATCGCCAGCTCATCTTCAATCAATAATATATCGTATTTAGCCATGCCAACTTGACTCCCTGGATTCATAGCACATGAACCACTTTGACTTAATTATTACAGTTCCGTCATAGGAATATTACATCGCAACCTTATGACAGTCCTATGACGATCCCCCATAACCACCTGACCACCAACCGATACAAAATCCATATCTTTTTAGGATAAAATTATGGATCCACGCGGAAGTGTGGGTTGATATTGGCATTTCCAGGTAATTGCGGAAGGAATGCCACAATGATTTTCAGTTTAAAATATCCTTCATCACGATAGCCATAGGCTCACCGTTGTAGCACCCGGATTTTATTATTGGCGAATCACCTTCCAAGCCCACCAGTAGCTGAGAAAGCTGAGAAATAAGGGCATGGAGAAATAAGGACACGGAAGGAGTTCTGATAGTGTGCAGTTACGAGACAACGTCACCATCAGGAGATTCCCTCATGTCCTTGCCTGTATCTAGCTATCAGGACACTGGTCATATCCTGTTTAAATGCTGTGGGCTTCAGCCTTCG